>Ga0208299_1003357_pt1 | contig 10119 bp, 5 predicted proteins | sample 15_taG_FD_184089 | JGI IMG/M metagenome (GOLD analysis project Ga0208299, IMG submission 184089) | Marine viral communities from the Subarctic Pacific Ocean - 15_ETSP_OMZ_AT15312 metaG (SPAdes) (version 2) | ecosystem: Environmental > Aquatic > Marine > Oceanic | place: Pacific Ocean | collected...
TTCTATTATATAACTCAATTTTTTTATTTTGTATCTTTGGATCTATTTTATTCCAAGAATATTCAGGATCATAAACAGCGGTTGATAACTGCGTGTTGTATTTATTTTTCCAACCTTCTGGCCTTGCGCCTAATATTATTAAGTTTTTTGAACTTTTAACATAGTCTCTATGACCTTTAGGGTAAAAAGCTTGCCATCTAGAACCACCAAGCATTTCTCCTTTTTTATTTTTTTTAAGATCTGAAACTCCAAAGACACTTTCAAAATCACCGCTAGCTACTTTGTCTAAGTCTCGGTCCATATCTAAAAGAGCTATAGTTGCCATTAGCTGCTCGTTAAGATCATTAGACCAAGCATCTACACCATAAGCGTCGATAACATCTTTTCTTGTGCTACCTATAAATTGACCAGCGCCAAAAGCAGAGGAATTTCCACCACCTTGATTAAAGCCACCATAATTTACAAGTCCACCTTTTTCTATGCTATCAGATTCGTGAGAAAGTACATTGTGCAAAAACCACTGTACGTGCTCATTTTTTAAGTATTCTTGTAATTCCTCTTTAGTCTTTACAGCCATGTATTATATTGAATTTATTGAGTAATTATATTTCCTTCACTATCTATTGGTAAATTAGCTGCTGGATCGAAGATATTGGGACCTTGTGGATGATAAACGTTTACCTTGCTTCTAATAACATCCCACTCATTAACGTCATTTGGGATTTCCATTAGATACTCACCTTCTACCCCAACTTCTTCTAACAACTCTTTAAGTCTTAAATACTCTTCTCTAGAGTTTTCGCTTGAAAAATCAAATTTGTATTTCGTAGCCTCATCTTCATCTTGCAGTTGTAATTTTAATTCTAATTCACTATCGTTTTTAAAGTCCCAATCAAAAACCCGGTTGTCTTCCTCTGTTGTTTTTTTGTGCATTTTAAATTCAGTTTTTAAAGCCTCTGCTATTGATCCTCCTTTTTGTAAATTTTCAGCTAAATTATCTGAATTGAGCATTGACTCTGGAAAAGCCACTTCAAAAGCCACTTTATTATAAGATTTTCTTTTTTGCTTCATAGCCTCTTGTTCAGTACTATAAGATGTTTCTCCAGCGCCGCTATTAAAATATCTATTGCTTTTTTCGAAATGCTCTCTCTTTAAATTCTCTTTATGTTCTATTTTAACCTTAGCCATAAAGTTAGAAAACTTATCTATAGACCACTCAGTATTAGACTGCCAATCGTGATTATTACTAGCATCATAACCTCTTAAATGTTTTTCTAAATATTCTTTTCTTTCACCCTTAGACAATGCTAACCAATCTTGACTTCCATATTCAACAGTACCTTCCCCCTCTGTAAGTATTTGTAAAGGATTACCATCGGTGTCTGTGTACATGTCATTCATGTTTGTAGCCGAGGAATCTGATGTTGAGTTTAATATTTCACCATCTGTTGTCTTAGCCATTTCATTTATAAACAAGTTGGCAAAACTATTCCCAACTATCTCCGGTCTTTCTTTTGTACCAATATTTATATCACCAAAATCTTCACTAAAATCGCTATATAACATATGCATCATCTCGTCATATGTATCAACTTCTCCTTTAAGACCATCACTAAAGTCTTGTTTTTCCTGTTGAAGACTCAACGGTTTATTGTGGAAATTATCACTAGCAGCATTACTCCCACCACCACCTATTATGTTCTTACTATATAACTCTATGGCTTTACCATCTACTTTGTCAACATTACCAAATGTTGGGAAATCACTACCATAAACAAGATACCTATCCTCATTAAATACTTCTAAACCACTAATTTGATCTATTACAGTTGGTTTTTCTTTGTTTAAATTACCCCAATTTACGACTTTTTCTTCATGCTCTTTCTTTTGCACTAACAGATTTTCTAATTCAACTTTTAGCGCGGGGTTAATTCCTACTTGTGGTAGAGCTTGCAATTCTTTTATTCTATTATTTCTCTTATCCCCAAACTCACCAGGATGTTCGCCAAGTTTGTCAACGGCAACAACTGGAGATGCGCTACCATCTTTTTCGATTTTTACTCCAAATTCCACGCGGTTATCCATGTTTCTTATTGCGGCTGCTGACATATGTGAAATATTATCCTGTCCTTTTGGCCTTACTTTTGATGTTTGACTAGATTGTATACCTCCAATCATATTATCAAATTTCTCCACAAAAGCCCCCCAATCAGATAATGATTTAGCTCTTGTAACTTTAGACTCAGTGCTATTACCGTAAGCGCTTGCATATATAGACTTATGCCTCATTAACTCCTCATTTAATATTTTCATCATTTTAGGAGGAACACCACCTTCGGGCATTTTGTAAGCATCATTAAAATCTTTTTCAAATTTCTCAGCGGCTTTCTTAGCTTCCTTTTGTTGGGTTTGAAACGCGGTTGCCATTTTTTCAGCTTGCTGTTCCATGACTTGACCTATAGTACTACCTATAGCCAACGCGCTATCATCCATAAATTTACTCGCTTCAGCGCCTGCTGTTGCTTTTATTAAACCTATATCTGCTTTTCCAAATTGTGCCATTACTTATTAGTCTTATTGTTATTCATTATTATCTATTGCTATTAACTATTTTCACCTTTATCTGAATCAGAGTTTTCTCCTCCTTCTTTTTTATTAGAATCGTCTTCCCCAGTGTTGGTATTTGCTGAAGGTGAGTTTCCCCCAAAAAACCCCCCTTTCGCGAGACCAGCGCTCGCTATAGTACCAAGTCCTTTACCCATCATTTGTTTCCCGGCTGTTATAACTTGTTGAGCGCCTGTTACAGCTTGGGCATCCATACCTAGTAAGGTTGCTTGTTTACTTTGTTCCATTTGCATAGAAGTTAAATCTCCTTTCATTATAGCCATGTCTGTAGCAAACTGACCAGAAGCTTCCATTTCTTGAAGTTTAGCGGCTTGCATTGCTGCTAATTTTCTGTTAGCTGCTTCTTGCTCTCCTATTGATGCCGCTATTCTCTGAGACTGTGTCTGTGCTTGGTTTGCCATTATCTGTGCTAAACCAGCAACTCCACTGCTTCCAGCGGCACTCCTAAGTTGTGCCATAGTGTTAGCTTGGTTCTGCTGAAATACTTGGTTTTGAAATTGGGCTTGTTGTTTGTTAACTGTTAAATCCTCCATCGTGTTCTCTAGATTTTTATATGGATTTGTAAGATCAGCAAAAGGATTGCTAGTGTCTAGGCCTTTGTAGATTTCCTTTTGTGCGTTATATGTTTCTCTAGCTCTGTTTAATGCTTTCCTTCGTTTCCCACCCCAATCAATTCCACCTAGCACTTGCGCTAAGCCAGCTACGGCTGTTAATGCTGGTAAAACAGCTTGATGTATATCGTTATTATTAACACCAAATAATATCTCTTTAATTAGTTCTATCATAATTATTTTTTTATATATTTATTATCACAGTTTTCACTGTTTTTTTACTTTAATGTACTGAGAGTAGTTTTTCTAAATCAAAATATATGGTTTGATTAGCTGTCCCAGCTTTTTTAATTTCAATTCTACCCGCTATAGTTGCTACTTGTCCAACTCCATTAAGTGCTAATGTTATCCCACTCTCTAAAGTTTGTACACCATCCAATACAATATCGCCAGCTCCACTAGTAACACTTCTACTAATAACGGTTGGATCCTCTATACTAGGATTTATACCTATCCCACTAACAATTGTAGTGCCTGGTAAAATACCATTAACCGAGGCAACGGGAACTGTGGTGCTATTACTAACAACAGAAGTCGTAGTTGTTGTTATAGGCGTTAATTCAATTGTTAAATCACTAAAAACAACATCGTAACTTGACATTAATCCAATAAGACCAACTCCTTCGGCAATAATTTTTATACTATCTCCAGCTAGAGCGGCTGCATTTTGTTGATTCAAAACAATAGAACCTGGTTGCACTGTTACCAAACCTTTTACTACTGTTGGCTTTAGACCTTTAGTGTCTTTAAATGGAGCTTTATTATTTGTAATTGTTTTCTCGTTTTCAGCGCCTTCGTTTATTATTACCGTGTCCTCGTAGTTATTTATATATGTACCACTTGTTACGTTGGTACCATGAACTTTGTTACCTATCCCAACTTTACTAATATCGTCTATAGGCCATTGATAAAACAATGTACTAGACGCGGTATTTTCTCCTGGTAATATTTGAGCCGCTGAACCAACTGTGACATCAATATAACTTAAGGCATCAGAAGGTGCTATTTCTTTTAAAATTTTATAAGAAGTGCTAGGTATAGCTGTAGTTGTAAAAGAAAAGCTACTAGTTGTGCCCTTGCCTCTTTCAATGGATATGGTATCTGTTAAGAACGAACCAGTTACTGTTGAATTTAAAGAAACGCCTTGTAATGTTAATGTTATCGCTGAGTACTGATAAATTACCTTCTGTAACAATAAAGAATTGGATCCTGTAGAGGAGTTTATATCCAAACTACCATCTCCAAATCTAACCTCTCTATAGTCAGCGTGTTTAGTTCCATGTTTTGCATATAAATAAATATCATACTGATCATCACTACCGGTAACTGCTGGAAAAGATATAGAACCCCGAAAAGAACCTCCACTTATAGTTTCTTGTAAACTAGCTTTAGCTGCTTGAAAAGAATTTGTAAAAAAATTGTAATAATACTCAGTCGTATTGTCCCTCACTTCTAAAGTAAATTCACCACCATTTACACCAATAACCGAAAAACTTCTTGTCTCGCCATTTGATGTTAAATCAGATAAATCTAAATTAAAACTTGTTATAATTTTATCCATTTTGTGTTTTTTATTGACTGCTTTGTGAAACCTCAGATCCTATTGAAAATAAAGTAGCTTTTTTATTGGAACTGTTCACAAATTTAATATTAGCGTAGTAGCCTTTTACACCAGAAGTGTTGACTTGTTTGTTTTTTTCAAACATTATATAATCGCCTAGTGAGGGCGGTGTGGCTGGAGCACTATAAACAACATTTATACTTAAAAAATCTGCACTTATACTGTTTACAATCCCAAAATCTTGTAATGTGTTAGATGTTGAGATGTTACTATTAGGAGATGTACTCACCGGCGTATAACGCACCGTGTCACCAAGTTGGAGACTAGAGTTTATTGGATCATTGAATGTTAATGTTGCTATTGGCATAGTTTTATAGATTATGAATTACTGCTGGATTCCCCACGCATCAACCCAAGGGCCATAATATTGAGTTTGATTATAAGTTGTTATCCATCTGACTCTATAGTGAATATGAGTAGGTGGTGAAAAATATGTAGTATTGTCAAACACGTGGGATTGATTAAGAGCAGTGTTACCGTTATTATCCTCTGTTGGTAAAACAAACTGAGTGCTTGCTATAAGATTTCCAGCAAAATTTGTAGCCGTGAAATCACCGATGACACCATTACCGCTAACAGGCATATGCTTAATTTCGTAACCATTTGGCATTAAGTTTGTTGATCCCGCGGTTAAAAGAGGAAAATCCCAGGTCAAATTGTGATTAATTACATTTGGCGTACCCGTAGTTACGTTAAAATAACCTCCAGGCGTATTAGATAAGAACGAGACAATAGAACCATTTATAGCAAAACAAGAACCATCATCTACATTAGCTAAAGGGTCATAGTTAGTTGCCGCTGGGTCTGTGCATCCATTTATAGCGTTTGAATAACAACTACCATCATCACATGTTGCATTGGCATTATAGTTTATCATTGTAGCATCTGTACAACCTAAAAGACCTGTACATGAACCATCATCAACAGTGGCTGTTGCATCATAGTTACATGCAGTAGAATCTGTACAGCCATTTACAACAGCAATACATGAACCATCATCACAAGTAGCTAAATTATTAAAATTAGATGCTGTTGGATCAGTACACCCATCGACACAGCAGCTGCCATCATCAACATTCGCGCTTGCATCATAGTTACTAGAACTAGGATCAGTACACCCATTAACTATAAGTGTTAAACACATACTTTGGTTGTTACACGTTCCACCAGCATTATATTCTAAGTATAATGGATCCATACAAGCATTTGGCATTTCACAAGAACCATCGTCTTGAGTAGCCGCAATATTGTAGTTACAAGCATTGAAATCAGTACACCCTTGTATTTGCGCTTGCATAGTTGTTGTCATTGCTGTAGGCGTATAACCAGAATATGTAAAGTGTGCTATTTGATTTGGATGCGACGCGGTACCAGCCTGACATTTAACCCTAACTCTAACACTGTAACTAGTGCTAGCCGCTAAACCGGCTATAGTGTAAGATACTGTGCCTTGGGTGGACACGCTTGGGAGACCTCCATTCACCGTGGTCCAACCTAAATTTGTAGGATCGGTACTATACTCAACTTCATAATAATCAACAGGTGCTGCGCTTGGAGTTTGAAAGGTCTCCGTCCACTGTATATCAATACTAGTAGAAGTGGTATTCATAACTGTTAAGTTGTCAACAGGCTTACAAGTCTCACACCAAGTGCCACAGTTAGCGAGTGGAACTGGAGTAGCGCCTGGATCGCTTGGATCAATCGGTTCGTATCCATCAAAATTATTTGCCCCAGGTTGATCGCATTTAACACATATGTGGAAAACCCCAGCACCCTGTTGGGCATACGGAGGCTGCAGGCCTACATAATTACAATGATTAGGAGTAATACACCCATAAACCACATTATAACATGGATTTGATGTGTCTATGGATGACACTTGATTTACATTTGCGCTGGAATCATAGCTATCAAAGTTATCATCAGTACAACCATATACCGCCGCAACACACGATCCGTCATCAACAGTTGCGTTTGCATCATAATTATAATATATAGGTACGTTATTATTATCAACACTGCCATCAGTACAACCAGGAATTGAATATGTACACGAGTTATCATCGTGAGTATAGTATTGTTGGTAGTTAGTGGCGGTTGGATCTGTACATCCGTCATAGCCACATGATCCATCATCAGTATTAGCAGACGCGTCATAATTGTGGTCAGCAGCAGCATCTGTACATCCTAAAATAATAGCAACACAACTACCGTCGTCTGTCGTCGCGGCAGGATCATAGTTAAATGCTGTAGAGTCAGTACAACCAGTTCCAGTGGAAATAATAGGAACGGAAGCAAGTATTCCTAATCCTTGTAAGTTACTATTTTTTGTCTCCATTATATTCCTTTTATATAATTAAACCATTTACCTTCTTTCTCTATAAATTCATTTAAAGATCCTTGGTCTTGATTTGTTGAGACACTCTCAACATACCACCCGGGTTGTGATTGTAAATTGTAGTATTCGTTATTAAAAACAGTGTTTGTGACAATATTTGTGCCTGGAACCGTGGTGTCATATTGCGTAAGAGCATTCACGTTTGACTGAGATCCCTCATAGTTTACAGTATGAAACGTCTTAACTTTACTAGGAGCATCATTCAATACAATACTTATCCAAGATGGTGTGAAAGTATTTGAAGCGCCAGCAGAGTTATAAAATGTATTTCTATTTGTTTCCTCTCCGAAACCATCAAACTGCTCAACGTGATGCTTCCAAATATCACCATTTTTAAATGTATAATATTCGTTTGCACAACTGATTGCGTTCTCAGGTACAAAAGATTTGAAACTAACCCAACCTCTAACAGCTTCTTTAAACGTGACAGTTGTACCAATAAAACCTGGTTTCTTCTCTGTGTTAGGTAGGGTTATATTGTATTGATCTTTTTTATCGTCATAACTACCTATTATTTTGTCGTTATCTTTAAGGTTATCTCTAAAATAATCTTTCATACCAGCATCAGATATAGGTGTCAACCCGTCCTTAGACAATCTCATTACACTACCTCTAACTTTATCAGTAAAATATGCTCTATAAGATTCAACAGCAAAAGATTCTGGATTTTTTGATATACCGTATTCACCTGAGTATGGTGTTGCAGTTCCAAGAACATTATTTGTCGATGTGATATTTGTATTTCCATCAGCATTATATAAAGCATCTTTGTTTGCTAGTATTTTTATCACTCTATCCTCACATAGCGTTACTAGGTCACCACCACCACCCCATCCAGCGTATAACTTTTGAATACTACCATAGGTAGGATTAATATCCTTGGTTATTTTTTCAGCCTGTATAAATTGATTTAAATTATTTACACCAGACATAGAATTATACAGTCCAGAGTATATTAAACCATACTTTCTATTTTCTTCTTTATATTCGTCTATAACTATTGTTGATGCTTTGACTCCATTTGTTATATATGGTAAATTAAAGTTATCTCTAATTCTGTTAGATTCAACACCGTTCCCAAAAGAATAACAATTATGCCAATTTAACTTATAATCTGAAGCGTAGAGTTTCGTATCAAGTTCAAATTCATTTCCAGAGATAATATTTGTAATTGTAACATCGAAAGAAATACCATCGCTTTTGGTTATATTTAACCTATCACCAACTTCAACATGGGATACACCAGTAGTACAACCACCTGAGGTTACACATAGAACCTCACTAATAATTATTTTATTACCAAGGGCGCTGTAATTTGATAATATATGCAGATCACCACTACCACCACCGTTTATACATGATACCTTACTACCAACGGGTAAGGCTGTTTTTATTGTATCTGGACCAAGATATATAGGGTTACTACCACTTATTTCATGATATATATCTAAATCAGTACTATCCTTGGGTTCTGTCTCCCAAACAGCAGGGTCTTCAGGTAAAACATCTATAATATTAGTACCTTTAATAAGTTGCATTTTATAACCAACTGCTGCTATAGTTTGATTTGCAGTATTAAACTCGTTAATATTCTTAGCGGAGTTTGGACTCAAACCATTCATTACTGGTTGTTTAAATGTTAATTTATCATTAACTTGTATCCCGGGAGATAAATTAACCACTGCACTGTCGTAACCAGCAAGCGTAATCACCATGTTAACACCACTTTCAACAATACTCTCTATCACGAGAGGTGTAGATAAAGTTGTAGAACCATAATGAGTTAGTGCCATACCCGGAACTATTGCAAATCTACCATTAATTACGTCATAAGAATTATTATACTGAACTGATGGTATACTTACTGTATTCGCTGAAGAGTTGGAGACCGTAAGATTACTAGAAACTATAGGGGTGATACCAGGGTTGGTAATATAACTGTTGACAACGGCAGAATTAGTTATAATTCCATCACTACCGCCAACTGTTGGATTCCAACCACTCATACTAGGCTTACATCGAATATGATAATTTTTTCTAAAGTTTTCTGGACGAGCAAACATATGCACTTCTCCTCGGTATCCTCCTTCGTAATTTATTTTACTTGTTTCTGTTGTAGAACTATAAACTGTATAAACTGTTTTCGTAGGATCTTGCTCCCAAACAAACTGTGTTCCAGATTCTAGCTTTTCAATCCAAGGCAGCTGGTGGCCATATTGTCCGTTGGCCTTTAAATTAGCAAATTCATTGCCTGAGTAGAAATTATTAGTATATTTACCTGATATTGGAGCTGGTATAGCTTGACCAGCAGCATTATAACTTACATTTAAACCAGTGGTTTGACTACTATCAATAGGGATTATTGGGCCAAATGACAAACTTATTTCGCTGTGGTCAGAGCGGTCAACAATACCGCTGTCAACCTCATCTTGATTACTCGCGTTAGTTTGTTCACTGGCATATCCGGTTTTCGTTACAATCCCATTATCTTTCATTGTAGCAGTGCTAAACCCCGCATCAACACTCCAAACCTCGTCCCAATCTACACCCCTAACTTTTAACATGTCGAAAGAAGCATAAGTGTGAGTATTACCTTGACACACATACGATACGGTATTCCCAAAATCTTGATTGTAGGTGTAGTATGCGGTCCAATAGTGCCACTCATGGCATGTACCGGCTGTGTACTGTGAAGTAGAGTCCAATGATTGTTCGGTGCAGTTGCAATCAAAAAAATCATAAGTATTAGAAACATTACTATTTGTAATACCACCCCAAACTTTAGAGTTCGCTTGATTATGAGGAGTCTCTATATTAGCTGGTAATAAATATATTTTTCTTTCGTCTACTATTGTATAATCATC
>Ga0208299_1003358_pt1 | contig 10114 bp, 16 predicted proteins | sample 15_taG_FD_184089 | JGI IMG/M metagenome (GOLD analysis project Ga0208299, IMG submission 184089) | Marine viral communities from the Subarctic Pacific Ocean - 15_ETSP_OMZ_AT15312 metaG (SPAdes) (version 2) | ecosystem: Environmental > Aquatic > Marine > Oceanic | place: Pacific Ocean | collected...
ATGTATGTGAAGAAGACCTTACAAAAGAAGGAATGGTATATATTATCAAACAAAAGCTAGGTATATGTGCAGAATGTTATGAATCTGTAAGGATATACTTAGTTGATGTTGAGATAGAAGAAATAGGAGAAGAAGAATGAAACAAGAAAGAGATATAAGAGCAGAAATAGTAGCAAATGAGATAGTAGAACTAGCAGATGCGTTAGATAACGCACACGATTTAGATGATGCTTGGATAAGAATCAGTAAAGCATTGCAATACCTAAGTGCTAAAGATACTATGTTTAAAATAAAAAAGGAGGTGAATAAATGAAACGAAGTATTAGATATAATAAAATAGCTCAGATGTCTTTACCAGAAATGAAGGAGACTATTGAAGTTATGAAAGAAAGCCTAGCTAGACTAGAAAGAGTATATGAAACAAGAAGTTCAGTAATAACGTGTTAATATGCCAAGAAAGAAGAAAGAGAATAGTTTAGTCGAAAGGCATTTCCTATATGAACTATGGGTAATGGATATAGAAGTCCTTAAAGAGCATTTATTCGCTGTAAATGACGCCATTCTATATCATAGAGATAAGATGACTGAAGCAGAACGCTACAAATACCGTATTGAACAACTTTTAAAAGTTAGAAAATGGTTAGATGTAGAGGATAAGGCTATAAATGATTAAATATATTGAAACAAAATATCTTTGTAATAAGTGTGATGCGAAATTAATTTATGAAGATTATGGTGAAATTAAATCTACGGCTTTGTATTGTCGTGTATGTAATTCATATCCTGCATCCACAAAGGATGGAAAAAAGACAGATACATCTAAATTACGCACACGTTTATATTAGGTTCCTAGTAATAGGGGATAGGATAAGAGAGAATCCAACTTTATACATCCATGTTTATCACAAAACATTTAAGTTACTCTCTTATCCCCCCAAATAATACACATGAAACAAATCAAATGGTTAGACGGCGGCACTTACAATTATGAGAATCCAAAGAGATTCATTGAGTTCATGCAAATGAAACATCCTTTTTGTGAAGAAATAAATAATAAAGAATATATGGATGGTGTGCGTTATTCGTACGAAAACATCTATAATGTAAAGAAAAATGTAATTAATATTGATTCAGAAGAAGATTTTGTCAATTCTTTTGCTAAATTAGGCCTTATAAAAATTTTAGATTAATTTGTTTAACCCATAGAAATAGTTAAATAGAGTGGGACATATCGCCTTTTGGTGATAAACATGATAATAGAATCACTTAAAATAAAATTAGGGGCTACCCGTCCCACAGCTAGACAATATGAATCTGTAAGAGCAGATATAGAATTAGACATAACTCTTGACCACACAGAGCGTGTGGAAGATGAAGAGTTTAAAACTACATGGAAGCGCATTAGAAACAAGGCTAAGATAATGCTACTAGAAGCAATGGCTGACGCTGAGAAAGGAGTTAATCAATGAATGACTTCACATTAGCAGATATGATAAAATTTTTTAAAGAGGACATGAAAGATGCTGATTGGAAAATTATAGTAGAGAAGGTGGATGATGACAACTAGGATGGTAAGAGTAAACTCATTGGCTGTTGCTAAGAGATGGCTTAATCAAATGAAAGAAGAGTATCATCCTAATCATCATAAGAGATTAGGGATATGGGAAAGGCCCAGACAGTATCATGGAAACAAGTCTTATGGATATAATGATAGTATGATATATATTGTAGGTCATGCTAAAGCTATAGAACCTAAAGTAAGTCATCTGGGAAAGAGATTAGATGTGTAAACACGAAGCTCAGATAGGTACTAATGATGGTTGGCAATGTATTATATGTAATAAGTTGGTGGATTAATTATGAGTATAACTGAATATGGGTATGATGATACTGATTGTTGCCCAGCATGTAGCCGTCAATTAACTGAAGGCTGCTGTAAAGAATGTGGTGAGGTATATTACTAATTACATACTAAAGTGTCCTAAGTGTTATAGAACTAGAGCAGGCGAAAGCAGATATAAATCCTGGAAATGCTTTCGCTGTGGCTATGTTATGAATAAAAAGAATACTAAAATCCAGGCTGAAACTAATAACATCGAAGAAAATCAACGTGTTATTGATATTTTAAGAAGAAAATAATTATTTTATAAGTTTGTTTAACCCATAGACTTACTGTTTTTAGACAGACAGACACCTTCATTTCCACTGGAACTTTTATTATATAAGAAGGAATATATATTATATAACTAATAAGCCGCCGTACCCCTCTAAAAAATATAAAAAATTAGTAGAGACATCTTAGTATAGTTCCAGTGGAAACAAAGGTGTGTGTGTCTATAGTTCTTCTATTAATAATTTAGTTAAGTTAGCAAAACTTATTCGTGGTTCTCCTACTGTATAAGAAGCTACAACTCCATTATCTATTGTAAGTGAACTTTCTACAATAGGTAGTACTACTGATTTATCTCCTATATCTAATTCAATTAAAGAACCTAATGGCAACCATTCATTCATTATTACATCTACTGCGTAAGAAATACTTGGTGATTTAAATCTCTCTACATTTCTTCTAGCTACTTCATATAAAACATTTCTGTCAATACTATCCCATTTTATTAATTTACTAACTTCTCCATACTTTTGAATACTATCTGAATCTTCATAAGTATAATAGGTAGCCTCATCTTGTTGAGATATAACTGTACAAGAATTAATGAGAGTGTCTGTAGAAATAGAAGACGTTAATGATTCATTTATTAAATTTTGTTTTGCTTCACTTACAGTAATAAGGCTACGAGGGTTACTATCTAAATGGTCAGGTTGGAAAAAGTCCATTACATTATCATAATGAATTGCATAGTACCAAGGAAGATAAGTATTCTCTGGATGGTCATCATCATCTATTGGTTCAACCATTAAGGAAATACAACCATCTAAAAATTTTTTACGAGTCTGCCAACCCCAAAGAGGCATATCTGGAGTAGTGTTTAGGTTAGCGCCTACTGTTAATCTAGTTGTATCTATCTCAGATATATTACAAGCATCTTTAGCTGCATAATATAAATCACTAAAAATGTGGTCTTGTGGTCTCTTATAAATATTTTCAGATGTTCTTAAGTTATGAATATAATCAGTTGCTACAATAGTAGAAGGATTACCTGGTTGTATCATTCTTATTTGACCTGTAAAGTTAATCCATGTGTTAGTCCCTATACCTACATTAACTTCTATTTTAGAACCTAATTTTAATTGTGTAAGTCCTTCATCGTCTGCAACCTTAAGGGTAACTGTTCTTGAACTATTTACTTTAGATTTAACTTGTATTGAAGTTACATAAGGTGCAGCCACACCTCCTACTTTAACTTGTACATATACTGTATCAGGTATAGCCATTAGATATCTTCTCCCATTACTACAAATGTCAAAGAAGCAGTGTAATCTTTATTATCTGTTGGTGTCTTTGATAAACTTGCAGCAGTGGGTTTGAGTCTAAGAGTTTTATAAGGAACTAAAGGGTCTGGAGCGTCAATTAAATGTTTCTTTAATGTAACCCAAGCAAAACGGTCACCTTCAACTAAACTCCACATATTGCGTAACCCTTCATTACTCATCACTCTGACACTCATTGTAAGTGTTGGAAGGCCTAATTTTGTTCTTGAAAGGCCTAATGGGTATCTTCTATCACCTGTAGTCATAATAGGGCTTAAACCTCCACTCCTAGACAAAGTAGTGTTAAGTATAGCAATATTTCCTGCATCTACATCTGTAGTTAAAGTATATGTGAGTGTGTTATCTGACAATATTTGTATAGTTTGTGTAGATGTAGCTGCTGAAGCTTGTGCATTATCATCTACAACATCATGTGTAATAATATTTGTTTGAGCTGCATAAGCAGCTACAGGAATAGACACTATATGGTCTGTTACTCTTTCAAAAGTAAATGTTTCTGCGCCGCCATTTGTAAGCGTTTCCGCTACTGTTAGTGTATCTTCACTTGCATCTGTTACTGTTTTTACACCATTATTTGCCGCCGTAGAACTACCTGATACAATTACTTTATCACCTTGTCTTAAACCTAAAACTGATTTAAAATAATTAGTACCACTTGCTTGGTCATAAGTATTAGTCCCTGTTACTGTGCAACTTGCCGCAGCCGAACCATAATATCCTCCCCACTTATAATCATCTTTCTCAACTGCAAGTTGATTATTAATTATTATATCATTATCACTTCTTAACGCTAAAGTATAATAAGCACCTGAATCTGAGTTATCAATAGTTGCTGCATTACAAACCACATACTCTATATGTTTAAAATAAATAGACCCATCAGTCATTTGCGCTTCATTACTATGAGGTGCAATTAATTCATAACCCCATACATAATGGCTAAAAGTAGCATCTGTATCTGCAACTGAGGTCCCAGCATCATTGACGGAATACACACCATAAATTCTAAAAGTATTATCATCACAATTATCTAAGGAAGAACCAAGAGATACTCTTTGACTACTACCTGTATTATAAATTACTGAATTATCATTTGCAGTTGGGAATGCAGTAAGAGGGGCGTTACTTCCTCCTCCATTATGTTTGTATTTATATCCTTTAATATATCTATTACTACCTTGTGCATAACTATGCTGCCCTGAAACTACAGCAGTATTGTTTATATCTGCTTTATCAGCCTCTATAATTTGTGAACGACTAGTTGTTAATTTAGCCACAGGTGTTGGTGTGTTTACTGTGATTGTTGCTATTAATGTTGAGTTACTTCTAAACCCAACTTCATCTTCTACCTGTACTTTGATTGTAAAATTAGAAGATTCTTTTCTATTATAAATGTGTGTAAATGTTTTATTTGTAACAGTTGTATCACCATCTACATTCACATCTACGTCAAACTGACCATAGTCTTCTGCGGTATCGCTAATGTTAGCCTCCCAGTTAATCCAGAATCTCTTTATCTTACCACTATGTACACTTGATGTAGATTTAATTCTTATTTGGACTTCTTCACCTATACTTACTGTCTTTGTTGTAGCTGCATTACTTCCTGTAAGAACACCAGATTGAGTTGATGCACCAGACGCAGTATCTACTTTAGGCCGTGCTATTGTAACTTGATTAGATTTAGCTCCTTCAGTATCAAGATTATAATCTTTTTCCGCTACAATAAATACAGAATACGCAGTATCTTCTGTATCAAGCAAAGTAGTAGTTGACATCTTTGACGCAGGCCATATTGTAGGTTGTGTACCTAATCCTGCTGCATCACTATCTGTCATATCAACACTAGCACCACCATGCTCAATAATAGAAGCTGTTGCTTTCCACCCTAATGAATATCTTGCAATATTAGCACTCTCAGAGTGTTTATCAACTTGTATCTTAGGGTCAATGCCGTTAGTATCTGGAATTACAGAAATAAATGGAGGTTCGGGAGTAGGGTTGTCAAAATATATTTCAACCCATGGTTGATAATCTACTTCAGTAGTATATTCATGTGAAAAAAATGTAGTTATAGCTTGTTTAATTTCAGTGCCACTCCCATCATATACGCTACTCATAACAAAAAATAAATCCATAGTATCGCCCCAATTATATTTACCAACACCAAGAGAGTTACCTACACACAATGCACCTAGGTCATATGCAGGAGTTGATTCATTATTTCTATGTTCTGCAACCTTTCCATTAGAACCGAGACCATAGTTAGTAGAAGTGTCATATTCACCACCAGCAGTATTCCACGCAACTCCTGTTTTATAATTAGCCCAAGTAACTTGATTTTCTATCCATTGATTATTAGTAGTTTTATAAACATTAATTTGGTCAGACGCAGTTTCAGTTCCAGAACCACTAGATTTTATTGTTAAATTTAAAACAACTTTACTAATTTCACCAGCAGCAGAGTCAGGTCTGTCTGGTAAGGAGATTCTCATTAAACCATTACGGCGATTACCACCTGGCGAAGCAGTCGTTCCACCACTGTCCTCTATAACCCAATCTGCATCAGTATCAAGATTAGCCGATTCATTAGCATCATCAATGTCTATCATATCTACAATATAACTTGAAGCTGTTACATGTGAAGAAGAAGTTGGCAATGCACCCGATTCAGAACGATATTGAACTTCAACCATTAATCTAGTAACCTCCCTATTGAGGAAAAATCTCCCATCGCAACATCAACAATATTATCCATAAAGTCATTTACAGCCTCTCCTGCACCAACAACACTGTCTTTCAAGCCATCAAATGATTCTTTTAAACTATTAATTGTTGCAGTTACTTTTCCCGTTTCTGCATCTAACTTCATAAGATACTTATATAATAAAATAGCTCCAAAAATAACTAACATCAATGGCACAGCTTTCCACGCTGCACTCATTGCCCTTACTGCTATATTTTGTTTTTTAATTGCTGACGTACTTGCCTTGGTGGCACCAGTGTCTACTCCTGTAATTGCAATATGTAGCTTCTTAAGTGCAATAGCAACTTCCAAAGGTCCTGCTATAGCTTGTAAAGCTCCAGTAAACTTACGCATCTTTTCTGCACCCTCTTTAGATAACACACCTGTCCTTTCAAGACCTCCTGTCATCTTATCTATACCTCCAATAGTTTGATTTAAACCACTAGTAAGTGCTTCCATACGGGCTAACTGAGTTACAAATGCTACATTAGCTGCAATAGTTTTATTTTGTAATTCTGACTCTGCATCACTAGCGCTCTTAATTGCTCTTTTAGCACCTCCTGCTTTTCCCTCAAGGACAACTGAAATTACATACTCATCAGCCATATTGAGCCTCCACTTCTCTTGTCATTTGATTTATTTCAGAACTTTTTTCATTGTAGACTGCCTGCATTACTGACATCTTTTCTGAAGTTAGTAAATTTACATAAGCAAGTAAAGAATCTCTATCTTTTTGGTCGCAACAATCTAATAATGCTTTTACTCCTTCAAAATCTAAATTAGGTTCTTCTATCATCAATTCTAACATTCCATAATAAACAGGCATTGCTAAAGACATGTGATGATTCATTACTTTCATTTGTTTTTCTGTAAGTTTTTTACCTTCCATCATTTTAGTTGTTAATTTATTTAGTAAATTTTGATTTTTAGCCAGTTCTCGCTTTAAACTATAAAATTTTTCATCAACTTGTCGCCACTCTTCATCTGTTAAACGTCGAATAACGCACACAGGTGTGTGTGTTTTCTTGAAATAACTTAACCATCCTTTAGGCTTCTGGAACTTAGCAAGGCTCGGTAAGTAAACAGTCTTACGATTCCAATATTCGTGTTTGACGTTTTCTATGTCAACTAATGGGGCGTCTAACTGACCTCTTACTCTTACCATACTTACCTACGATGGAACTAAAGTGATATCAGACGATATTGCGAATGCACTATAGTTCTTATAATCTCCAGCACCACGGAATTTTATACTCATAGTATCAACTTGTTCTCCACCTGGGGTGAGAGGTCTGGAAAATGCTGTGATTGTTCCATTTGTCAATGCTATTGAGCCGTTAGTGCCGAAATCTAATCTAATTAATGGGATGTTTTGCTTAGCAACGTATTTGTCATACCATGTTTCATCTTCTGCTGTCATTGTGAGGTCTAATGTAATGTCAGACTTACCACGAGCTACTTTACTATTTTGTAACCATTTAATTGTAGAAGAATCGTCACCTACAACTCGCCCTGGAATAGAAGTGTTATTGTTTAATATCTTAAGTGATAATGTTTTTAAATTACTAAAAGGAGTTGTCATGCCTGCTGCATCTGCATCAGTAGCAACATAGATGTTTCTTGAAGTAGATGTGTTGTAAATTCCTTTTAATAAATTTACACTCAATTCAGCTTCAGGTGAACCTGTGTCTGCACAAGTCCAATTAGCATCATCATTAATTATTTTAGCAATACCTCCACCTGCTCCTGAAGTAGTCCCATCACCAATAGTAGAACCGTTGCCAGTACTCATATCAATGACTCCTGAACTCCCCACACTCGTATCTGGGCTGCCCGATGCGTAGAATCTCATATACTTCTCACCAATTTCAACGTAACTGTCGGCAGGACCGTCAATAGTAATTCCTTTTGTAGAAGCTAATACGTCTGCATCCCCTAAATTTGGACCGACTGTTACTGTCAAATCACTTGGTAACAATGGGTCTGGAGTAGGTGCAGATGGGAAAGCAACTCCTGAATAATCATCTCCTAAAAATTCATTAAAGTTACCGTCGTCTGTATCTCCGTCATCCATAGAATAATATGCAGTACATGCTGCATCTACTGTAATATATCCTCCAGTAGTGTAATCCGCTTCTAAAGTTACTTCATTAGGAACTACCCCTGTTACTAAAGTGTGGTCTCCAGCAGTATCTCTTGCTAATACAGCTAATGACCCTGCTGTTGATGTAAGTGAATGTGGCAATGCAGTTCCAATCGTTGTAGAACCGATAGCCTGACCAAGTAACTGTTTCCAACCAGTTCCCTGACATGCCACTTTAAGAGGTAAATTTACTGCAATCGGTCCAGACGCATGATGTGCATCTGTTGACTGACCAATGCTAGGAACAGGAGTTATGTTCATTTCTACCGCTCTAGGGTCAAATGTGTCCAGTAGACCTAAATGATACAAATTAGAACCTGGCGGACTGCCATATGTTGATTCTACTTCGTAAGCTGCCTCTATAGTTTGTGTTATTCTTACCATTATACCACCGCCTCGTAACTTGTGATTTCACAATCGAGAACGTAACGGTACCATCGTCTGTTTTTATCAGACATGTCCTTGCGAGATAATAATTTTATCTCACTATAATTAGTATTCATAGCCGTTCCTGCATTAGGAGAGTCAGTAATAGTTCCTGCTCTTTCAGCTCTTATTATACTTACAACTTCGGAATACAAATCTCTAAGTCTTGACCTACTTACCTTTGTTGCCATATCTATAGAGATTACTGCGGTGCCTTTATCGACACCTTTTCCTATTCCTAAAAAATCATGATTCGAACTTACTTCATAGCAACGAATCACGTCATTATTTTTTAAATTTACTTTATTTAAATCCCAAGAATCACCAATACTTGGTTTTGTAGAAGTTCCATCTATGTCTCCTACATCCCAGTTATCATCTAATAAATCTGATACTGTACTTACAGGGTCGTTTAATTCTGCATAAGTAACTGCCATTACGGAGTCACCATTCCTGTACCAAAGCCACCAATAGCTCTTGCCATCTTCATGTCTCTGTCCATTCTTCTGTTGTCCTTCAATATTTTCATTGCCATATCTTCAAACTTCTGAGATTTAGTAGAATTATCCATTGAATCATCTCCTTCAGGCATTAGATTCAAATCATCATTCATTGCAATGGTAGCTGCTGTAAAGTAAATTGTTGCTAACTTAATGTCTTTCGGACAAGTTGCTGTTGCATACTTGTAAGATACATATCCATCAACTCCTGCTGGACTACTGTTCAACATATTATGTAAACTATAACTATTCAAATAAATAATTCCTCTCTCTATATCAGCCCATACATCATTACTTACATCTGCAACATTACTTCCCAAAGTCTTAGAATTATCAGAATCTAAGTAATCTACATATCCACCTGAACCCCATATCTTGATGTTCCCATTGGTCTGAGACAATGAAGGAGAAGCGTGTTGTGAAAATGCAAGTATTGGATAATGAGATAATTGTATTCTACCCCTTGTACTGATTACATTAGATTGAACTCTCTGTACTCTTACTCTTTCATCTGTAACTGATATTGCATTTGCTGTAGACCATGCGTGATTTGTAAGTTGTTCGACACGTGCTTCCGCCATTTCAATAAATGTTTCCACTTGCGCTTGTGTTGGCGTAGTTGCTGGACTATCTGCAAAAGCGTCAACCTGCAAGAAAGCAGAAACCTCGCCGTGTGAACAATAACTTGTCATTATAGTATCCTACTCAATGCCGTATTCATCAGCTTTTCGCCTGTTGTTGCTACAACCATTCCATTGAAATCTATCGGTTGTCCTGCCATGTTCCAGCCTATTGCTCCAACTGGTAATGTGGTGTATCCTTGCTGTGTTGCTAACGGTGGAGGTCCTC
>Ga0208299_1003359_pt1 | contig 10113 bp, 18 predicted proteins | sample 15_taG_FD_184089 | JGI IMG/M metagenome (GOLD analysis project Ga0208299, IMG submission 184089) | Marine viral communities from the Subarctic Pacific Ocean - 15_ETSP_OMZ_AT15312 metaG (SPAdes) (version 2) | ecosystem: Environmental > Aquatic > Marine > Oceanic | place: Pacific Ocean | collected...
AAGATATAATACTTAAATTGCTTGGAGTTAAATTAACAGATATACAAAGTGCTAACGATTATAAAAAGTCTATATTATGAAAAGGTTGGTTATAGTTATCTGGTTAGTTTTAATAATGATAGGGTTGGTTAGCTGTAAATATATTAGTGGTCAACAAAAAGAAGTTAACGATGAACAACCTAGTGATTTACGAAAACAATTTGAAGAATGTAAAGCTAAATTTTATGTTGAATATCCAGATGAAATAATTAGAACAGATTGGCATAAATGTATGGAAAATAAACAGGAGAGGTGAACACTATGACACAGCACAAGGATAAGGTTAAAAAACAAAAAGAACTTTTAGATAAAGAAAAGGCAGACAACCAAGTTCTATCTATCGACACACGCATTTCAAATGGTAAGTGGACTGAACAGACCGTAAGCTATGCGTCTGGTAGGGTGGTTACTGAATTTAATGATAAGCGTAAGAAAGATATAATAGAAAATGGCAACTAGAAAATGGTCAACAAGACACGAAAGAGTATCTCCGACAGGTGTTAAAGGTAAAAAGACAAGTCAAGGTAGAGGTAATGTTAGCACTTCAACCATGAACAAAAATAAAAAAGCTAACAGGAAATTAAAATATAGAGGGCAAGGTAAATGAAAACATTTGAAGTGACTGCAACAATAAAACAAATTATAACAGCAGATAATAAAGAAAATGCAATGAGGAGAGCTAACTCTCTCATAGATATAAATGGTGTTGTTTCGTTTAATACAGGCAAAATAAAATATCAAGTGGAAAAATATAGAGGACAAGGAAAATAAAATGGGAGAGGTAATAAACTTAAACATACAACAACCAAAGTATATTGTTGTTGCAAGTATTGGAGACAGCAACACACACTTCGTACAAAAAACTTCCTTTGGTTTGTTTGATACGAGAGATGAAGCTGAAAAGTATATAGTAGATACTTATGCCGGAACAAATTATATTTGTGATGTGCTGCCACTAAACGATAAGAGTATGTTTGAAAATAATAATGTTTAAAATGGGTATTGTGTCTTTGTCTGTTATGTGGTATAATGCATGACTGAACTAGTAAAAGGAAATTATAAATACATAACTGAACTAGAATATAAAAAGCTATGTGTTAAATTAGCTGTTGAAGAACAGCACAACAGGAAGAAGAATGAACTATGTAATAAAAAGACAAGAGTATCTAACAGAATTTCTTACTCGTAATGAGTATAGAAAATTTCAAGACTATATAATGGATAATAATTTAACAATAGGGCATACTGTTGAAAAATTAGACAAAATATTTAGAATAGTTCTTGAAGAAAATTCACTTACTAATTGGGAAGAAATTCTCAAAGATATTAGGGTGGATTAGTAGGTGTATCATAGGAAAGCCCTCACAAAACCTTCCCTTAACCTATGGTATTTAGTGTCGTCTCCTTTACACACTAGACAAGTTTCTGGTTATCTTGTTCCACAAAACCAGACTAACTTTTTTTAACTAAACACTGTACATTCATACGAAAGTATGATATAATGTGTCAACTTAATACAAACCGATGGAGGATAATAATATGTATGAGTATGTAACCGGAAAAGCTATGTGGGCTAAAATCACATCACCAAATACTATGTTTCAACCACATAAGTATAGCGTAACTGTGTTGACTGACCAAGATACTGCTACTAAACTTGAGGGTTTAGGTTTAACGCAGGTAAGAGACAGGTCTGGTCAACCTAAATACGATGAACCGGCATTTACTTTTAGCAGACGAGCTGAAAAGAACGATGGAAATGCTAACCCTGCACCAAAACTTATTGATGCTGATAGTCAACCACTTGATGTATCAGTTGGTAATGGTTCAGAAATTACTGTAAAGATAAAACCTTACACAAATAACTTCGGAAGTTTTGCCGAGCTTATTGCAGTTAAGGTTGACAATCTTGTTGAGTACGAAGAAGCTGACTCTGACAACGAGGAGTTTTAACTATGATAGTAACAATTACTAATGAGAACGGAGAAGTTCTTTACGACATTAGTAAAATAAAAGATGAGCAACAGCAAAACGAGGCAAGAATAATTGTTCAAAAGACAGGCACACTAAGTGTTGTTATTGAAGCTTTAGATTTTGCAAGTAGAACGCATCGAGCCAACCTTGACAAATTGTTAGAGGGTTGTTCCGAAGCAGTTGTCGAACAGGAAAAGAAAAAAGAAGATAGTTAAGTTTAATAGTAGGGGTTAATATGGAAGATAAAACTTGGGATAAAGTTCATCAACCTTGTCCACTTTGTAAGAGTAGTGATGCTGTCGGTGTTAATACCGATGGCTCTGCAAAGTGTTTCAGTTGTGGAGAATTTATGCCTAACTATACACAAGCAAGTGAGGGAAAGAATATGCAAACAAGCAACCAAACAGCTCCACCACAAAAACCACCTGTTAATGCAACAGAGGGTCAGTACGGAGCTTTAACAGATAGACATATATCTCAAGCTACTGCTCAAAAGTACAGCGTTACAATAGCTAGAGACCTAAAGGGTAATGTAGTTAAACATTTTTATCATTACTTTAACGGACATGAATTAGCAGCAACTAAAGTTAGAGATGTAAACAACAAAAACTTTTATGTTTCTGGTAGTTATAATGACACCGGATTATTTGGTCAGCAGTTATTTAAAAGTGGTAAGTATATCACCATAACAGAGGGCGAGTGTGATGCTATGTCTGCCTATGAATTACTTGGTAGTAAGTGGGCTGTGGTATCCATCAAGCGTGGTGCACAGGGTGCAGTCAAAGATATAAAGGAAAACCTTGAGTTCTTTGATGAGTTTGAGAATGTGGTCATTGCTTTTGATAACGATAAAGCTGGTAAAGAAGCGTCTGTTAAAGTAGCAAGACTATTCAAACCAAGTAAAGCTAAAATACTTACACTTCCTAATGGTTGGAAAGACCCTAACGATATGTTAAGGTCTAACAAACACAAAGAATTTGTTGAAGCTTGGTGGTCAGCAAAAGTTTATACACCTTCTGGGGTTATAAATATATCTGAACAACGAGAAAAGTTTCACAATAGAGAATTAAAAGACAGCGTTCCTTATCCTTGGAAATCTTTAAATAAAAAGCTGTATGGTTTAAGACAAGGAGAACTTGTAACTCTTACAGGTGGCACAGGACTTGGTAAGTCGAGTGTAACTAGAGAGCTTGAACATTATCTTATTAAAAGTACCACAGATAATGTAGGTATCATTGCACTAGAAGAAGATTGGAGAAGAACTATTGATGGTATTCTTTCTATTGAAGCTAACGCAAGGATGTATATTGACCAAGTAAGAGAACAGTTTTCTAGAGAAGACATAGATAAAATGTTTGATATGCTTTATGATGGAGAAAACAAGAACAGAGTATGGGTTCATTCACACTTTGGGACTAACGATCTTGATGACATCTTTACCAAGCTTCGCTTTATGATTATTGGATGTGATTGTAAGTGGGTAATAATTGACCATCTTCACATGTTAGTTAGTGCTGTTTATCAAGGTGATGAAAGACGAGCCATTGATTCTATTATGACTAGATTAAGAAGTATAGTTGAGGAAACAGGAGCAGGATTAATATTAGTATCCCATTTGCGTAGAGTTGATGGTAACAAAGGACATGAAAATGGTATTGAAGTTAATCTTTCTCATCTGCGTGGTTCAAGTAGCATTGCTCAATTATCTGATTGTGTGATTGCACTTGAAAGAAACCAACAAGCAGATGACCCAGAAGAAGCTAGGACAACAAAGATGCGAGTATTAAAATCAAGATACACAGGTGATGTTGGATTAGCAGGTCATTTATTATATGATAGTGAAACCGGAAGACTATCAGAACTATCAAACGATGACATTGAAATTGATGATGATGTTGTTGGAGAACAATTTTAATGGATTTAATATTTGATATAGAAACAGACGATATAAAAGCTACAAAAGTTTGGTGTATTGTTGCTCAAGATTTAGATTCAGAAGAGATATTTAAGTTTAATCCTGATAATTTAGATAAAGGATATAAGTTTTTAGCCACAGCAGATAGATTAATTGGTCATAATATTATAGGGTTTGATATACCTATGGTTGAAAGGTTTAGTGATGTTGTCTTGCACGATAAAGAACTTATTGATACTTTAGTTTTATCAAGACTATTTAATCCCACCAGAGAAGGAGGACACAGTCTTAGTTCTTGGGGTTATAGGTTAGGCTATCCTAAAATAGATTTTGCAGAATATGATAAGTATTCAGATGAGATGTTAGATTATTGTGTTCGTGATGTAGAGTTAAACAGAAAAGTATTCTTTGAATTACGCAAAGAATCAAAAGGATTTTCAAGAGACTCCATAGATTTAGAACAAAGCGTAGCTAAAATAATTAAACAACAAGAAGCAAACGGATTTAAGTTTGATATGGAAGCTGCTCAACTTCTTCTTGCAGAACTTCGAGAAAAGATTCAACAGATAGAAGATGAAGTACACACAACTTTTAAATCTAAATGGGTAGATGATAAATTAGTTAAACCTTATGTAAAGAAAGATGGTAATCTATCGAAGAGAGGATTAACAGATGATGAATATCAAAGATGTTTAGATACTAATAACTTTCAACCGTTCATGCGACAAACTTTACAAGAGTTTAATCTTGGTAGTCGTAAACAAATTGGAGAATATCTAATAGACTTTGGTTGGAAACCTAATAGATTTACACCAACCGGACAACCCATTGTTGATGAAAAAACTTTATCAGAAATAACCCACATACACGAGGCTAAACTTATAGCAGACTTTTTATTGTTACAAAAAAGAATAGCTCAAATTGATTCTTGGGTAGAAGCAACAGAAGATGATGGCAGGGTTCACGGTTTTGTTATTCCTAATGGAGCAATTACAGGTAGAATGACCCACAGAAATCCCAACATGGCTCAAGTTCCATCATCCCATAGTCAATATGGTAAAGAATGTAGGTCTTGTTGGACTGTGGACAACGGAAATGTTTTACTAGGAGTTGACGCTTCTGGTTTAGAAATAAGAATGTTAGCACACTATATGAAAGACAAGGAGTTTATAAATGAAATTATCAATGGCGACATACACACCACTAATCAAAAAGCTGCAAGACTTGAATCAAGAAATCAGGCTAAAACATTCATCTATGCACTCATGTACGGAGCAGGAGATGCAAAGCTTGGTAAAGTGGTCGGAGGAAATAAGGCAGATGGTAAAAGAGCTAGACAATATTTCTTCGATAATAAACCTGCATTTAAGTCTCTTAGAGATAGAGTTCAGAAATCAGCGAACAGACAATTCTTAAAAGGATTAGACGGCAGAAAGATATACATAAGAAACATTCATGCTTCTCTTAATACTTTACTCCAAGGAGCAGGAGCTATTATTATGAAGAAAGCACTTTGTATGTTAGATGATGTATTAAAACTTAACGATATTGATTATAAGTTTGTTGCTAACATACACGATGAGTGGCAAATAGAAGTCAAAGAATCTCAAGCAGACTTTGTAGGTAGACAAGCTGTTGAAAAAATTATTTTAGCAGGTGAACATTTTAATCTTCGTTGTCCTTTGGATGGCGAATATAAAGTAGGAGGTAATTGGAGTGAGACACACTGAAGAACATTCAACAAATAGAAAAGGCGATCTTGCAGAATACTATGCAGTAACTTGGTTATGGGATAATGGGTATGAAGTATTTAAAAATTGTGGTTGTGATGGGTTTATTGATTTAGTTGTAAGAGACCCTAAAGGTAATATTAAATTAGTAGATGTTAAAAGTGCTCGTAAAGATAACCGAAAAGAAAACCTTTATACATCTAGAACAACAAGAACACAAGAACAAATAGAAGCAGACGTACAATACTTATTGTTTTTGCCGGATACAAGAAAATTAAGGTGGGTAAAACATGACAAATAAAAAACAACAAAAAGATAATTTTAAATCTGAATCAGGACATTGGTATACTAAAGATGGAGAGCCTATGTATACTATTGTAGGAGCTAACGGTGTTGAACGCAACACAACCTTGCGTGATGCTAGGTCTTTGGGATTAGTTCCGTCAGTCACAACCGTTATTGGTTTGGTAGCTAAACCCTTTTTAGAGAATTGGAAAATTGACCAAGCTTTAAAATCAGCAATATATTTAGAAAAAGAAGACGATGAATCAGACGAAGATTTTTTCTACAGGTGTAAACAGGATTCTAAAAAGGTTGGTGTTGAAGCAGCAGAACAAGGAACTAAAATTCATGCTTTAATTGAAAAAGGTTTCTTGGGTAAATCTAAAAACAAAACTTATAAAGTTATAAAAGAATTTTTAGATGAAACATTTCCTGATGAAGAATGGTTGGCAGAAGATTCTTTCTGTGCTGAATCTGGCTATGGTGGGAAGATAGATTTGTATTCTAAATCTGGAATATTTGTAGACTTTAAAACAAAAGTAAACATCAAGGGAAAGAACCCAGCAAGACTTACTTATGACGATCATGGTATGCAACTGTCAGCTTATGCACAAGGCTGTGGGTTTGATTCTATTATTAATGTAGAACGAGTATCTATCTTTGTAGATAGAGAAGACCCTGCATTTATATCTTGTCATATTTGGGATAAAGAATCTCACGCTAAACACTTGGCTATGTTTAATAGCATACTTACCTATTGGAAACTTGTAAAAAATTATGACCCTAGTAAAGTATGAACGGAACCAAGTCAAAACAATTAAGACGCAAAGCAGAATCATTATTAATTGAATGGTTAAGAACAATGGTTCCCTCTGGAGAAGACACTTCTAAAATAAACAAAAATAATCTACATGAATTTTTACCAGAACAAACACATATCTTTGCAAACAATAGGTTTATGTTAAGTGCTTATAGTTTAAGATGGTTTTACAAACAAGTTAAACGCAACCCTAATATAACTTTAGAAGATATTAATGCCTAGAAGAGTACCAAGAAAACCTAGACCAAAAAAGTTTAACGTTCCAAAAGGATATGATAGTGCTTGGGAATTTGATATGCATCAATCGTTATTAAAAGATTGGAAACATCATTACGATAAAATTGATTATATTGTTAGACATAAATACGAACCAGACTTTGTTAAAACTATAGACGATACAACAATTTTACTAGAAGCCAAAGGTAGATTTTGGGACTATGCAGAGTATAGTAAGTACATACATGTAAGAGATGCGTTACCTAACAACATGGAATTAGTATTTTTATTTCAAAAACCTTTTGCTCCTATGCCACAAGCAAAGAAAAGAAAGGATGGAACAAAAAGAACTCATGCTGAATGGGCAGAGACAAATGATTTTAGATGGTATAGTGAAGATACTTTACCTAACGAGTGGAGAAACAATGGATTATAAATTCAACGAAGATAGAATTTTAGAAACAATACAAACATATATTGATGATACTTATAATAAACATTATGCTAATGGTAAGTACCAAGCAACAGATATGATACTAGATGCCGGACACGGAGAAGGGTTTTGTATAGGAAATATTATGAAGTACGCTATGAGATATGGAAAAAAGCAAGGAAAAAACTCGAATGACTTGCTAAAAATAATACATTATGCTATAATAGGATTGTACATACACAAGGACACAGATGATTGAAGATAAAATAGGACAAAAAGAATACCTAGGTATTAAAATTGATTACGATAACGAGTCAAGGCTTGATAAATTTAGTCTTGATACTTTAAAAGACAGATATTTTTGGGAGAACGAAACACATGCACAAGAAGCATTCGCAAGAGCAGCCACCTTCGGAGCAACATACAAAGGTAACACAGATTTTGAATTGGCTCAAAGACTTTATAACTACAGTTCCTCGTGTTGGTTTATGTTTAGCACTCCTATACTTAGTAACGGGGGAACAAGTCGTGGGCTTCCTATTAGCTGTTTCCTCAATTATGTTCCTGATAGTCGTGACGGGCTTTCTAATCATTATGACGAGAATATATGGTTGGCAAGTTCTGGTGGGGGCATCGGTGGATTTTGGGGGGATGTTAGAAGTAATGGCATTTCTACTACTCACGGTAGCAAGTCTACTGGTTCAATCCCCTTCATGCATGTTGTAGATTCTCAGATGTTAGCCTTTAATCAAGGAGTAACAAGACGAGGCAGCTACGCAGCTTATATGGATATATGGCATCCGGAGATTGAAGAGTTTATTAACATACGTAAAGAATCAGGTGGAGATATAAACAGAAAATGTTTGAACCTACACAACGCAGTTAATGTTAACAATGAATTTTTACAGGCTGTTGAGGAAGACGCAGACTTTAGATTAGTAGACCCTAAAACTAACGAAGCCATTAAGGTTGTTAACGCTAGAGATTTATGGTGGCAATTAATTAATGCTCGTGCTGAAACAGGCGAACCTTATATTGTGAACATTGATAATTGTAACGCTGCCCTACCACAAAAACAAAAAGATTTAGGATTAGAAATAAGACAAAGTAATTTATGTTCTGAAATAACACTACCAACTAACGAAGAACGAACAGCAGTATGTTGTTTATCAAGCGTTAATTTAGAATACTTTGATGAGTGGTCAAAAGAACCACAGTTTATTTCTGATTTAATAACTATGTTAGACAATGTCTTACAACACTTTATAGATAACGCTGTTGATACAACACAGCTAGGAGAATACAATGCAAATTTCAAAAGGTTTAAAAACTATGTCAGAGAAGATAAGCAAGGCTTTACAAAGTCAGCCTATTCAGCGTATAGGGAAAGGTCTATTGGACTTGGAGCAATGGGTTTTCACGCATATCTTCAATCTAAAAATATCCCATTCGAGGGTATCTTTGCTACTGGTTTCAACATCAGAGCTTTTAAATACATTAAGGAACGATCTGTCAAAGCGTCTACCCAACTGGCTGAAGAAAGGGGTGAAGCTCCTGATGTTTCTGGTAGCTCTATGCGTAATGCTCACCTTCTTGCCGTTGCTCCTAATGCTTCATCTAGTATTATATGTGGTGGAGTATCTCCATCTATTGAGCCATTTCGTGCTAACGCATACACACACAAAACATTATCAGGAACGTACCAAGTTAAAAACAAATTTCTTGAAAAGATATTGCGAAAGAAAGGACTCAACGCTAAAGAACTAAATGATATATGGAAAGATATATCAGGTAGTAATGGTTCAGTTCAGCATTTAGATATACTTACCGATAATGAAAAAGAAATATTTAAAACTGCTGATGAGATAAATCAAATTTGGATTGTGGAACACGCATACAAACGTCAAGAGTTTATATGTCAAGCACAGTCAGTTAATCTTTTCTTTACACTTCCAAAGGCAACAGAGCCTCAAGAAATACACGATGAGTATATGCAGTATGTTAATGATGTTCATTGGTATGGTGCAAACAGATTAAAATCTATGTATTACTTTAGATCAAACGCTGCAAGAAGTGTAGAGAATGTTAATATTAAAGTACCACGAATCAAACTTGATGATGTGGATTGTATAGCTTGTGAGGGTTAGGAAGTAATTCTAATGGTAAAGGATGAATGGGCTAACGATGCACAGTGGAGAAAAGAAAGTGATGAGTGGGTTGCCACAATGGAAAAGTCACGCATAAGAAAAGAAAAATTAAGACTAAAAGAACAATTAAAACTAGAAGAGTGCAACCATAAAATAGAAGAATGGTGTGAGGTTTGTAGTTATGATTATGAAACAGGAGAGAAATATGATTTTATATAATATACAGAAGGAAGAGAAATGAAATGTTGGCATTGTAATACAGAACTAATATGGGGTGGAGATCACGACATAGAGGAAGAGGATGACGAGTACATAATGGAAACTAATTTAAGTTGTCCTGAATGTAAGTCATTAGTAATAGTATATCTACCAAAGGAAAAATTATGAGCCTACTAGACACAAGAGAATATTACAAACCATTCGATAACCCTTGGATGTTTGACTACTATGTCTTACAAAATCAAATGCATTGGATGCCGGAGACAGTACCACTACACACAGATGTAAAAGATTGGCAAGAGCTATCAGAGGTTGAAAGAAATCTTATGACTCAAATC
>Ga0208299_1003362_pt1 | contig 10102 bp, 10 predicted proteins | sample 15_taG_FD_184089 | JGI IMG/M metagenome (GOLD analysis project Ga0208299, IMG submission 184089) | Marine viral communities from the Subarctic Pacific Ocean - 15_ETSP_OMZ_AT15312 metaG (SPAdes) (version 2) | ecosystem: Environmental > Aquatic > Marine > Oceanic | place: Pacific Ocean | collected...
AGCAGGGCTATATTTTAACAATAAATCCTCAGATACCATATCTGCTATTTCATTGATAGCAGAATTAATTAAATCTCCTGCATATGCAGCATTAGTAGAATATTCAGAACCTATTAAATCTGTGATTCTTTGAGCTATTGTTCCACCATCAGCCATTATTTTTTACCCTTTTTTTTGTCTGTATTTAATTTTCTTCTAGTATCGGGTTTTACTTGACTATGCCAAGGATTCCCAACACTAGTTGAAAATCTATTTGCTAATTTCTTAGCCATTATCTAGAACTTCTAGCTGTACCTCTTCCTCTTTTAGTACCTGCTGCGTCACTTTTTCTTGATTTTGATTTAGAAATCATTTTTCTTTTACGAGATGGAGCTGCTGCTACAGCAGAACCGCCTCCTACTAGATTAATATGTTTTCTTACTGAATTACCCATTCTTTCTCCTTTTATTAACTTAACATTAAAATTATTTTCCAATATTGATTATGAGCAGTTATTGCTGGACCTCCAGTTCCACTTGCATAATGAATTGACATTTTTGCAATTCCTGCTCTTCCAGCCACACTTACATTTAATCTTTGGGCACTACCTGTAGTAGCATTCTCTGGGTCAACATCGCTACTTGGCATATGTCCTATTGCAGGAGTATCGGTATTACTTGAAGGCTGAATATCATCCATAAACATAGTACCTAATTGCCATGTTTCATTAGCAGGAAAATCATATGTAGAAGTAGTGGGAGCAGTTATACTATTAGCTCCACTTCTATCAAGATTCCATTCCAAAGCTAAACTTACAGCTTTATTTCCACCATTATCTTCATGTGACATCTCTAAACCTAAACCATAATTAGTAACACCTGCCATATTAGATTCAACTGGAGGATTAAATATAACAGTCATATTTCTACCTTTTAAATTAGTAGGAATAATATCAGTATGATAAGCTATTCCTTCTGTATAAGGCATTCTTGTGAAAGTAGAATATCCTCCATGATATATTCTTCTTCTTACCATAGTCTCTCTACTAGGTAGAGTTACCTTATATATATCTCCATTATCATAATTAAGATTATCTTCAAAGAAAACTTGAACACCTTCATCTATAGACACGGCATGTGTATTACCAAATTCCCAAAATCTACCATCATCACTTCCACCAGTTTCAGTAGCATATATTATATCTATTTCTCTTCCAGTTAAAGAATATTTTTTAACATAAAAATAATCATTTCCACCATCTGTTTCAATTATAATTTCATAATAAAAATCACAATTTAATTCACTATCACAAGAACCTGTCATTCCAATATCATGGTCTAATTGAGACGACCCATTTGTTTGGGTTATATAAATTTCTCCATCTGTAGAGCCTGTTCCATCAGCTACCTTACCTAAATTAAAGGCTTTGTTATAATAAGGAACCCACTTACCAAAATTGTTATTGCTGGCTACAGTAACACTAGCCATTGTGCATAAATATATTTATTTTAAAAGGTGTATTCTGATTATTTCCAGTTCCACCAGCATCTAATTTCAACCTCATAAAAGGCATTTTTCCGTTAGCATCAAAATCGTACACTAAATGCCCTGCTACTGTACTTGTTCCTCCAGTAACCCAATCTCCTATATCAACCATATCAATCCAATGAGCTCCATCTACTGAACCTTGCATTTCAACTGCTACAGTTCCAGAATCTGCTCCCATATCTCCTCCAGTCCCATTGAAAACTATAGTCATATCTCCATCAATCATCCAATTAAAAGGTGCAGTTCCTGTGTCAGCTCCATCAACTAACCACATATCACATTCATGTCTAGCATAGGAATCTATACCACTAGCTCCAGTAGTAGTTTTAATTACACTAGTATTAGGCAAGAAACTAGTAATTGCTGTACTTTCTGTAAAACCACCATCAGTCCCTGAATTAACTGGATTATCTCCTTGGGCTCCTAAAGTAACCCATCTACTCGCATATCCACCTGCCATAAAATCTCCTTAAAGTTATGCATATGGGGCCGAAGCCCCATATACGATTATTAAACTAACCACTTACTACGATGGGTCAGCACCTACTCCACCAATTGTACCTATTCCAACATTTCCTCCGCCAGCTAAACCGCCAACAAAGAATTTACCTTGCCAACTAGTAATGTCGTCATTTCCATCATTCCATGCAAGTCTATACCATGGTAAAGTATAACTAGATAAATCAACTGTATAAAGTTGAACACCTTCTACATTAGGTTCTGTATCGTCATCTAATGATGAACCAATCATTACCCAGTTTTTACCATCGATAGAACCATCAATATGAAAATCAGACGCTTCATTAGCACCTGCTGTTGTAGTATTAAATCCCACAATAAGCTTCTGTCCATTTACTAGAGAACCAGCAATACCTGGGCTAACTACTTCAGCATCAGTATCACTAGGGTCTACAGTAGGAGTAGTGAGATATATCACACCACCTTCTTCAACTTCTAACCACTTACTATAAGCAGCATCTTGAGCATGAGTTGTTCCTTCAGTTATTGCAGTACTAGTTATTCCTATTACAGCCATATCTACCTCCCCTTAAGAAAACTTAAGAATTGCATGGGTTTCAGGTAAACTAATTTCCAAGCCAGCTTCAGTCAGAACAACATCTTGTCTGCCATCAATGCCATTATCTTGTACGTTAGTTTCAATGAAGGTATCACGACTATTACCATTCCCCACAAGTGGTCTATAAGCTACATTTTTCATATCAACTGCTACACAATAATCTTCCCATGGTCCTCTTAGTAAAGGCTCAGCAACAAAATGCAAATTACCAAAAATAGTATTTACAACTGTTACTGTATGCCCGAAAGCACCAGGAATAGATTGTACATCTAATCGATATTGAGATGAACCTACAGAATTATTTAGAAAACTTCCATTACCTAGTTTATTCAAATAAGTAATAACTTTTCTTGAAGCTAGCACTAGTTTATTACCACTATTACCAGATTCAGGAGCAAAGAAATCTTCCATTGCATCTAAGAAAGCATCATAACCAGATGAAGCATAAGACATATTATATACCTTGCCATTAGCTGAGGTAAAAGGAATAATGCCATGCGAAAATCTAACAGCAGCGCCACCACCAGCTGCTTCTTGAGCCGCAGTAGTTGTGCCTTCGCCAAATAACATAGCTTGTTCTATATCCATCTTATGTTCCATAAGTTTATCTTGCCAGATTCTTTGGAATTCATTTGCAATCCCTCTGTATTCAGTAGAAAGAGAAGTGCCAGAGAAGATATTCATACCAGTTTTAAATATCTGAGTATATCCTTCCCTGTCATACATATAATCTTCCCAACCAACTGGAGTATCAGTACCTTCAGCCCATGCACTACCAATAACTTGACCTTTATTACCAGCAGAAAATACTGTAGCAGTAGGTATTGTTGTACCTACACATGTAAGCATTTCACCAGCAATATTAGTTTTATTATCATCAGTATCATGAGTTAAAGATGTGCCATCATCTGTTACAGAAGTACCTGTTTCAACTACAGCACTTTCACTTACTTTAAATCGATAAACAACACCATCATCAGCTTTAACCGCTAATACAGCACCTGGTACAATAAATCTACATTCAGATGCAGATACTACTTTACCATATTCATCATATTTACATGTTACTATTAAATCTTCACCAGAATCAAAAGCTCCACCATGTGATTCTGCACCTGATGTAGTTAATGCTGTGTGAATTTCAAAATTACGTCTTTGCCACTGATGCCTTTGTTCAAGAAACTTAAACACTGGGTCATTAGTAGCTTTTTTTGCCACCTTTGATAAATATACAAAGAAAGGACTTTGATTTGGAGCAAGTTCTGCAACTCTATCTCCAAAATTAAAGACTCTTCTTGTGTTATCTAAGGAAGCTGTACCACTGCCAGTAGCAGAAGGCAAATTACTATATACTGTTGCCATTATATACCATCCTTAAAATTAGCCCGTCCTCAACTGTCAAATTTGACCTTCGGGTAGGGCGGTTAATTAAAAATTACTTCCAAGGGTTTTTACTATTAAAATCCCCTACCATACTATCCATCATCTTATCTTCTATAGTCCTTCCATCAACATTAGATTGTCCAGAAGGCATTACTCCCATAGGAGATGGTACTTGCTGTGCATTCTTAGTTTGCTGGAAAGCTGCACTAGGTTTAGCAGGTTCAGGATTTACCTGAGGAGCTGCTCCACCTTGTTGCATTCTATATAGTTGAACAAGATTATCTATAGTAATTGAATTAGGATTTGACATTTTTGACATAAAATCTTTTGATTCTGCTTCACTCATACCATAATGTCCTACTACATGAGATTGAATTTCATTAACTTGAGCAGCTTGCTGTCTAGCGGCTTGTTGCCTTTTTATACCAGCAGCTCTAGCTTTCTCAATTTTATTAAATTTATCTTCAATAATAGCAGATTGATATTGAGATTTAAGCGAATTATATTCATTTGTATCATCACGCCATCCCTCTAATTCATCTAAATACTTAGCACTTTCACTATTGGGGTCACTATAAGCTTCCTCTCTATTGAAAGTTCTAGGTTTTCTTGGTTTTTCAGGTGCTGCAGGAAATGCCTCAACTTTAGGCTCAGGAGTCACAGGCTGTTGAACTTGTTGTTGTACAGGTTGTTGTACTTGCTGAGCTTTTATTTGTTCTAATTCATTCTTATACTTATCTGCTTGAGACTGCCAATATTGAAAGCGAGTCTCATCATTATTAGTTTGAGGTTGAACAGGTTGTTGTGGTACTTCTTGCGTACTTACTTCAGGTTGTCCTTGTGCTGGAGCTGTTTCAGTATTACCTTCATTTCCAGTAGTAAAAACATCAGAAATATTTGAAGAGTCCCCTTGATTACTTCCAAAAACAGCTTCTTCTAAAGAAGTATGTTGCTGTTCATTAGTGCTTTCTTGAGGAGTATCTTGATGTATATTATCTTGTGTCATTATTTCTTTCTCCTTTTAGCTGTCCCTTTTCCACCAGAGGGAGTAGAGCTAGGTTGTTTAGCAGAATCTCTTATCTGCGTTTTAATAGTGGATAAGCTATCGTCAAGTCGTTTTTCATAGATAGTACCTGCAGCTTTGGCTTTATTACCAACCTGGTCAAGGTCTCCTTTAAACTTCTCAACTTCAACTTTCTTTCTGAGATTCACAGCTTCACGGTCACGCGTTTGTAAATCTCCCTTAAGTCTCTTAGTTTCTTCTTGAGACTGTTGTAATGCTTGCTGCAACTGAGCAATCATATCAGTTCTTTGCATGACGCCTTCCATGTCAAATACTTCTGTCTTCTTAAGAACTTCTTGTCTATCAATTATACCCTTTTGATATGCATCCATATAAAATTCAAGTTCTGCGTATCTATTACTTGGTAATGTAGAACCAGATACTACAATAACATCATACTTCCCAATCGTAATATCATTCATAATTTTAATTTCACCTGTTTTATCATCAACTAATCTCTTGTTAATAATATATTCATTCATTGAATTATTAGGTTGAACTATTCTAAAAATCTTTTCAGTCGTATATAATTGTTGGAACAATGGAATAGCAACCTGTCCTGCTCTAGTCAAAGATGTTTCTATATCAGCTAACTTAGATTTCATCTTTCTTTGACCAAATTCATCTATAGATATAGTAGCTTTATAAGTTTGAGGAGCAGCTTGAGAATTTCCCATCATCATCTCATATAAACCTAAAGCATGGTCAATATCATTTTTAGCTGTTAATTCGTTTTGATATAATTCATTTGGCAATGGAGTCGGTTGTACAGGCATAGGCGCTCCATCAGTTGGGTCATATGGAATAGCTACTCCAGGTTGAGCCCACTTTTCTTCAAAGTCTTTCATATCAACACTACCTTCAGGTACAAGTATTTTAGTATTAGTACTAGTTGTAGCATGAGCAATTATCAAAGAGCGTGTTTTATTTATATACTCCTGTAATCCTTTTATCATCCTTACATCAGAAACAGGATAAGGAGTTCTTGTATGAACATTCATAATAGGAATTAAAGGATATTTATCTAAAGGTAAAACTCTTGAATAAAGATGTTTGTCACCTATAATAACACATTGTTTTATCTTTTTGCTTGTAATTTGAACAATGTCAATTTGTCCTTGACTTAATAAATCTCCATAAGTAATTTCTTGAAAACTTATTTCAGGAATTTCCTCTTCAGCTATTTTTTCAGCACTTTCTTCAGTAGCTCCAGCTTGTAAAAGTTCCAGTCCTTTTTGAACCATAGCTTGTTCTCTCTGAAGTAAAAGCTGTTCATATAATTTTGTTGCTTGTTCAGCATCAACTACTATTTGACCTTGAATTATCCAAGCTGGTCTTTCAGCATAAGCTTCATATTCTTCTTCACTTAATAATTCTTCCTTACCAGAAAACTTCTCAAAAGTTCTAAATTCGGTTACATCAACCTTATAATATCTTTCATATCCTCTTACATAACTCTGGTCATTAACTCTTCCTACATCTTCAGGAAAAGTAACTTCTCCGTCATCTTCCCTTCCAGTATCTGGAGCATTAAAATCAACTCTATTACCAGAATCATCATTAGCATTTTCAATAGCTTTAGCATACATAGGCCACAATTGTTTAGCTTGTTCTTTTGTAAATAACTTTGATATTATTATATTTTCAGCATCATCAAAAAGCTTATGTCGACTATTCGGGTCAACATACACATCTAATGGGTCTACATCGTGAAAACAAACCTCACCTTTTCCCATATCCATCATAGGGTCTTGATATACATGTATATATCCTACTCCCATAACGTAGTAATCATCTACAGCTTGACGTATAACACTTCTGCCATCTGATATATCATACATATAAGTAAGCAATGCACTCATAACATTAGCTACCTTTTTGTCAGAATCTTCTCTAGGAGCTGCTCTAAAAGAAGGTCTGTTAGCAGTGAGCATTGCTTTAGCAGACTCAACAGCTGGATGAATTCTATTTATAACTATAGGAGCTTGACCTCTTGATTCGAGAGTATCTCTCTGCTCAGCAGTCCATTGTTTCCCTAGTCTAAATTCTTTATCTTCTTTTGCTTGTTGAGCCCAATTGTCTCTTTTGCTGGAGTATTTATCAAATAAATCTAAAGTTTCGTCAACTATGTCTTTTTTTGTGTTATCCATCACATTAATTTACGCATTACATGGTCATCCAATCAAGGTTTTTCTTTGGATTTCTCCAATCATCCTCAGATAATAGTTCAAATTCTGCCCTTCTACACGGCTTAGCTCCATCTAGAGCTGTCCATATAGCATCCATTATATCATCATTCTTTCCTTTAGGATAAGACAAAAACTCTTGTTGAGCTTTAATATCCTCTGGTCTAAAATGAAAAGTCCCTTTCGCGAAGAGGGGAACTAAAGATAATAATCTTTCAGATTTACTATTCCTAGGTTTTACACCAGATTCTAAACCTGGTATATATAAATTCTCTTCTCTCATAATTTCTCTTACTGCAGTCCTTAAAGCCTCTTGATAACCTACAGTTTCAACTTTAACCCTTCTAGGTCTAAATTTTTGATAAGTATCAATTATCTTCTGAGGCTGTTCTGCTGGAGAAATTCTATCTCTATATATATCTATAATATATTTATTATTATCGGAATCAATGGCGATAGTAGCAATAACAAAATAGTCAGCCCTAGCAGACAAAGAACTTGCAGGGTCCACCCCAGTATAGAGTTCAACAGGTTTGATTTCTTCATTTTCTAAACCCTTATTTTTAATTAAAAGATTTTGTCCTTGTTTTCTTTCATATTCAAGATGATGTATCTTTATCCAATCAGGTTGAAATGGAGCATCATCTGGAGATTGGGCTATATTCATGTATTCCTGATAGAATCCATTTATATTCCCTACGGACGAAAACTCGTCCTTTATGGCCAATATCCTGTCTCTTGGAAACCTTTCAGGCCAAATACTTTTTTCATCATCATCCCATATAGAATACCATAAAACATTCCAAGCACTAGACTCTTTAGCCCAGCATAGGAAACAATCTTCTGATATAACTGTTCCTATCATGGCAATTCTGCCTTCATCAGACAAAGAAGGTATTACAGCTTCTGTCATCCATTTCCTGTTTTTAGCTCTAGCTTCGGGAGTATAAGCATTTAATTCTGATTCAAAGTCATCTACTATAATCAGATTAGGACGAGTATCTCCTTCAATAAAACCTCTAACTCTCTGTCCTGTACCTACGGCTACTATTCTAGTTCCATTAGCAAGGACTATATCTGTATGAGTCCATCTTCTTGCAGTATTAGGCCCCATGTCTCCAAATATCTCTTTAAATCTATCAGAATGAGTCAAATGATATTTAATCCTTGATAGGAAGTTAATCGACTGAGCTTGTGATTCAGATACTATAACTATAAACAATTCATCTGTACTTGATTTAAATGCAGCTTTCCATAAAGGAAATATAAGTGTAGTAACAGTAGATTTAGCTGTTCCTCTTGGAGCTGCTATAAGAACCCTACGTTTATCATCATTTGACAAATTTGCATAGACTTCGTTATGAAAAGGAGGTGTAGCCTTTTTAAGAGCTGTTGGAAAGCAGTGTTTGCCAAATAAAGCCATGTTGTTACGTAGCTTCTTAAGTGCTTGTAACTGCTCATATTTTTCTTCATAATCCACTATTTATATACCTCGTTAAATAAACTTAATTTTTCTTCTGGAGATTCAAGATGAAATCCTTCTAAAGATTCTTTTGCTCCATACATTCCTAATTGCCCTCCATGAGTTTTTAAATCCTTTAGATAATTTTTTATAAAACCTAATAGACCTTTATTTCTATATTGAGCTATATGAGGAACCTCTTCTCCTGCAAGTGTACTACCTATATCAAAATAACTAGTATTTAACTCTTCATTCAATTGATTTAAAAATTCGGGATTATTATATTCAGAAGTCTTTGGTAAATACACAGTATTCCCCACTGTATAAGGTCTTTTGTTAAACCATCCTGGAGTATTACGAAACTTAACTCCTTTTTCACCTAATTTGTCAAATAACTCTGGATTTTCCTCATATAGTGAGAAATTAACATTACGCCTTTTTAAATTTCCTAATTTACTTATTAAGTTATTAGCTTTATACCAATCTCTTAATTTCTTAATAAAACGTCCTTTTCCCTCTCTATATTTTTCTTCGTAATCCATTATTCTTTCCTAGCATAATCAATTAAACCTGCAGGAGCTCCAGCCCAAACTGTATCTGCAGCTTCTTTTATCTTTTTATCACTCCCAAAAAGATGCTTTAATTCTCTATATACCATATCTTTTCTATGTGGATTTAATCTATATTCTGATAATCTAGCACTAAGTTCTTGAGGTTTAGAAATATATTTAACATGACTACCAATTCTTTTCACAAAATCTTTAGACTTTCCCATTATTCTAGCCTTTTTCATTGTAGCTTTTGTTCTCTTATTAATAGCATCCCAATCCAAAATATCTTCTGCTTTTTTAATATACCCTTTTAATGCAGATTGAATACTATGTTTAAGTTCATGAACTCCAGTTGTTCCCCATTTTTTTACTACATCTGGATTTACCTCAGCAAAGCCTTCATATATTTTTTTTTGTTCTAAATTTCTAGGATTATACTGAAAAGCCTTTCTTTTTTGACTAATTTTATTTAAAGGAAACTTTCCTGTATACTGACCGCTTAAAGTTTTAGATAAATTTGTATCATATCTAATAGGAGTTTTTGATATTTTATCTTGTATTATTTTATCGTACATTATTCTAAAACCATCTTCATCTAAAGAGTTTAAAGCTTCTCTAATTTCTTTTCGCTTTTTTCCTATTTCACTAAGTTTTTTAGCTAAGAAATCATCTGAAAAATGCCCACTTCCTCTTAATTTTCCTAGTTCTATTTTTTCCGTATCAAGGGTTTTATTCATCTCATCTAATTGATATTTAAAGTTACTTTTATATCTCCCAAAAGATTTATCAGATAACAAATCCTTTCCAATTTTTCTTTTTGACATACTTGTATAAGCGTTTTTTAAAAGACCA
>Ga0208299_1003363_pt1 | contig 10096 bp, 7 predicted proteins | sample 15_taG_FD_184089 | JGI IMG/M metagenome (GOLD analysis project Ga0208299, IMG submission 184089) | Marine viral communities from the Subarctic Pacific Ocean - 15_ETSP_OMZ_AT15312 metaG (SPAdes) (version 2) | ecosystem: Environmental > Aquatic > Marine > Oceanic | place: Pacific Ocean | collected...
CTTGATTAATTCGGCGCGCTACAGTGATGGTGCCCCCCTTAGCATCGTTAATGGGGTAGATGTTGGCGTAAGGAATTCCCTTGCGTGTAGGGTCTTTAACAACAGAAGCGCGTGCAACAGTTACGAGAGGCAACGTCAAAGCACCAGTTTTGTCGCGTAGATCGCGTTGGCCTTGGTGTTTGATCTGAAATGAGCGCTCCGCGGAGGACCAAATGACCGGAACCTTTTGAAATCCTTCGTTTGTAGTGACCGACAGGTTGACTGCGTTGTTAACAAAATGGACCATTGCGGCATCAATAGTCTCTAGTTTCGAGGGCATAAAGGTAACTTCTTGAAGTTGTTCTTCAACTTTTGGGGCTCCGACATAGGCCCAGCGTAATGCAGGTTTGTTTTGGATCTCTGCTTGAGTGCGACGATCCTTTCTTTTACTCTTTGACACGGAAATTCCCCTCTCTGGCCTTAATACACTCTGCGGTTACTTGGAATTTATGTTCCACTTGGCCAAAATAGTACCTTGTATCATTATAGGTTCTCACGATTTCGTAAAATTCCTCACCGTACTGAACAAAGTCTCCTACCCTTACATAGAGGTCTTGATCGGCAGTGAGCCGTTTTCTGTGAAAATTAACTGTCAGCTTGGTGAGATACTCATAGCCATAACGATCATTTGTTTGTTCATTCTCCACCACCACGTATGCGTAAACACGAATAGGAGGCAACGATATCTTATTAATTGATTCCCCATACACCCCATGATAATCTGAGTGTTCTACGCTGATAGGGTAATAAGCAATAGTTTGCCCAATTACTCTTTCGGCTAATTCATCATTAACCTGCTTAACAAGATCTCGTTCCTTCTTCCCAAAGAACATGGGAGGAGGCGGAGCGTCTGGCTGAGACCATTTATTTTTAGGATCTTCGGCCATCTATCTACCCTACGTAGATGCCAGCAGGTACCGACGCCAAGACCCCTTCCGCTGCCGTCGAGACGGCGGCTTCCATCTCGGCCACCTTCGCATACGTGAGTTCATCCAGTGTGGTCTTCAACTCATCTCTTAAAGCATCTTGCTCGGCTTTTGCTTGAGACAGAAGGTCTGCGAAATTGAGAGTTACTGATTCGCCGGGGATCGGAACTGTACTAAACTTGCCTCGTATCTGTCCCAGCATCTCCTTGGCGAGCGCCAATGCAAATCGTCTAATCCACTGTTTGCCAATAGCGTTAATACTATTAAAGGGAATATTGCTGAAGGGGAGGGTGTTCATATTGTTAACACCCTTCTTCCCAGAATTTGGTTGGCCGGCGACGTTGGCCCACGGTTCTCGGTTCTCGACAGTAAATTGTACCCAGAAGTTCTCGGGGCTTGTGTCGTCGGGAACTGGGAAAATACGGATCTTATTGTCTTGGATCTCGTATGAATAGTGTGAAATCCGCGTCCATAGCGCATCTTCGTAGGCCATCGCTTGTAGTTTATTTTGCCAGGTAGGAACAACTTCAAATGTTGAATCATCGGCGTATTGCCCATAGGTTCTCATATTACCTACCACCGAGAAGCCGCCATAATAGCCATAAAAACGCCACATGGCGCGCGGGGTTTTAAAAAAGACCTTTCGAATGATGACACGGTTGTTTCCCACCTTTCCATAGTAGGGTACATTTGTGTCGGTAGCAGCCGATGCAGAAATAATTTGTTGTAGATCGTAATCTTGTTCATCAGTGACTCGGGCAATAGAGGCCGAATAAATGGGCTCGATGCCACCCAGGCCCACTTCGGTAATGCGCTGGTTAGCTATGCGCCGGATATATCCATAGTCATAAGAGGGAAATCGTAGTTCTACGTTGGAGCCGGAAAGAGAGTCGCCGCTTTTAATGCGACCCTTAGAATCAAAAGAAGCTGTCGTGGCCCCCAACAAATCCGAGATCGAATTTTTACTCTGATGGATATTAAGGATATAAGAGTATTCAAGAACAGCCTCTTCATAAGCAGAATAGACGTTTCCTTGGGTTAGCTCGATGTCCAGTACATCACCACCTAATTTTTTATACGTATAAGCGACTTGATCAGCAGCCCCAGATAAGAAATCCGTGGAGCCGGCATACACTCCAAATGGGAGGGTCGCGGCAACATTGCCGGTAGTGCCTGTAACAGGTAAAACATTGGAATTAGTGGTGGAAGCCGGATTTAATTTTGGTATGGCCATTCATTGTCCCTCATAGGCTATTACTAAATAGAAAGCCCCGCCTCAAAAGAGACGGGGCTTTCAAAAAGTTGACTCTAAAGTCTACTCTTACAGGTCACGTATAATTACTAGACCATACATATCGGGGCGCACCATCTGCTTGGCGTATCGCGTCATGACACCTTTACGGGGCACGAAGTCTTCAACACCAAAGATAGTAGGCGTAGTCTGTAGCGGCACATACGGCGCATAGACATATCCACTCTCCAGGAAGCTACTTCCACGTCGGCCAACTAGGACCAAGTTACGTACGAAATAGGGATCGACAATAACGTCGAACTTCTTAGACAGTGAACCAACCTTAACGGCACCAATCTCACCCTTGTCACTATCAGCGGTTACGTTTGCACGGAAACCAGCGGTGAACTCAAGGATGTTGGCAACTTCGGGTCCGCAGACGACAAAGTTGGCAGCACCACGGAGAGTCTTCCGGTGGATCTGAGCTGACACATCGTTGATTGCTTCAACGAGAGTCTCGTACCACTCGCTCACGTTACCAGTGAAATCCGGGGGACCACTAGCGTTAGAGCGTGCGGCACCAGTCGCGGCAACCACGAACAGACCAGGACTACGCGACCAATACCGAGTATCAGCCGTTGCACCCTTGATGAGATCTGTGAGGATCTCTTGGTCAATTTCGAGAGCGATCTGCTCAGACAGAATCTGAGTTAGCTCGACCTCGGCATCAAGGTTGTGGTAGGCATTGAGATCTTGTCCCAATTCCGGAGTCCACTTAGCCTTGAGCTTCTTGGTGATAGCAGTGACAGCCACGGAATCGATTTTGATGTCGATTTCGGGGATGTAGTCGCTACCTTCAAGAGACCAGGGAGTGGCACCAACAACGGAGCCGAGGGCGCCGCCAGTGGCGAACACATCTCGCCTCGGCCAAGTGGCCTCGACGAGTGCACCGGTGATATCGGACATAACATTAGAGAGATTACGACCGGTATCATTAGTAAACACGACGTTCAGCGTAGCACCAGTTCCACGAGCACTGCCCGAGAAAGTCGTCAAGCGACGCTGATGGAACGTACCGTTGGGAAGCTGGCCAGCGCGAGCGTTATGCTCACTACCAGAACCAATGGTAAGTGCAACCAGATCATCATAGTTGAAGTTTGCAAACTGGGATGAGGTAATACTCATCACACAAACTACAGTAGAACCGGAAACAAGATCCGGATCATACGAGCAAAGACGATCGAGTAGATTATTCCCACTACCGAACGTACCACTAACCTGAGAGCCATCGGCAACATTCCCAAGGTTTATTTGTTGAGAACCAGTTGGCGAGGAGTAACCGTTGTTCAGGGCATAAGGACCCTGCTGCGGGGTACTACCCGAGTTAAGGAGCGCACCACTAATGATTTGCGCACCAACACGTCCCTGACCATAAATGGAAGTATCGATGGGGTTACCCAATCGAGGCTCACCAGCATTCCCCCCACCAATATTGGCGGAGAAAACAAAGTCAAGGAAGAAGATGAGGCCCGAGGGCAAACTCATCGGCTGAACACTAACGAGTTCGTTAGCAATCAAAGCGCCGAATACACGGCGAACGAGGGGGAACGCAACAGCTGCGAAACCCTCGACATCACCAACAGCCATGCTGCTGGTTTCACGGAGTAGCTCTTTTGCTTGGTTCTCAAGCAAACGCGCCATTCCGTTCCGAACGTGATCGTTGTGAAGACCCTCAAGAAGTCCGGTCTGCTCCCACTTTCCAATGAGTGCAGCCCCTTCCTGAGCGAGGTCACGATTAACGATACCTTCAGTTAGTTTTTTAACAATAGACATTTTTAATATACCTCCTAATAGTTTATTGTTTCTTTAAGCCTGCTAAGCGCAACATACGATCCACATTGGGATCATAGGTAGCTTCGCTTTTACGGGAGCTTAGAAGCACAGAAGTTGGTCTTGTAACAGCTTCGCGCAGTGATTGTGGGCGAGTACGATGATCAATCGCGGCCCCCACTGTGCTTTCCACAGTTTCAAATATAACTTTTGCTTCTTCTACCGATTTAGCGTTCCGAACAGCTTCGACAATTCTATTAGTTTGTCGCTCATTCAAGGAGGAGCTGCTGAGTGCCTTGTTTTGATAAACAAGCTTCGCATTCGCTAAGTTCATCTTAGTAAGTTGATACTTAGCTTCTTTTAATAGTAACCTCAAGTCGTTATTAGTCTTCTTGAGATCCCTATTTTTTGATTCAAAAAATGCGTCGTCGGAGACGACGTCTGGGGCGGTGGACAAATCCTCTTCTTCCTCTTCGAGGGGTTCACCGTGGGCAGCCATTGCCGCTGCCATCGCATCGTTGTTGGCCTGCTCGATGCTATTATCAGCCGAGCCGAGAGATGACCACCCTTGGGGGCGCGGGACCATATCGACAACGAGTTCTTCAACGATCGCGTTGAGGAGATCTTCGTCCAGTTCAACATCTTCCGAGGTCACCGCAGGATCTTTGATTCCCATTGATGCCTCAGCCTCATCGTCCGCAACCTGCTCGCCTTTGGGACCGCCCTCTTCACCTTCTTCGGCGGCTTTTTCCTCTGTGTCACCAATTGGTTCGGTGTAAAAGGAGGAATCGCCTCCTTGCGCTTCGTCGAGTTCTTCAGCCACTGCTTCTGCTTCCAGCAGTTCAGCCGGCTCGGGCTCGACTCCTGCTTCTTCTTCTTCAGCAATACGGGCCTTGAGGGCGTCAAAGTCAATTTCAATAAGTTCGTTCTCGGGGGGGCCGTCAAGTTCCTCAGTTTGGAACGCCAGGGGAAGATCTTTCATGAAAGACGAATCGAGCTTACCTGCGGATCCGGCCGGTACCGGGGCGCCCAGATCGGCTCCCATATCCATTCCCATCTCGCCGCCAAGCTCGCCTCCTAATTCATCTTGCTCTAAGAGTGTGGTTATTGCACTACGCACTTCCGTAGAATACTTTTCTAGGACAGAGGCCTCTGCATTTTTGAGGGCTGCTTCTTTCAATGCTGCCGCATCAACAATTGCTTCTTCTAATAAGGATGACATAGACTACTCCAAAGATAAATTTCCACTAATAACTAGTAAATAAAGTGGTGAAATGACTAAGAAATGACTAATAGTTATCATTTTGTAATTTCAATTATTTTATTGACCATTGAGTTACCAAATATGTTATGTATTAACTAGATTTCCGTAGAGTTTAAGGTTCTCGGGGGTTCCCCCATATCCGTGAGGTGCATTTACCGCAACGCAAGCAACTAAATTACTATTTCCTGCTATATCAACAGTCCTGGGAGAGGTATACATTGTTGTCCAGCTCACCTCTGCATCATCACTATACTTCCAACTCACGTTGCCGGCGTTAATCTCAAGCCTACATGTTCGATAGTTGGTGTTGTTCGCGGTGACTCCATTGGTCCAATTTTGATAAACATCAGCGTACTCGACACCGGGGCACGTTCCGCAGTACATTTGAGTCCCACCAGCAGTAAGGTGCCACGTCCACGTTAACCAATCGCGCGGGTCCGCGCCGCCACAATTATCATTATCTACATAGCCTAGGCCAACCAGTAGATCCCAAGAGGTGTTGTAGCCTTTATCATTTTTCCACTGGACATAGGCGGTACCGCCGACCTCGCCTGATATTTCAGCAACCGACCTGCAAGCAGAAGCCCACCCGGTAGCGAGGGCCGTCTTGCCGATTCCGACCCAAGGCCCCTTCCACCCGCTCGTCCTCGATCCGTAATTCATATTGTTGATACTAGTAAATTTTTCAATATTGTCTAAATCGTACTCGCCCTCAAAGCCGCTGCTAGGTTGCTTGGCATCTCCAGTAACTGAACGAATATCTGCTACAGCAATATTTGATATGATTTTGATATCGGCGGCGGCTGCGGTACTAATAACTTTATAATCTGACATTATTAGGCCCCCACATCTAAATACACCTCTTAGTCATTAGACAACTCTACATATGTGCTATCCGGATCAGTGTTTTTCTCTTTATAAGTCATGACGCGGTCTCCTAAGTACGCGCATTTTAGTAAAAGTTGTTACAATGTTCATGGTTGCGCCTGCTAAGTGATAATACACCCGGGTGCTTAAACATGCTTTTAGGTTAGATGGTCTAAGATCATAGGAAGGAGATGCATCACTCGTTGAGTTCGACGATCGAGCTGGGGGCGGGTCCCCACCGGGCATATTATCTATCAAATAGGAATATTTCGATTGCCTGTGTGCGCTAGCGCGGAACTCCGTTGTCGACAAAGGGTCGGGAAATTCTGTGATATCGGCGCCAGCAGAACCAGTTGTGGCGCCGGATCCAATAAAAGTGCATGCCGGCAACACAACCATCTCGTAAAAAGTTGGGAAAAGTGCGCCGGCGGTATCCTCACCATAGAGCGGGCCCGCGGGGGCAGCTTCGCGATCTCCTGTGCGCATATACATTGCCGTATGGTCAGAATCGCCATTATTATACATTCCCATTGAACACCAATTTCCTGTGGTGTCCTCCGGAGGTTCAGGCGACGTGGCAGGATCTGGGCCATAGCCACCATCTGTCATGACCAAAAAACTACCTCCATATTGTCCGTCACCGGTTGAGTAGGATCCCCCAAAAGAGCTTGTTAAAAGCACCTGAATGCAAATGGTATCGGAAGCATCATAGTCAGAAACAATATCGCCCACAGATGCTGAAAGGAGAGGGCAGCTCATCCATCTGTAGTACCAATTTGCGTGCGGGTCGGTATCGGCACCATCAACTTTGATTTTTAAGCCAGTACCATTAATAAGTTGCATACTTGTACCATAATATTCTAAATTGCGGCATGTCCAGTCGACGCCCTCCCATTCATAAGTTTCGCCCTCTGTAAAGCTTTTCGTGCCGACATGAGATGTAAAATCAAATTCTTTAACGACTTCCCAGGGTTGAGTCAGCGGGGCACCTCCGAATCCCTTAACCTTGGCCATTTGGCAACCTCCTTAAGATACGCAATTTAGTAAACGTAGCCGTTATACCTGCGGATATATAGAAGGGGGTGCCGGGACCGTACGAGCCCGGGATGCCGTTCCACAATACAATATTCGCAGACATAGCTACATATGAATTAGAATGCCGCAGCGCATATGAAGGACTTACGCCTGGATTGTTAGTAACATTCTGCTGTACCTGCCACGACATAGTCCCGGAAGAACGGTAAGTCATAGTAAGAGGCCTCGGGAAATTTGTAATAGTTTTGCCGGTTGAACTCGTATGCGCCATTGAAGTTAGATAGCCGGCTCCTGGAGCGGCGAGTATTTCCATACACCGTGGCCATTTTGTAGAAGAGCCACCGATTTGAACGTCGTCGACGGGGGAGCCCGGAGTAGCGTTGGAGTCACCGAGCGGGCGGGCGCCGCCGAGGCGGGTCGACCAACTAGCAGTATGTGGAGTTATCGACGAACTCAGCCACGGGGCGGCTGTACAGAAAAGCGCACTGGTGGCGGTACCGTAACTTCCATCAGAAATTATAAGGCGCTGCTGTAGATTATTAGCATCCTGGGTAGTTCCATCATACGGGTTCCCGGGGTTGCTTACGGTTCGTCCAACATTATGAAAAGTTGTGGGTGCGAGTAGCACCTGATAACAAAGAGTATCTTCGGCAGAGAACGATACGCCGGCGGCTGTGGCAATATCTGATACTTGAGCCTGTAAAAGAGGGGCAGTCATAGTTCTCCAGTAAAAATTACTATCGGCGGCGGAAGAGCCGGTAATAAAAATTTGGAGTCCCGTTCCCTCAATAAATTTTATATATGAATCGACGCCCCCATAAGTTGATAGGTTTTGGCATACCCAGTTGACGCCCCCAAATGCTTCAGCAACTCCATCAGCAAATGTATGGTCTGACGCTTTTGTAAAATCAAATTCTTTAACAACTTCCCAGTCGCTAATAACCTCAACTCCTGAAAGAGTTTTTATATCATAAGTATCAACTCCTGATACTTTAAAACTGGTGGCCATTACCCTAACTCGACATATGTACTGTCCGGATTAAAATAAATCACATTGGCGGTGTCTGTCCCATACCCCACAACTCTAACATATGAATCGGCGGCAGACGGGGCGGCGCCACTTAGATAGCCGCCACCCGTAGTGGTTCGTCCCGCGCTACTCGATTGGATATATACGGCGCCCCCCTTAATAAAGGATCCTGAATAGTGAGTATGCACATCGAAGTATCCTCTAACCAGAACGCCATGGTCAGCTGCTTTGGTACCCAAAGCTATGCCCAACAGCTGATTGTGGCCACTACCGGTTGTGGCACTATCAACCGATTGCCAACCCCCCTGCTTATTTAGAAAATAAACGGCGCCAGTACTCAGACCAGCCGAGGAAGTACCAAAATAAACCACCTCGCCGCCACCGGTATCGTTTGAAAGGTTTACTGGGGATCCGCTACCGGTATAGTGGACATCCAAAGTAATCATAGGAGCGGAGCCGGTACCAATCACCACGCCTTTGTGGATTACGGCCGTATCAGCTAGATATAAATTTCCAAACCGGTATGTTGAATCACCTATGTCAGCGCCGTTATCACTACCGGGATAGAATGTCGTGGGGAAAACAACGCCTTTTCGAGAGCCGCTGGTACTGAACTTGAGAAGGTCTCCACCGGAACCAGTAAATATCAACAGTGGGCCGTTGCCCCCGAAGCCGTCGGAATTATCAGCAAGCTTCCAAATCTTATCACTGTTCGTGAAGTCACAGCTGTTGCCCTTCCATGTAACACTGTCATCTGTGCTATTACCAATAGTGGCATTGCCGCCGACCTCAAGTCCGCCAGAAAGGAAGAGCGAGTTAGCACGGAGATCTTGATCGGCGGTGGCGCCAAACATGATGGTGCCGTCATCCGAAGTCAAGACTTTGTTGCCTTCGAAGTTGAGACCACCGAACTTTGCCGTGGCGCCCAGGATCCCCTCGGATCCGGAGATCTCACCGTCTGATGTGAATCCATTATTCGCGAGGACGGAGCCCTCGAATTCAATGGCGTCGCCCTCGATGTATATTGTATTGGAGGCACTAATCTGAATTACCCCGTTGTTGTTGGGGGCGTGAATCGTCAGAATGTCCCAATCCCCGCCGCCGAAATCGACATAGCCTCCGGCGATGAGAGTCGATGTGTCGGTCGAGCCGGGGGCTCCCGGGAAACCAATTGAGCCGAGCCGGCGGCCGCCAGGGATGGACTTGCCTGTAGAAGAACTAATGACTAAAGATGCTGCGTTATTGCCGGTTTCCGAAATCTTAACTAAGCTTGACGACGGATTTATTGATAAGACGTCGTGAATATAGACGGTTTCGCCGCTTTGACCTGTTGATTGATTAACAAAAGGTACATAGAACGTAGCACTAGATGTATCTGTTGTGGTATCGACCGTGGAGCCACCACCACCACCAGCAGGAGTCGCAAGAATTATCTTTTTATCAACATCTAGAGCCAAGAAACTACCAGGGCCGGCGGCTGTGCCAGACAGAGCACCAGCTCTGCTCAAATAAGTCTCCTGCGGGAATACGATACCCTTAGCGCTCCCGCTGGTATGGAACTTCATAAAGTCGCCGCCCGAACCGGTCCAGAACATCAGCGCGCCGTTGCCGCTGAGACCATCGACGCCATCCTTAAGTGTCGTGACAACAGAGTTTGCGCCCATATTCCATGAGCCAGCGTTCCATGTGACACCATCGCTTCCGGAATCTCCGAGAGTTACGTCGCCATTAGCCACCAAGCTACCATTAAAAGTAGCTCCTGCATTAAAAGTCGCTAAAGCTTGGAAATTGTGAGCGGTGTGGGATATGACACGCTCCGAACCACTCAAGACAACTTCGCCGTCAGTTGCTTTAACGATAGTATCGCCTGCATC
>Ga0208299_1003365_pt1 | contig 10095 bp, 9 predicted proteins | sample 15_taG_FD_184089 | JGI IMG/M metagenome (GOLD analysis project Ga0208299, IMG submission 184089) | Marine viral communities from the Subarctic Pacific Ocean - 15_ETSP_OMZ_AT15312 metaG (SPAdes) (version 2) | ecosystem: Environmental > Aquatic > Marine > Oceanic | place: Pacific Ocean | collected...
TCCATCTTCATACGCTCTTGGCCGTCTTGGAATCTTCTCTCAGCTTCCTGCTCTGCCATGACTCCGGCCCCTTGCATCGATGGGAGTTCGTCCACAAATACTATGCCCTTAGTGGTCATAATAAAAGGACGATCCCCTCCGTCGATAGGGTCGCCAATTCTTGTCTTCAAACGTACTTCGTTAATACTTACTGCTCCGGAATCTTGATATCCAGTCCAGTACCGCTGCTCGCCTTCCAAGTCCCGAATATCTAGAGGGACGTGTTTTAGCTCAACCATCGTAACCCCGAGACCCAAACGGAATATCTTGTTGATACTCTCGTCTGCCTGCCTTTGTGATGGAGATACGATACGGTCCTTGTAGATTTCCGCTTGAGATAAGCCTTTACCTGAACCGAGTTCAGACGCTTCGGAGATTCCGATGATAGCTGGACTAACTCCGTGCGAAGTCATAATATGCTGATCGTGATTCTTCCTAGTTTCTTGAAAACTAGATTCAGTAGGTTGGGAATCTAGCTTTTCAAATCTAACCTTAACTTCACCCCGAATAGCTGGAACAGGTATGATTAGAGTTTTGTGCGGCTTACCTTTAACATGAGTATTAAAGTAGTCCATAATGAGTTGCTGTACAGGAGCAGCCATCTTTGCCCCTTCGATAATAATCGCATATCGAGGAACGGTATTGTGTTCAAAAAACTGTAGGACATAATCTCTAATATTTACATTAGACATAAGATCGCCTAATGCGGGAACTACGTCAGTCATACCATAATAAATTGTATTGCTATGATGACGAGGTATCCAAATAAGTTCATTAGCTGATTTTTTAAAGTCGTTCGTAGGTTCCCCAGTATTCCTATCTATCATATTAAATTTTTGGGCTGCACTAAGATCCCCGTCTTCAATTGGATTATACGGAGAAGCCTTTCCCGTAATTGGAGACTCTCTACCTGGAGTTACTACCTTATCCCCAAAATTTTGGTAGTAGATAAACTGACTGCCTCCAATTATTTCAACGAATCCTCCCCATCCTCTGAGAACTCTAACCCGAGGGGCTGGAACGTGGGCAAAATGTCGGACTTTCATATCGGCTGACCGAATAACTTCGACGGCTCCCCAACCAATAGCCTCGTAATCCATCCAAACTCGTTCAAGTACCCCCTGAAATCCAAGGATCTTATTCGCTTCTTGCATAAAGTTTCGGATTAGACGGACTTCTTCACCTGCTTTTTCCGTTTGTGCGTCGTCAGCCTTATTAGAATCAAATAACTCGTTTTCCTTAGTGCTAGTAGGTTCTAGAGTAAAATCTCTGCCTACCGCATCAATCATTTTCGTTTTAACACATCGGAAGTGTGTGGGGTCTACTTCAAGAAAAGAAGATAGTACCTCTGGTGGGTAAGGAGGTTTAATTACCTTCATATCCCCTAAAGATACGGTACCTGCCGGATTTTCAGTGAGTTCTCGTTGAGATTGAGAAGTTCCCTCAACTGTTTTCATTACATCCCGAAGTGATGTTGGGGACATATCTTCCCCAACAATCCTCTCCTTATCGAAGCATCGCATAGAATGCATCATAGCTGCATTAAGAACATCCTTAGATGATACTACTTTATCATCAAGGATGAATGCCTCATCGATAACGGGATCTTCACCTGGCTGGTGTGCAAACGTTTGCATAATGGCAGCCAGAGGCCCTTCCTCTAAGACTTCGACTTCTGAGCTATTGTTATCAGCCATTATTTTTGGCTACCTTTCCAAATCTTATAAACGGTGATAAGCAATGCACCTGTGCCAGCGAGAACCGTTGTAATACCGGCTTTTTGCCACTCATCTTTATCAATCTCATTCGCCATAATAAACATGGGAATAAGGGCTACACCCATTACCAAACTCAACTCAAAGATTGATTTGGCCCAAGTACCGAAGAACGTAGCCATTTTCTTAGGAGTAGAATCAGTAGATTTTATTTCAGGGTCGTTGTGAAAAAACATCTTAATCCTCTTTAGGATTCTTAGGATATTTAGGACAATCCTTTTTTACATGCAAAACTAATCCTTCAATAGCACTAGTAAGCCCCCCAAGTTTTTCATGTGTGTTTTTGTGCATTTCAGTCGAATGATTCCTACCCTCTTGTAGTTCATCCTTGAAGTCTTCCCGTTGCTTATCCAAAGAAGTTTGATATGCCACAAAGAGTTTTGGTAGATACTGCGTAATCAACCAAGCGAATACCCCAATCATCACAGCGGTAGCAGTAAAATTTCCCGCAGACTCAAAAAAACCTGACGCGGGTACTTGAGAGAATATCATATTAGGGCCTTACTGTTTAACCGATGGAAACTTCGATTATTTCGGAGTCTTGAAGAATCATACACGCCTGTAAATCATACGAATCTGCGTGGCGTTGATGGTCTTTACACTTTGTCCATTCGTATTTCTGTTTGCCCTTTGTATCCTCTACGATTTGCCGAACTGGCCCACACATCTCAGTCACATATTCTCCGCTTATAAGACTACTGTAATTTTCAGGTAGTATATTTTTTTGCTTGCGAAACTGTGAGAAACTTCTGTCTAGAGCCTCGGTCCTATCTACATTAATAATTCGTGATCGAGTATCTAAATTCTTTCGCCTATCCGTGCCCTCACTCCTATATCGACAAAGCCAAGTATCGCAACCCCGTTCGGAGGCGGATTCTTGGAAGTCTTGAGCTAACGTGATTTCGGGCATCGAATCAACTACGCATACTTCAATATTGTATCGTTCAATTAAGTCGTGCAATTCGTCTATTTCCCGTATCTTCCCGACAAAGACCATTCGACGATGGCCGCGAGGTTCTAGATAGGAGATTCTAACGTCGAATACTTTACCAATATCCACTCCCATAGAACAGGGGCCTTCGTGACAATCCCCTTCAATATATGCTCGGGTTGGTTCCGCGATGAGATTAAAGTCGTCTTCAACATTACGATCCAGTAGATCGACCGTGACTTTATTTCCAACCGCGTTATACGGTAAGCCTAGATATGAATTGTAGAACACCTGCATAAGCATGGGTTCGTAGAAAGCGGCTTGGAACTTAGTCCACATTTCTGCTACCGAGTTAATCGGTGAGCATAGCATGGAAATGTGATATCCTTCAACCTGAGAAACTTGCTGGGCTCGCCATTCCCCGTTTACGCTTGCCCGTTCAAGTTCGCCCCCGCAATCGGGGCAAATGATCTTAATGTCTCGTCCGCAGCCTACTTCCCAATCTGGATCTAGTAAACTGTATCCTACGACATTCCCATCCCTATCCGTGTTATCTTTTACGACAGAAACGAACCAATCTAGCTGATGGTATTCTCCACAAGCTCGGCAAGGAACGTACCATTCTCTTTTATCAGAGATGTTAAATAGTTTGTTGATACCCTGATTCTGGATTTTCGGGTTTCCGAGATATCGTTTAAATTGGTACTTCGATGCTCGGAGACGATCTAATGCGTACTCAACGTTGTCCTGATCGCATTCGTCTACTTCATCTACTACAAGCATGTCACCGGGGAATTCTTTAAAGTCGGCTAATACATTTGATCCGACGTATTTGATTACGCCTTTACCAAAAGATTTAATAGCGACTGAATCGAAGAACCCTTCCCCGATAATACGCTTGTATTCAGTAACGTTTTGGACTACGCGATTGATTCTGTTTTGAACGTACGTTGTTCGAGTCTCGAACTTCGGAAGAACGTAAAATACCGATAGACCAGACATTGCTACTGCAAAGTGGTCTATTACGGCCCATTCTGATTTAAACGATTGTACTGAACCCTGTAAAACTATTTCTCGTGAGAGTGACCCGTATAAATCCCTAATATGAGGATAATGTACGAAATCCATCTTTTCACCACGAGTGTTTAGATGGTGGTTACTGGCAAAGTTTATACGGATATCCCTAACCTTGAGGAGTTTTTCAAATACCTCAAGCTCTCGTCGAGAAGCTCCAGTCAAATAATCGGAGGCGGATTCCGTCATTCTACCTACTTTGATTTGAGTTTATGCAAACGTTTGCATTATACGGCAGTTAGGCGACGACCTTTTGCGAGTAACTTCTGTACATCTCCTAGTACTTCCTCGTCTGTTCTATCGTCGTCGTGCATTTCTTCTTCCTTGCCGACAACATCACCTTTAAGAGTGTGATAGATTTTGTCGGGTTCTTTTTGCAATACTCCCGTTTCGAGCATCAGTCGGATGGCAGCCCTGTCACATTTTAAAGCGGCGTCCAACCACTTAACTTTTATGTGCCCGGAATCGTTGTTGGCTTTTCGGGAAACTTCTCCGGTATCAGGGTCGTACGATGCGGCCTTTGAATCTCTATCTAACATGGTTAGTTCGTAGAGAGCTAACTCTTTTAAACGATCAATAGATAATAGTCGTTCAAAGATGATATTAGCTTTAGGCTGCTGCTCGATTTCTTTACGAAAATCTTCTGCGTAATCTTGCATCCACCGATAGACGGTGCTAACAGATACCTCAAAGATTTGAGATATTTGATGGACAGAGGCTCCTCGCATACGCCATTCAAAGGCATCGCGGACCTTATCCTCTTTAGAGAGACCCCTAAGAGCTTTAAGCCGTGTGGGATCAACGCCCGCAACCGGCTCCGAAGGCACGATTGGGGCTTCACGGATTTCTTCAGGACCGCCGACGCCAGCGGCCTCTAGAATACTAGTAATGGCAGATTTCATAGAATTCCTCCACCACTAATTCTAGCATACTTAAGAAGTCTTGTCAATAGGCTTTTTCTAGGCTATCGTCGATTGAGTCCTTCATAAACTCTGTCATAGTTTCGCCCGATTTACTAAGCCTATCATGTACCTTTTTTACGAGTTTTTGTAGGTCTGCATCGCACATGACTACTGCAATCGTAGATCCTTTAAAGGTGAACATGAGATAGTCCTGGTCGATAGTATCCCCGCAATCAGCGAAAATTGATCCTATGATATCGCTAATAGAATCTACCGCGTGCTTTTCCCGTTTAGATTCTTCGACAAGAGCATCGAGAAATGACGAATCCCGATCTTCCTTTTCTTCTATGAAATATCTTTCAAAGTCCCTCTTACTTCTAAAACCGAATACTTGATGCATAGTATCAAGTTCGTATCCCTTACTTGTCAGGTCTTTGACCAACTCCGTGAACTTTTGAGGATTAGTTACCCCTGTCAAAAGATTCCGACGCATCGTTTTAATTTTCTGGGCGTCTTCGTCCCAATCCTTATAAATTACGCAAGGAACTTCTTCGTATTTAAGTACCTTACAAGCCTTCCACCGATGCTCCCCGCCGATCAGTACATAATGTTCTCCCTCGATAACGTCGCACGTACAAGGACAAATTTGACAAGGGTGGTCGAAGCCGTCCTCCTCAATTTCCTTTACGAGTTCATTAAAAGTCTCCTCGCCTTGCTCGTTAGGATTCCAAGCATTTGGGTGGATCTTATCTAAAGAAATTGGTACGATGTCTTTTAGTTTATCTGTCATTCTAATGTTTCTCGAATACGGGGACTGGTTGTTCTTGGTTATCGTCAGCGTACTTTCTTATCCACTTCATTACGTCCCGCCGAGTTAGTTCGGCACTGGATGTACTAACGTATTCCTGACATAGCCCTTGAGCATATCCAGGCTTGTATTTTAATATACCTTCTACGAATTCGTCTAAAGTAAATGTTGGCGGCATTGCTTTGAGTACGTGTGTCAGATCGTTAGTTGGGAGTGTGCTAAAATAAGTTCCGTCTACTATCTCGTTCCACCAGGCGTTGAGTTTGGCTGTAGTTGTCTTCATCCCGTAACGCCATTCTATGTCCTCCCGAACCTCTTTCATCATTTCTTGTGCTTTGTGCAAATGTTTGCACGCCCACTTGAGTAATGCCCTAGCTTCTTCCTTAGTCTTAAAGAAGAATGGATAGTCTTTTCCTAATGTAGCTACTGACCAAGGTTTTCTCACACACAGGAAAACGAGTCCACACATTATTTGCTCAATGAATCCTATGGGAAGTCCTTCAAATTCCGACCATGACATAGAAATGTGGGCTTGAGCCATTCGCTTCCAACATTCCTCTTGACTTAAATCCGTGTCAATCTGGACTGTTCTTAATACTTGCGATCCCAAAGAGCTTCCGCCCAAGCGAGTGTCACCACCAGGAGAGACGACATCGATACGCATATCCATCCCCGATACTGCTCGGAAATCCCAAAATAGTTTGATAATGTCATCCCAATGCTTGTTCCCAACCAGACGCCCGCCATAAAATAAAGTAGTCTTATCATTTTTAACTACGTCCTTAATAGCCCCGTTAATGCGATCAACTGCCATTCCTTGACAGCATATCATAGCGTTTTTCTCGGCCTTTTGTATAGCGGTAGCTGAGAAGTGTCCCCGCATTGAGTCGAGACCGATCTTTTTTTCGTAATCTGTAAGGAACATTGTAGGACATTCAGAGTATCCTAGACCCCGTAAATGTAAATCAGTATCAAATAGTTGATCGTGACTGTCGTTTTTCCCTAAAGCCTTTGTTATAAATGTACAAACAGGTATCCGGGCCTTTGACCGCACGTTCGTCATCTTTTGCTTGAGAAGTGCGGCTAGTGGACTTCTGGAAGTAAAAATTAGGTCTACCGGCCATCGTCCATACATCCTATGAAAGTATTGATCTACTTCACTAGGCCAACTAGTATGAATAGTATTATACTCTACATTATCCTCAGTACAAATAAAATTCATATTAGGAAGTCGCAAAGCCGAGGTGTTTGCACTCTTGCCCAAAATGAAGTGGAAGTAGTGTTCAGGCATAGCCCTAGCGATTTGCCAGAATACTAAAAAGCACGATTCGTGACTAAGGCTTTTTTTAGATATAGTTGGCAGAACTAGTATTCTCATATTGGTCCCATTACCCAGTCGTTATCGATCCATCCTTCGCGGGTAACGAAATCTAAATCGTGCTCTAGTCTAAATCTATCTACTGCAATATCTACTCCGTAAACGCCGTAATCATGTCCTGTAATGTATCCTCCCGATTTAATTTTCGGGAACCAGGCCATTAAATCTCGGTAGCACCCGTCCGTGCTATGGTCGGCATCGACATATACGAAATCAAAGTAACCATCGTCAAATTGGTCCTTAGCAATGGTGGAATCCTCTTTAACTATATGAATTTGTTGTGCAAACGGTTGCAAATTCTCTAGGCATTTTTGAAACGTTTTTACACCGTAATCGTAGTTTTTAAACGCCTTAGCAATACCGTCCTTATCCTGACCCGTATAATCCTTGTTGTGCCGTTTCCAATGTAGTTCCCACATATCCACGCAATACAATTCTAAATTGGGAGCCGTTCTACACATTATTACAGCGTGATGACCTAAATGAGTTCCTACCTCTGCCCCAAGAATTTTTTCGTGGTCAGGGAATAGGTTAGGGATATTATCCCCAAAACGTTTGGCTTTACCCCCCTTTACCGTTTTAGTAGCGATAAAAACTTTCTTGAACTCATCCGGCATTTTATTCATACTTGTAATCTCCACTTGGTTTCAAAGAGATCAGCTTTAACCAACCCCCCGATTTGGGGAATAGCCGTCATAATATTATCATGGGCTGTAAAGCCTAATCCACCTGCCAAGTCATAGGATACTTCGTAGTCTCTTTGGTCAGGGTCGATTTGAGTTTCCTTTAGAATTATTTCTAATGGGAAGTTTAGTCCTACGGCATCTGCGATATTTTTTTTAGTGTAGCTAAGATCGGGCGAACCTACGTTTATTACTCGATTCTCTATTTCATTGTACATAGCCAAAGCAAATAAGTAAAAGCGTGCGATATCCTGCACACTAATAAACGTTCTTCTAGCATGGCCCTGATACATGACAAAACATTGATTGCGAATTGCCTGATAAATAATATCGTGTAAGAGTAGGTCGAACCTCATGCAGGGAGATACTCCGAAAGCGGTAGCGAACCTGCCGCATATTGCACCTGCTTCCTTAGCTATATGCTCCCCGTCAAGTTTAGTTTGTCCGTAAGTTGAAAGCGGCTTACAGGGATACGCTTCATCAGCTACTCCCTCGACTTTACCGTAAACTGAGCCCGTTGAAGCATATATAATAGGTTTTCCTTGGAATACCGTTACTACATTGGATGTTCCAGTTACGTGGACTTCCTGAGCTTCTATAGGATTCTTTTCGCAGATAGGGGCTCCCACTAACCCAGCTAGGTGTATGACAGCATCACATCTACTGCCTACCTTCTTTAGAAATGTGTAGTCTCGAACGTCCCCCCGAACATAGTGAAAATCGTGCCTACAAGCCATGTGCAGGATCGGAGAAACTCCGTATTTAAATGTGTCGTAGACTGTTACTTCGTGACCCTGGTTTAATAGTTCCTTACAAAGAACGCTTCCAACGTAACCCGCTCCGCCCGTTACCATTACGTGCATTATTCTCTCCCTAAATCAAATATCTGTCCGTTCGGTCCAGTATCCGTCTGTTTGATGAGAAACCGTACCCAATCGATGATATCTTCCGGTTGCTTGAATTTGTTATTACCAGACACTTCTCGTTCCGGATTACCTGGGGTATTTACTCGCCCCGGCAATAGGATATTAGTATTATACTCTAAACTGTATTTTTGTGCAAACGTTTTCACGTAAGAATGTAACGCAGCTTTTGACATAGAGTATGCAGTGTGATGTACCGTAGGATGCATACCTGAGTAACTGCCAAAGAAGATAATGTTACAACCCTGCCTGAGTTTACCCTTACTCCGTAATTCTTCATTAAGGTTCATAGGACCGAGGACATTTATATTTAAATGCTTGGTAGCTTCTGAACTAGCCCATTGACTACTTACTCGATTATTGTATCCCGCACAGTGAATAAAGGCGTCGAATATGGGCAATTCCTTAGTTTCGATATTCGCGTAGTTTTCAAAGTCTACGTGAGTATGTCTCCGAGAATTAAGAGGTTTTCCTCGACCAAATGCCCAAACGTCGTCCCTTAGTAAGTTGCGTGAAATATACTGTCCTATTCCGCTTGTGTGTCCGGTTATTCCTACGTTCATTTCAACTCCCTAGTTTCATAGCACATATTTCTTGGTTCGTATCTACGTACCCTAATTCTTTAAGGCATAATCGTAATGCCCGTTTACCCATCCATCTGAAGTCTATTGTTTTACGAGAAGTTTCTCGCATTAGTTCAAAACAATCTTTTAAGGTTACTTCTTCAGGAAGTTGGTTGTTACTTACCATATCGCACAAATGTCCGTAAGGAAATATCCCCCGAACTACTTTACGATTGTCTCTATGGTTACTGTACATAATCTTATTAAGTAATCCGTAAAAACTATTTCCTACAGGACCGTAATCGTGATTACGAGTAGATTCTTTAACGCTTTCACCGAATTCGTCCTGAATTCTTGATAGTCCTTTACATGCCGCAGCTACGATAGGAACTGCCCTATGGTCGAAATGTTTCAATCTAATAGGATACTTACTATCGATCCTATCGTTAATCCAAGCTGCGTTATCGTTACATATCGGCATCATCCCCGCCCGCATAGCTTCCATAGATGCAATGCCAGTTCCCTCGTAATCCGAACACATCCAGAGTAGGTCGCCACGTCCGAGAGAATTAATGTAATCTTCTTCATCTGCGTGACTGATGCAGTCGATGAAGTCTTCATTAAAAGGGATCTCTCCTTGAGATACTAAAACTAGTCGTACTTCTACATCGCGGAGCATTGTACGTACTTGTTTAACGATATCTACCAATTCGCGGACGTGTCGCTTGGCTTCTCCCGATCCGCCGTGGAATATATTAACTTGATTCGTTTTTTTACGCAATGCCCGGAATTTTTCAAACTCGATTGCCCGTTCGTCTATTTTATCGTAGTTGATTGCAAACGTTTGCACATGCGTATTATGTTTAGCCTTCTGTACTTGAACCGGACTTAATAACTCTTTGTAAATACGGTGTAAGTATACCATGTCATCACAACTAGGAACGAGACAAGGTTGACTCGCAGCGGACGACGCAAGTTCCATAAGTACGTCGGGTTCGCGGAGGGTGTCCATGCTTGGA
>Ga0208299_1003366_pt1 | contig 10093 bp, 9 predicted proteins | sample 15_taG_FD_184089 | JGI IMG/M metagenome (GOLD analysis project Ga0208299, IMG submission 184089) | Marine viral communities from the Subarctic Pacific Ocean - 15_ETSP_OMZ_AT15312 metaG (SPAdes) (version 2) | ecosystem: Environmental > Aquatic > Marine > Oceanic | place: Pacific Ocean | collected...
TCTTGCATTAGTTTTAATGCTTTTAAGGTCTTTGTTTCATGCTCTTTTAATACTATTCTCATTTTGTTATTTCTCCTTTGAAGGGGTGAGGACAATTCCGCACCCCAACTTTTCCAATTAAAAAAGGGTTATTTATTTTTACAACTTGTGACGAGTGTGACATCGGTATATTTCGTATCATCCATAGCTGTAACCCTATTGTACCCTTTATCATTCCCTTCACTCGGCTCGATTGCCCCAATATTTCCTTTTGTGTAGACTGTAACATGAAGTCCGCCATTCTTTGAATAATAGACGTTTACTTCTTGCCCCGCCACCACAATATCGAGTGATCTATTTTGTTTTAGTTGTATTGGTTTTAATCTCATGTTTATTACTCCTGTTAACCTGTTCATATTCGCCCCTTGTGGGCTGATTGATATTACTAATGTATTGCGCTCATTCCTAAAGATTCCTAAAGATTCGTGGTGATTCATTAAGATAGCGTAAGGTAAGTACATCTAATCCGTGCATGGTAAGTACCTGGTTTTATTATACTTACGGGGCATTAATTAGAATGGAAATCGGGGGGAATATTAATAAGGTGTAACGAGATCGAGAGAGTGACGAGCAGACCACCCCCCCCCATACACGCTTCGGCAGATGGGCATGGGGTGTATTATGTACCCCTGACATATTTTATGACCTAAAAGACTTTTTTTTATTGTGGCGTTGAACTCATCGGAACTCTAAGTGTATATTTTCGTTACACTTACATGCCAAAAGCAAAGAAAACAAAGACCGAAGTTATTAAGCAGGCTACGAAAAACGTACAGGACAATCCATATCTGGGTTCTTTCCTGAAAGAATATCAAGAGGAGACTGGCTTAAAGACTCGGTTTACTGCAAAGAAGAACAAGTTTTTGACATATTTGGTTGCCAACAACGGTTTTATCACTCCCGCAGCTAAGGAGATGGGTTATTTCCCAGCGTCAGTTAGGTTCGCAATGAAAGCAGACCCTGCATTTCAGCAGGCGGTCAAAGCAATACAAGATGGATTCATGACTGAACGCTTGGATGAACTTGAAAAGCTCTCTTACACTCAGGCGGGCAAGCCTGGGAATGTAACTGAGCGTATTTTCCAGTTAAAGGCGCATAACCCCGCCAAATACCGTGATCGGGTTGGTCAACAGAATACGCAGGTGAATGTAGTGGTTTCGGGAACTTCTCCAAAGGATAGGGCAGCCGTATTAAAAAAGATGAAGATAAACTGAATCGCTTAGAGCGTGACGCGATAAAAAGCAATGTTTACATGACCCCCAGGGACATATATTCTATGTTTTTGCGTACATCGTATGGTTTATCGCCACTGTTAGCTGAAGAGGCAACAACATTTGCGTTAGAGTTATTTGAATTGGATAAGAACGGTAAACTCCCGTTAGATTGGGAATTATGGTATAAGAGTCAGGCTTAGTGGATGTAAATATATCTTATAGGGATGGTGAAGGGAATATAACTGCGCCATTAGATCATCAGGAAGAGTATCATTTGTTTACTGGATGGAGTAAACATCAGGTAATGGCTGGTTCGTTGGGTACTGGCAAGACAGAAGCTATGTGTATGGAAGCTATCCATCAGAGTGCGGGATTTCAGGGAAATATGGGTTTAATGGGTAGAAAGGTGTTGGATTCTTTCAAGAAGTCCACATTAATCCAGTTGCTCGATCTTGGTCAGGGTTTTATACAGAAGCATCGCGCCCAAGACCGAGAAATTATCTTTAAGAACAGGTCTAAGATTGTTTACATGGCGTTAGATGACTCCAGGGACTCTATACAGCGTATTAAGTCAATGAATCTGGGTTGGTTTGCTTTTGATCAGATAGAAGAGATGAGTGAGCAGACATTTATAGCAGCAGCGGGTCAGATGCGTAGGAAGAACGCCATGCGTTGTAGTTTTCATACTTGTAACCCTGCTGGGCATGATTGGGTATGGAAAAGGTGGAAGAAGGATAAGGAAAAGCAGAATAAGGAGAGAGGTGGTTACAGGTTAATTGAGACTATGACCTGGCAACCTGGATTTGACCCGCCAGAAACTGATGCAGAAGTGCAGTTACACTCGGATAATCCCCATTTACCAGCAGATTATGTAAAGCATCTATTATCTATGCCAGATCAATGGGTTAACCGTTATGTTTACTGTAGTTGGGATGATTTCGCGGGGTTGGTTTATCCAGAGTTCAAGGAAGAGACTCATGTGGTGAAGCCTTTTGAGATTCCTGATTGGTGGAATCATTATGTGGTATATGACTATGGTTACAGAAATCCGAGTTCCATTTTATTTGCAGCAGCGGATGAAGAAGGTACGATTTATATATATGATTTAATCTATGTGAGTGAACACACGATAGAGATGTTAGTGCCAAAGGTGGAGAGAAGATTAAAGCGAAATGTGAATTATACTTTCCTTGCTGATCCTTCTATTGTGCGAACAGAGCGTGATGGAAATAGTGTTGCAGATGAGTGGTATGAATATGGCATTGAATGGGAAAAAGCGCGGAATGATAAGCGTGCTGGGTTTGAAAGAGTTTCTACTTATTTGAAATTGGATGAGAATATGCGCTCTAAGTTGTTGTTTTTTAACAAATTAAATATGAAACCTTTAATAGAAGAAATCGTTGATTATAAATGGAAAGAACTCAAGCACGGCTTTGAATCTAAAAATTTACCTGAAGAACCTGTTAAAAAGAACGATCACGCAATGGACTGTTTAAGATATTTAGTTCATTATGTTGAAGATAGTGATAATCCTACTGAAAAGAGTGATGACTACGGACTATGGGGACTTTTTAAACCTAAACGCAATAGTTGGATGAGTGCATGAATATAAAAGAGATTCACGAAGTATTTGAAGCAATGGTAATGAATGACTCCGACTGGTTTAAGTCTGCGGAAGAGTCTATGAGATTTTATACAGGTAGTTTTGGGACTGGTCAGTGGGAAGATTCGGATTTACAGAAGTTGCGTGCAGAAGGCAGACCGCCCTTACAGTTAAATATAATTCTACCTAAAGTGAATCTGGTTACTGGTGTAGAGAGACAGGGGCGTTCATCTTGGAAGGCAAGACCAGTAGAATCTGATGATGAGAATGAAGCTATGCTTTCTACTGCATTATTATATCATTTAGATCGTAACCGTAAACTGCAAAACTTATTTAGTCGTGTTTTTAAGGATGGTGTTATTACTGGCAGGGGTTGGGTAGATGTATGTGTAGAGCCAGGGAAATTTTATGATGGTGAAGTAAAGATTAAGCGGGAATCTTGGGCGAATGTGCATATTGATCCAGAAGCCAAGACTCAGGATACGCGGGATTGGAATTATTTAGCAAGAAGTAAGTATCTGACCCTTAACCAGTTAAAGAAGATGTTTCCAGACACAGCGAAGGATTTAACATCTGTTAACGAATTAATTACCATGCCTGAAGGCGTTAATCAGGAGATTGGGTCTTTCTATAATAATGCAGAAGAGATTAGTCCCGCACATCACTTAGATGAGTCTCACAGGAAGGTTCGCGTTGTGGAAATGTGGAATCGCTATTATGAGCGTGAGCATTATATTATTAATAAGGCTACTGGTCGCATATCGCCTAACGGGTTTAAATCTAAGAGTGCTGCTGGAAGGCAGATTGTGGAATTAAAAGCAATCGAAGCTGGTATTGAAGGTCAACCCCAGACTGACTTCGGTGTTATCAGCAGGGTAGCACCAAAGACCTGTCTCACTATTACCGCAGGTATGCACATTTTGCAGGAGAAGAAGCCAAACCCTTATATGCACAATCAATTCCCCTTAGTTCCTTATTTCTATCACTTTGAAGATATGGGTGATACAGTGGAAACATTTGGCTTAGTGGAAAACATGAAAGATCCGCAGAGAGAAAAGGATAAGCGTAGAAGTCAGATGCTTGATATTATTAATCGTTCTCCGCGTGGTGGTGGAGTTTTTGCTGGGAACAAAGTTTCTCAGGAAGAAATGAATGAAGCATCTACCACAGGACGATGGGTTAACATCCCTGGATTTAAGGGTAGAATATCTGATTTTATGCAGCAGTGGAGTAATTCACACTTATCTTTAGTGAGCAGTATTGCTGCAATGGAAACTAAGGCAGAAATGGATGCGAAGGAGATTAGTGGTGCTACTGATCCTATGATGGGTGTTGCTACATCAACTAAAGAGAGTGGTATTGCAGCTCAGACAAGGATCAGACAAGGTATGATGACCTTACAGGAACAGATGGAAAACCTTGATATGACAAAATCTGCGGTACTGACACAGGCGATCCAGAATATGCAGCAGTTTTATACGCCAGATAAGATTAAAAGAATTATTGGTGCTGAGACAGAAAAGGCTGAGTCACCAGAAGAAGCAATGGTTATTAATGAAACGATACAGCGTTTCTTAACCAACTTTGAAAAATTTGAATTTGATATTGTTCTTGATAAGGGCGAAAACTCACCAACAATGAAAGCTGCTAAGGCGCAGCAGGTGGGTGAACTTGTCAGGAATGGATTTGCAAGTCTTTTCCCGCTTTATGTAGAGCTATCCGACATGGATGCTGGAAGAGAGATACTTGAAAAATTTGAACAAGAACGATCCGCACAAATGCAAGCGCAGCAAATGCAGCCCTTACGAAATAATGGGCAAGCGGGCAAATCGTGAGTTGAATAGCTAACCCCCTAAATAAAGGATAAGGTACAATGGAAGAACAAACAAGTTACATTGACGAAGCTAAGGAACTGGACGGCACTGCTGATACAGTTACCCCTGAGTCTGATGTAAGTGAGCAACAAGCAGAAGAGACACCTGTTGAAGAAACACAAAGCTATAAAGTTGGTGAACAAGAGTTTAACTCTATTGACGAACTGGTAGAATATGCGTCTAATACGGATAAGTCTTACAAGAATCTACAGGAACTTAATGGACGGCAGACCAACGAACTTGGTGAACTGCGTAAGTCTATTGATGAAGTCAGGCTGAATACTACTCCGAAAGAAGTAGAACCAGAACTGCCAGAATATGACCCTTATGATCTGAAAACCATCTTACCACACATCTCTAAACAAATAGAAGATAAATTCGCAAGTGAGCGAAAAGTCCAAGAAAGAGAGATCACTGAGAAAAAGATGAAGGATGCTCAACAGGGTATGATTGACAGTTTTATTAAAAATCATCCTGATATGTCCAATGAAGATTTGACTGCTATTGCAAAATACGGAGATGAGCGTGGGGTCGCACTAATTGAAGATGCGTACACGCTTATGACACTTGAACAGGAGAAATCCAAAGCCAAGACGGAAGGTGTTAAGCAGGTAACGGAAAAACTCACCCAGGCTGATGAAGTGCCAACTACACTTTCAAATGCCACTGGTGGGAATAAATCCGCTATTGATTTTGATGCTATTTCTCAGGAGGACTGGAATAAGTTACCCCCAGATGTCCGTCTAAAGGCTTTGCAGGATTCTCCTTAAACTTAAATAGGAGTTAATTATGGCTTGGGACTCAGGCTTAAACGTCTCCCGTTGGGCGAAACAACTTGCTTATGAAGTAGGAAAAGAGATTTATTTCTCGAAGTTCATGGGGGATACATTTGGATCAATGATCTGTTCTAAAACTATGCCAGAAGGCAAAGGTAAAGATATGACCTTTGGTATGGTAGGTTTGTCTGGAACAGCAGTAACTGGTGACAGTACATTGGAAAGTAATGAGGATAATCTTACATCTAATGAAGTCACCGTAACCACAGCACAAAGACGCTTCGGTGTGATCAATGCTGGTAAGTTCGATGACAGTAAGGTGCTTTACAACTTCCGTAAGGAAGCTCTTGCACAACTAAAGCGCGTATTTGCTGAAGATCACGATGCACAGCTTTTTAGTGCATTAACAAAAACTTCTGGTGCAGGTGCGTATCTCAGAGCTGATGCTTCAGCATCTGTGTATGCTGCTACTGACCCAGAAGCCGATTTAGCGGCTGCTGATCTTGCAACTGCTGCTGACATATCTAAGCTAAAAAAGATGGCAATGCTTGGAACTACTAAAAGTTACAAGATGAAGCCTATCAGGGTTAATGGGAAAGACCATTTTATACTTATCCTTCACCCTGAAGCAGCTTATGATCTGGCGAATGACACTCAATGGTTAAACGCTCAAAAATATGCTCAAATACGAGGTGAAGATAATCCAATCTTCTCTGGTGCTTTAGGCATATATGACGGTGTTGTCGTGCATGAACATGAAGGGATTACTACTGCTGATGATCTTGGTGCTGGCGATGCAATACCAGCAGCCAGAAATCTCTTTTTAGGTGCTGGTGCTGCTTGTTATGCTAAGTCTGATAACATGAGCTGGGTTGAAAAAACCTTTGATTATGGTAACAAACTTGGTGTTGCAGCAGGTCAGATATATGGTTCTGCTATGAGTACGTTTGACAGCAAGGATTACGCTGTTATTCAGTACATCACTGCTCGTACTAATCTGTAATCTGATTAGTTAGTTAACTGGGGCGGGTTCATTCCCGCCCCTTTTTAAAGGATAATTCATGCAACTCTCGGACATTCGGACAGAAATCAGGAATATTACTGGTGTCTCCAGTACATCCACCATTAGCGATGCGATACTAACTGACCTTATTAATAAGGGTCACAATATGTTGGCAGATGAAGCCAATCTATTTGCTGGTTATGCTACTCGTAATGCAGTGGATGGTACTGCCGAGTATCAGATGATGGATGATACTACAAATATAAGCACATGGTCAAAGGTGGAATATGGGACTACTACAGGATCATCTGACCTGAACAATATGATTCGCATTTACAGGGTGGACTATGACGGTAATAGGATGGATCGCATTGGTATCAGTCAGATAGAAAATATCGGTAGTGACATTGGAGACATTAATTTAACCACATCTTACGGTTATTATATAAGACAGAATTTTATCGGGATATTCCCCACACCATCAGCCACAAAAGAAATAAAGATTTATTATTATCATATACCAACTGCACTATCAGCCGATGCTGATGTTCCAATGATTGATGTAAGATTCCATGAGGCTTTGATTTATTATGGGTCATGGAAGGTAGTAGAAAGGCTGCGAGATATTAACTTGATTCCTTATTTTAAAAATGAATGGAATGAGTGGAAAGATAAGATTATTTTAGATCGTCAGTCACGGGCAGGAGAGAGTTCAATAACAGTATCATATAAGGATTTCTAATGCCAAGATTGAGTATTAGGGATTTCTCAGGCGGTTTAGTCTCAAACCAGTCTGAATTTGATTTACAGGAGAATCAGTACCAACAATTTGATGTTGTAGTCAATAAAACGCCTGGTCGTGTAGAAAAACCCAGTGGTGAAACCATTAAGAGTGCATCTGAAGCAGGCTCTCAAGTAGCTACAGAATTTGCATCATATCGCACAGAAAAAGATGCTTCCGATGCGGATACGTCAACGGTCTGGTGGGTAGCTGGCAATGGTTCTACGGTTAAAAGACAAGATGTGTCTACTGGTACTGGAGGAAGTTGGAGTTCCATTTCATCGGATTTTTCATCAGGTACACCTGTTTTTGATTTTTTGATTCACAATCAGGCATTGAGAATCTCTGACGGTTCTTTTGCCAATAACAGTCAATGGTATGGTCATATTAAGCGTAATGTTTTAGGACAGAGTACAGGTCTTGATGCAGAAGATCAAATACCCAAATATCATTATCCACAGTATCGCCAGACTATTGATGACTGGTTTTTAAAAGATGCTGCAATCCCCGCACCTACTATTGTAAAAATGAGCATGGCTCACGATGGTGGAGATGACTTGTCAGCCGATGCGGATGTGGGTTTATTTGTTTATGAACCAAGACATAAGTATGATGATGGTGCTACAGAGAATGATGAGCATAATGCCTGGGATAATGCAATGGATAATGAAACATTCGATCCAGCAGACAGGTATGCTTTAACTTATTTATATGATTATGTTCAGGAGTCTGAACTATCCAGAGACTCTGATGGTAATATTGGAATTAGTGGTTTTGAAGTGGAAAAAGGTTCTGATGAAGAAGTAGATAGTACAAAAACCATCAGTGAAGATTTAACCACAACAGAGCAGGACATTACTGTCTCTGATGGTGGTCGCTTTGCTCAATATACCTATATTAAGGTTGGTGAGGAAATTATGTTTATCAAGTATATCAGCAGTAATACGCTGTATGTACGCAGAGGTCAGTTAAGGTCACAGCCACAAGAACATAGCGATGGCGATGCAATCTATCATAGAAGTTCTCCGCAAAAGGCAAGGGCGATTAATCTGGTCTTAAACGGTATTACATCTTCTGGCTATCATAATCCAAGAATTACAGGTCTGAATATTTATTGGCAGCCGAAAGGTGATCCAGATTGGTACTTGGTAGAAACAGTGGATATGAATAGGGGTTATGCTGACAGTCCATTGGCGCAGTCTCCAGATACAGATTATACAGGTTCATCCAATACTGCAAAGTTTTATGGTTCTAATTCATATAATACCACTGCTATGAAAAATTATGGATATTTGATGCCTTGTCCAAAATCCACCACCCTGGATGATGTAACCAGCGCACTTGATCCACCATTCACCAGTTCCACTACTGCTTGGACAGGTACTGGAACTGATTTCGATAGTACAGATGCAAATGATATTGCTATTTTATCAAGAAAAGAAACTAATGATAGTGGATTGGGGACACAGTTCAATCGGCTTGGTGCATACCATGCCTATACCAGGAGTTCCAGTGACACTGCAGTTGTTTTTGAGACCAATAAAAATATTAATCGTGTGTTTGCAAAATACACTGCCAATACAGCCAATATTGATAAGCCAAATAGAATCACTACACATGATACAGAACACACTAAAGCAACCACATGGTATATCCCTTTTGACGGATTAAAACTATCCACCTACAACTCCCTTACTGGACGCGCAGCAAAGACCAAACTCAGTGCGATTAAGTGGAATACATCTACGGTTGTTGGTAATCGTGCTTATTATGCGGATGTGGACACGGTTGACGAGAATGAACAGACATCAAGGGAAAAGAATCGTATTTATTTTACTGATCCCTTTAAGATGGATGAAATATTACCAGGGCGGTATTTTGATGTAGGCAGGAATGACGGAGATGAAATTAAGAGGTTGATTGAGTATCGAGGCAGATTATTCGTCTTTAAAACAAAAGATACTTATGTGTATAATGCCAGACATCAGTTAGAGCGTCATTATGTAGGTGTAGGTGCAGCACATAAGGATGCAGTTTTTGAAACACCACTTGGTTTAGTTTGTGCTAATAAACATAGCATATCTGCTGTCACACCTTCATCTGTAAAAGAGTTGTCTTACAGGATCAGGGATACTTGGCAGGGCTTAACGCTGGATAATCCAAAAGTAGGTTATGATGCAGTAGATAATGAGATTATTGTAGTGTATGATTATAATGTTACCACCGCCTATGTAATGAATGTGGATAATGGCAGTTGGATTAAGCGTGGTATAGCTATCAGTGATTTAATGAGCAATTTTATTCTGAACAATGCTTTACGCCCCGAATATATTAATTATAAGGAGACTAACTATTCGGTAGCTGAGTACAATACTGGTAGCCAGAATACATCAACCGCTTACGTTAAAACAAAACGCTATGACTTTGGATTGCCAGAACAGCAAAAACGCTTTTCAAAGATTCATTTAGTGTATAAGTCATCCTCGACTGTAGATGTGGAAATATTTATAGATGGTGAAGGTTCAGCAAGTACCACACTCACTTTTTCAGCACAGGCATCCATAGATGTTGAAAGTCAACCATTGTCAGTGCTTGGTAAAACAGTTGAATTTAGAGTGTCAGACGCATCAAGCAACTTTATATTAGAATCTATGGATGTTGATTATCAGATTCTTGGGAGTAATCCATAATGTCTATTGACCAAGATAAACTGGATATTGCATTAGAGAAAAAACAGAACTCTATGCTGGATATTAAGCAGGGGTTTTATGCACCGTCTGAAGGTGAAGATGGGGATACTGGT
>Ga0208299_1003367_pt1 | contig 10093 bp, 19 predicted proteins | sample 15_taG_FD_184089 | JGI IMG/M metagenome (GOLD analysis project Ga0208299, IMG submission 184089) | Marine viral communities from the Subarctic Pacific Ocean - 15_ETSP_OMZ_AT15312 metaG (SPAdes) (version 2) | ecosystem: Environmental > Aquatic > Marine > Oceanic | place: Pacific Ocean | collected...
CTGACTATTTGTGAATGCTGGAATAACTTAGTCTGACTTCCACTTAGTGTCAGATACTATCTTAATTTCAATACTTTCAAAGAACTATGGTACAAATATACAAAAGATATTTTAAAGTACCAAACTATTACCCATTTTTTTCTATAACATCACCACTAAATTCACTATGTCGCTGTAATACTCTAAATCGCATAACATCAACACTAACTTCACCCGTAATAATGTCAGCAATATCATCCTTTAACACATAAAGGTCATCTTGAGGTATTTCACTATTAAAAAAACCAGAACCATTATAATACTTCCAAACATCGTCAGCACCTAAACTCATAAAAATATTGTGGTCTGCCTTGGTAATGTATTGTCCTTGCCCATTTATCACACACGCAAGTATATGTGTTATATCACCTTCATTACCAAATCTTAATACTCGTTGCATTGCTGTTTGTTTTAATGTTCCCTACAAAGATAGTAATTATTCCTTAACCACCAAACTTATTTGGGTTAATTTATACATACTTCAACCCATCCTTTCTCAGACCAAGTAGCATCCGCTTTAATTCCTTCTGACCTCAATTTTTTAGCTAACTTCTGAGCAGCCAACCAAAGTGATGGGTCGGGCATCTCATCGTGTTCCTCATCATAGAATACATCACCCCTTGCTTCATAGAATCTGTGTTCCTTATTATACTCAAAAGTACAACCATCAATAGTTTCTTTAGCCTTCATCTTATTTGTTTTTAATTGTTCCCTACAAAGATAGTAATTATTCCTTAACTACCAAACATTAGTTAATGCGTCAATCTGTTCTTGTTCAAGATAATCACTCATACCATTCTCATTAAGGTCTGAACCGTAGAATCCACCACAACTATCCTCAACTTCACCATCTGAATCCTCAATGCTGAATCCATATACTTCACCACATAATTCTTGGTCGTAAGTCTTAATCTCACTTTCAGCCCAATCACCTACTTTTGCAATTATATCTTTAGTTACTCTTTTGCAACCTTGTAGTTTTCTAATATCCCTTTTGGTTACAATAGCAAACCCAACTTGACCTGAATCCCATGGACAGCTAAACGGACTTGTTGAAATTGTAATGCCTGAATGGTCGTACAAATATAATGGACTTATCCAAACAACGTCTTTCTCTTTTCTTAAAATTGCTTGTTCCATCTCATCCCAACCATCATAATCATTATGGTTGTATTCATGCTTATCACCTAAATTGTATCTACCATGAAAACAAATTAGTTTGGTATAGTTATCCCAATCTCTTGAATCACCTTCTGATTGATACAGCTCAATTTTCTTTCCGCCTACTTCTACTGATACTATTGTTTCCATTGTTACTTGTTTTAATGTTCACAACAAATATAAGAATATATTTTCAAACCACCAAACTTTTATTTCAAATACACGTAAGATACCCAAACATTCATTAGATTTATCTCACGTACCTGACTATCACTATTATTGCAAGCGTCCATAAAGTCGGTTAATGGGTACACAACTAACGCATCGTTATCGAATTCAGGGTCACGTTCAGTTAGTAAATCCATTACCTTATCCCTTATATGGATAAAGTCTTGGTGTCCAGGATTTTCACCCTTACTGAATATGTGGTTCTCTAAGAATTCACAATCCCCTCTACCATTACCAGTTTTATCAACGTCTAACAATACTATAAATGCTTCCATCTTATTCCTCGTTTACATATCAACAAAGGTAGTAATTAAAAGTTACTGTGCAACTTTTTCTTTGAAATTCTTTTTGAACGTTCCGTGGTTTTCAATCACAATACTCTTCGCTTTAATTGTGTTACCACTGCAAAGATTGCAATTCTCACATAAGGTCTTATGCGTTGTGTTAGGACAAATAATCTCGTCATCTCGAAGCGTATTAATATCATTGGTAACCCTGAACCACCTGAACCCCAAGTCCTTAGCTTGTTGTGCTTCGTCTAAGTTATCAACACTTGCCATTGACGTTGCCTTTAGAGCTTCGTCTTGGTTAGTTTTCCATTGGTGTGTATATGATGTATTATTTTTAACATAACGCTTCAATGTTGCTAGAATGCTAACAGGAAGTGCGGCTACATCACCATATGCACCAAAGCGAACTTTCATATCTACGAATATATCCAAACTTTCAGCTACAGGATAACCACCTTTAGAATATGTTCTGTAAACAGCACTTGGTGCATGACCTAAATTCACATAACAAGCACCACCTAATGACTGCCTGAATTGACATTGACCACAGATTGCATCATCTAAACTTGCTTTCTTTGCATCGATTGGGTGTATATCACTACGCATCACCCACATTTGAGCCATATTACCCGTCTTAACATTACTTGACTTCATGGTAATAATACCAACGATTGGTGAAACACCGTCTAATTGTGACACACCCTCATAAACTACGTAACCTGTAGGCTTTTTCATTGCTGTTTGTTTTAATGTTCGATACAAATATAGTAATATATTTTAATCTACCAAAACGTCACAGCATTTTTTTTCTCTTTTCGTATTCAGTAAGAATACCATTAAGAATGTTAGTATGAATCTGTGCCTCATGATAAAGGGTTTCATAACCTTTCTTATCAGCCATATCCATATTCTTCTTGAGTACTTCCTTGGTTTCTACTATAATACGTTCTAATAAATCGTCCATAATTTCTTATCTTTAATTGTTCTATACAAATATAGTAATATATTTTTAATTAACCAAACCCCCTTTTAATCTAACTTTCTTTTGTAAAAATTCAATTTTTCTTGATAATGGTTAATACCTTCAGAATCATATCCCGCTGAATCAATTACTGGTATCTTTTCAACCCTTATTGAATATCCAACTTCTCTTAAAAAATCAAGAGCACCTTCAGGTGTGGCTACATCAGCATATGTATCTTCATTACATAGGTCTACAAGACCGTCCCCGTCTACCCAAAATTCTTCTTCTTCACCATCTTGTACATCACCTATATAGGTTACTCCGTATTCTGTTTTAAATTCTTCCATACAACAAATATAGTAATATTTTTTGACACTACCAAACTGTATTTTACATTTTGTTTATTAGAATATTTTCATTACCTTTGCAATTCTGAATGGATTGTTGCTACCACGATTGTCGGGTCAACAGACTCAATAATAAGAGCTAATGTACTGAAGTATAATCTTAATTGGTATTCTAATGGTGTTGAGTCATCAAACTTTATTGTTGTAAAATTATCATAACGACCATCAGGGTAATCCACGGCAAAGGGTGTATCACCAGTATCATCCCAGTTAGGTGTTGCCCAAATCATTGGTTTATCCTCAGCACCTTCAACATCTTCAGGCCACCAACCAAAAGAACCTGCACGGGAATCATAGTATGGTTTATAACCACGGATGTACTCGCCACCCCACTTATCATTAATGTAATCTTCAATATCTTTTATCGTCATAGCACTAATTATTTAATGTTTATACTAGTATATTGTACACATATGTGTACAATATCACATTGTCTTTAATAACGTTTTATAGTCATTAAGATAATCTTGGTAAAGATAGGGATTTATTTCTTTTAACCTATTCAAAGACGTGGCAATTGTTTGTTTTGTCTTAATTAAATCGATATTATCGTTTAACCTCAACTTCCTTAGCCCGTTGGTAATATTCTTAATGTACAGCTCCTCCATCAACTTCCTCTCCCTCCATTTGGTTAATAAATTCCTCATCGCTTGGTAAGTCATTCAGCGGATACTCGCAGGTAATATCATGAAATTTAGCAATGAATTTGTTCTCATGAAAATCTATAGTATAAAAACCCTCACACCATTCGTCATCCATAAATTGAACAAACTTAACTTCACCGTCCTCAATCATCTGGTGAATATTGGCTCCGCAGTCACGGCTTAGGTATGGATACTTAATCTTCCAGTCTTTATCAGCGTCAACAATTGCAGCCTCTTCATCAGTTATTTGACTAAGGTTGTTCAGGTTATCCTGATACTTTTTTAAATCACCTGTTCGAAAGTAGTTTAGTATCTGCAAGCCTTGGCCACTAGGATAACTATCCCATTGGTTATACTGGCTTAGCTTCAGCTCACCCTTTTTGGTGATTACTCTTTGGTGTCCTCGTGTTCCCATTATTTAAAGTTTAGTATTATATTTTAATATCAACTGAATTCCTCACAACAGCACCAATTGATTGTTTCATCACAATAATCACAAGTTTCCTCCTCTCCCTCATTAGAGTCGTCAGTTACGCATTCAATAGCACCACTCATATTAGCACCGTCAACATAAACAATACCATCCATAAGGAATTCCAAAACAGTCCCGTGTTCAGACTCCAAAGATTTATCAAACTTATCAAATCGTTTTGCTGATGATAATAATGTAACGGCATAGCATCCCGCATCAACCGATATACCACCACCAGATATCTCTTTGGTGCATCGGTAATCACAATTAACATCATAACCACCATCACCATGTTCAGTTGAAGTCATAAGAAATTCTGTCTCATCACCATTAGGGTGTTTGTACTTCACAAAACAATAAGTATACAATTTATCCTCCTTAGGTAATTCAGTCCAATCACTTGGAAACATCATATCACAGAATTCACTCCATAACCCAGCACCCTCCTCATCAAACCAATAACAAGGGTCTGTTACCAATACAACATCACCCTTTTTGAAACTGATTGAATTGGTTTTTACCAATGTCAATACACCACCATTTGAAAGTTTTTTAGTCTCGATTTTCATAGTATCGTTTTTTATTGTTCAATACAAATATAGTAATATATTTTTAACTGACAAATATATTATAATTAATAATCAGAAAAATCACCATCGTTAAATTTAAGGGTCTCATTTTCATACCAAGACTCTAGGTCTTCAAAATCTATGCTGTCCCTACCTGTGATTTCTAACTCTAACAAGTCAATTCTCTGCAAATCATTAAGTGATACTTGACCATAAATTTCATTAATCCAAACCAGACCCTTCCACTCATCAATTAGCCCCTCATCAGTTTTAGCTTCAATAGCATCTAAGCTCTCAGCTGTTTGTCGTGCAAAGACTAGGTTGGTGTCGCCAACTTTAACTGATGGGTTACCATAACCATTTAAAATCTCTTGTGCTATTACTCTATTCATTATTTCCTTATTTTAAATAATTTAACTTAGTACAACCAAGTTTCAGATAACTCAACTCGGTATTCTGAATCCATTCCGTCACAATCTAATTTTACCAATACATCTATCGGTGCTCCATTTATACAATCATCCAAGTTTTCTATTTGTTCTTCAACGAACGAATAAGAAATTAATGTCGCATCAAAGTGAGATTCAATCGCACCTTTGAATTTATTTTCAATGTCCACAGGTAAAGTTATAGTACCCACATTTGGACATTCATTGTTTTCTGATTCTAATATTGTAATGTATTTCATTTTCTTATGATTTTAAAATGATAGATGGGCTGGTCAACCACGCGCATCCCACCACCTTGTTGCCTTTTGCTTTCCTTAGTCCTAACGTCTATTAAACTCCTATATAATAACAATAAACTCATGTGCCAAAGCCTTGTCCGTTGTGCCCACCTATCAATGTTTCATACATCAAATATAGTAATATATTTTTAATCCACCAAATAAAAAAAATAAGGGTGGATATTTCACCACCCTTATAAAATTAGTCACATAAGGCTTCAACATACGCTAACGCTTGTTGATTAGTTCGGTAGTTAGTTCCATTCAGTATAGAATCTATTCTACCATTTTCTTTTTTAGGTGCTGACTTATGATGTGTTGTCCATCTTGTGACAGATGAAAATAACCCCCATAAATTATTTCCCTTAGAATTCATCTCAGTCTCAATCTGAGCATACAACTCATGCATTGAATTAATCTTTCGAGTAGATGCCTCACCCAACTCAGCTTGTGACATCTTTCTGTCAACACCAACCAATTCACGAACCAATCCATGTGCCAAGTCTCTTGAACACTTACTGCTCTCAAATCGTTTGAATAACTCAATTTGCTTCATTGAATCACCCAAAGAAAGTTCAATCATTGACGGCAGCTTCTTAATTTGCTCATCAATACTTGCTGTATGCTTAAATCGTTGACCACCCTTGTAGAATTGGAAGAATTGGTTTGTGCAACTCATTGTCATATTACCAACACCAACGCTCAAGCCCGTTGAACCATCATTGGAATCGATAATCGTAACGTATCTCTTAATGGTATCACCATTAATATGAGCATCACCCACAATAGCCAACTGAATATAAACCCTTCGACCACCATTCAAAGAACCAGCCTTACTAACTGATAACTTATCACCAAATGGTTCGATACCTCTAAGTACCTTCTCAACAACCTCATCATTTTGAGATACACGATACCCACCTTTTACAGTATGTAGGATTTCATTACTCTTACCATTAACTAAGTTAAAGTAAGGAGACATAACCAACTTAGCATCATCACCAAGTGTCATGTTTAAATCACCGTCCAACTGATACGAACCCTTTACGATTGCTGTTGGCATCTTCAAAATCTCAAAGTCCAAATCATTGTCTTTAAGGATTTCTGCTGTCTTTTCACTAATGTTAAAATTCATGCGTTTAATTGTTTAATAGTTTAAATGATTAATTAACACTACAAATATACTATAATATTTCTGATATAAACAAATCTATTTTAATATTTCTTACATTTTTTTTTAAATCACCTTATAGTTTAAAGTATTTTACTATATTTGTGGTATGGAAAAACACGAAAGAATTATAAGAGCCCGATTTTCAGGGCATGGTCACTATAAGGTAACCATTAGTTACTATGGTAAAGAATATACAGCGACTATTACCGATATGACATTAATCGATAACTATAAGGATGATAATCCAGTTATCAAAGATATGAACTGGCTTTACGAAGTCGTCAAGCGAAAGGCTGTACCAAGCATAGTTTAAATCACATCTAGAAATAAGAAGGCCCCGTCACCATGATTAATGGAGTAGGGGCCTTTACGTATAATTAATAACCAGATACCAATCTGGTGATAAAAAAAATATTGTAGGGAGGAAGGAATGTGTTTTTTCTATAGCAATAAGCTACACACCCCTGACAGGGTAATTACTACCTGTCACTATAAGTGTCTATTACAATACTCGTTTTTATATCTGAATATTGTAACGACCACTACTGCCTACGTCTTCACGCATTGGCAATGTCTCTCCCCATAGTATTGTTGCACACATATGTGTGCATATTATAACTCTTTTAGTTTATAGTACCCAGAGCGGGGGTCGAACCCGCACCCCCTCAATGGTAGTTGGAGTGGGACTCGAACCCACAAGGTCATTCGACCAATGGTGTTTAAGACCATCTTGTTTACCAGTTTCAACACCCAACCATAATTATTAACGAATACAAATATACTAATTAATTATTCCTCGTCAACATTACTTGGTATTAACTTCTGAAGATACTCATAATTCTCACCATCAGCCATAGCCATCCCCGTCAAATAATCAAGAGCAACTTTACAATACTCATCCACTCGACCAGTATCATAAACCACATCCAATAACATTGTGGTGTAATCACCCAACTCATTACCCTCATCATCAATTAACTCATTGATATAATCAGCAGATAACTCATAATCAGCACCTGTTATTTTAATCGCTAACTTATAAGCCTCAAGACTTCCACTCTCAGGAATATACTCAGAAAAGGAATCACCACAAGTTAAGTGATACTCGCCAACATTACTACCAGTGTCCTCATCAGCATAACTAATCATGAATGTAAACTTAGGATACATCTCACTCAATTTAACCATAGCAGAATAAGGTGTGGTCCAAGCTGTAAGAAAAACACACTCACTATCAGAATTCTTTACACAATCATATCCACCCCACTTAGTACCCCAATTCTCAATAGCCCAATCATACCAATTATCAGCACCAAATCGAGCAATGTAATCATCTCGCAATTCCTCAGTTAATGAAAATGTCCTACTATTAAATGATGATAACTCACCCGAAGCTTCTTTACGTTCATACTCAGCTATCTCAGCATTACGCTCCTTCTCAGTTACAATGCTAACTGGACTCTTAACCTCAACCAACTCCTTAGGCATTGGTAGGAAATTATCAAAGGTGAACTTACCATTGGTGTCAAACAACAAATCCATCATTGTTTTATTCTCCTCAGGTGTTCCACCAGTAATCTTTAAAATGTTCGTTACGTGATTAGGCATTTCTTTTTTGTTTTAAATTGTTCAATACAAATATACTATTAATTATTTAACTACCAAATTTAATTATACATCTTTATGCGCGTCTAATGTTACTTCCCCTATTTCTGTAATCCATTCAGAGCCACAAGCATTACATTCGCTCATATGAGGGTAGTCATGCTGTGCTTCTGTATTATGGCAATCACAAACAGGGCATTGATATACTTCTTCACTCATCTTCTTTGTTTTGGTTTAAATAAGTACCATCTTCTTCACATTCTTCACCGTCTTTATCTTCATAACCTATAAAGTATTGTGGTGGAACTTCTTCTATAACAGCTTCCATATCAGTTATCGGTAGAGTTATATCTTCAAATCCAATTCTTGCATATATTTTGTTAGCTTTTCTCATCTTCTTTGTTTTAATGTTTACAACAAATATACTAATTAATTATTTAACTACCAAATTTATAAGTTAATTAAATCTTTTACTTCTACTATACCCACACTTCCTTTATCCCAAAGAACTTTGAATAGGTCTTTTTTTCTACCCTTCTCGTCATTTGCTTCTAAGTGCAGTTCTTTAACCACTCCAACGTATTCGGGTCGGTCTTTAAGACTTACTCTATTTCCTACTATACTTTCACTCATCTTCTTTGTTTTAATGTTCACAACAAATATAGGTATAATATATTAAACCACCAAACACTTTGAAACATTTTACCCACTTATACCGTATACCATATATAATACATACAAATATTTGGTGGTTCCAAATAAATTACGTATGTTTGTAAAACAGGTCAGCGGGCAATTTAAATCCTAATGACCCAGCGGCGTCTACAGTACTACACGTACCAGTCGACACCAGGCCGCTAAATCACATATCATCATGACGGACCATTATAACGTTATAAACGTAAACGGTCGCGCCTGTGAGAGGTACCCTTAAGAATTCCTAAGGACCCATGGCATTAATCGATATGTATATCACAACATTTTCTTGGCAATATTAATGCGGCAGCTGACTGACCATATGATTCCCAGTCCCCAGTTATTAATATATTCCACTGGACCCAGAAGGATTCGAACCTTCGACATCTTGACTACCAGTCAAATACACTAACCAGCTGAGCTATGGGCCCTGTTACTGACATGTAACATAACAAAGAATATCTATTCATGAATATATCAACATAACAAAGAATATCTATTCATGAATATTTTTATTTAAACCACCTAATACCTTAACGTATTTAATATACGAAATAATTAATATACTGGGCAAATAAATAACAACCAATACATAGAGGTGTTAAAGATAAATAATAAATCTATATAACACCCAGATTAAACAATATCATAATTTGTGCACACAAATGTATACATATCACAGCTACTCAGTATAAAATTCATTTCGTTCCTCAACGATTTAAACGCTCTATGGCATATATCACTATCCCTATAGGCCATAAAACAATCTGAGCTACTATTTGTAATGCGTTCCAATACACTGGAGGCTTTGATAAATGCTGTCTTGCTATTATCCATACTAGTCCTATCATGCTATATACTATTAATAATATATATACTATTATTATTGCTATAGCTATGCTTATATCATATATGCTTATCATTTGCTTTCTTCTTTTTTGTTTTAGTTTAAAGCCATCTTTTAAATTCTAAGACAGTTTCTTTAATTATTTCTTTTATTTGTTCTTTGTGTTTTTCATTATCGGGGGTAATGTTACTTTTCTGTATTTTTTTATCAACCTCTATTTGTATTTCAACAAACTCATTATAATGCCAAACTATTTCCTTTTCACTCATC
>Ga0208299_1003368_pt1 | contig 10089 bp, 14 predicted proteins | sample 15_taG_FD_184089 | JGI IMG/M metagenome (GOLD analysis project Ga0208299, IMG submission 184089) | Marine viral communities from the Subarctic Pacific Ocean - 15_ETSP_OMZ_AT15312 metaG (SPAdes) (version 2) | ecosystem: Environmental > Aquatic > Marine > Oceanic | place: Pacific Ocean | collected...
TTATGAGACATTAACGGGAGATACGGTTTCCCATAGAAGTCCAGATAATCCTGACGAAGTTATAATTTTAAACAAAACAACCGTACTATGAAGAAAGACAGAATCTCAAAAGAAGAAATCTTAAACCAACTGAATCAATCAGCGGAAACAAAGGAAGAAGGTATTGGAAAGAAACCTCGCATGGCGCGGGGTTCTTCTGATTTAGCTAACAAATACAAATTTACATACGCCAAAACATACAAAGATTTACCGAACTGGAAGAAACAAGTAATAGATAACAAAGAATATGACGATAGAATCTACAAAGAGTTCATCAAAGAAGTCATTAGAGAAGCCGAGCAAAGCCAAGTTGACTGACGAAAGGTTTCTGAACATATACGAATCGTGCGCTAAATTAGTATTCGGAGAGCTAGTCAAACGCCCTAGATACCTACGAAAAACCACATTAAGGAGAACCAGAAGCACCAAGTTCAAGTTGCAAAAAGGACGGGCGGCATCTGTTATTTGCTATAATCCAGATTGGTTAGATGAGCAGTTTGATAAACAAGGCATATTTAACCCTTGCAATATCGTTGACTATGTGCTAACATATATGAACAAATTGAAACAGGGTAAGTAAAGGGACAGAATGGTAGATAAAGGTAATTGTTATATATACAAAACTATAACTTCTTTATTATTATGATTTAATTGTTGCATTTATAGAGAGAGAGATATGCGTAGTCATTGTATTTGTGCTTTTATACCTTGCCTCTTAACAACGTACAGTAATCCAGTTGTTGCTTTGTTCTTCTTGATTCTTTTCATTTCCCTAGTAAAACGTATCTTTTTCCATAACGATGAAGATTAGATAAAGAGATAGAGAGTATAGTAAATATAGTAAGATATAATTAATAATAGATTAAAGTAATAATAGAATGGGTTGTGCGCGAAATTTAAAAGTCAAAATATAATAAATATAATAGTATTTTCCTCTGCTTCCCCACTCACAAAAACAAAAAAAATATAATATAATATAATAAATATAACTATTTCCTAGCAAAACTTAAAAAAATATAATAATAAGTATAAGATTTAAGCGGCGGGAAAAAAGCCAAGGTTGCCAGATTTCACCGAAATATTCCAAGGTTGCCAGATTCTGGCGAAATATCCAAGGTTGTCGGATTCTATGCAAATATGCCAATTAGCTGATAGATTTACATAGATGAGGTATACTTTTACCCCTAACAAAACATAATCCAATAATAAGTATAAGATTTATATAATTATCATTATAAATTAAAAAAATCCATTAAAACCTAGGAAAGAGTTACATTTTCTTAAATGATCTATTAAAAGGTTAAAACGCCCATTCACTTTTAATGCTAAAAGTTACGAAAAAGGGGTTGACATAGTAGCAACATACCCCTATAATGATCGGCATGGCAACGAAGCCCAAAAGAACAACTTCATATTGCAGGGTTCCATTGGAACAGATCAACAAAGACTGTCGGCCAAATTGTAAGCTCCCTATACCTAGAAAGTTCGCAGAACTTATGGGTTGGGACTCGGTTGACTTGAACGTGCCAGTAGGCAAATCAAATTTGGTATGGCCAAGCCTAGTGGAAGATGCTGCTATGCCTTTAGAAGGAGTTTCCCTCAAAGTAGAAAATTGGAAAGAATAAAATAATTTAAGTATGACTACTAAAAAAGATACCCCATTCTCAAATGTCGTAGGACAAGATGCCGCTAAAAAGAGGCTCAATTTCTTCCTACAATCCTATCGCAACGATGGCATCGTCCCTCATGTGATGCTCGTTGCCCCCAAGGGAGCGGGAAAAACCCTCATGGCGAAGTCCTTTGCCCGTAATCTATTGTTCAATGGCAAACCGAAACCTTTGCTGGAGATTAATTGTGCTTCTATAAAGAATCTCGCATCCTTCATCAATGATGTTATTGCCCCTTATTGCGTGGACGAGAATATCACATTGTTCATGGACGAATGTAGTGAGTTGCCTAAAGATGTAACGATGAGCCTACTCACCATGCTTAACCCCAACAAAGATAACATGAATGTTTTTAATTACAAAGACTTCAGTTGGGCAGTAGATTTTAGAAAAATCACATTCTTGTTTGCCACTACCGAGGCCCAAGACATATTCCACGCCTTGATGGATAGATGTGAGAGGATAGATTTACAAGAATATACTCACGAAGAACTAGGTGAGATAGTCAAGATGGCAGCAGAAGATATTAAATTTAGTAATGATAATCTTGTTAAAGAGATAGCTTCCACATTAAGAGGTAGTGGTAGGGAAGCATTCAAGATGGCAAGGAAGTTGTCAGATTATTGTAAGAATAGAAAGAAAAAGATATTTAATAAAAAAGATTGGTTAATCTTACGTCAGATTTTAGATATTTTGCCGCTTGGTATATCTCGTATTGAATTACAATTAATGCGTATCTTGCTCCGCGAAAGGTATTGTCGCCTGACCAACCTCGCCGCCAAAATGGGGTTGACTAGAGCTTGTGTCCAGAAGGATGGGGAAATCTTTTTGCAGAGAAATGACCTTATCGAAATTGATCCAAGAGGTAGGACGCTAACGAAAGGGGGCAAAGAATTATTAGTGAATATAAATAAAAACTATGATGTCTAATAGTTGTATGATTAGACCAAAGACATATAGAGTAACTGTTTCTGATTGTCAGAACGGTTTGAAGGTAGGTAAGGTTGAGTACCTGAAGAAGGTCAACCAGCACAAACAAGAGTGGAAGAATGCGCGAGCTATCGGAGTTAAGTTTGTTAACTCTGCCGATGGAAGAGTTCTTCTTAAGAGAAGCAAGACTACTGCATAATTTTTTGTAGGTAACAATGTCATGGCAGGGGGGAGCGCAATGCTCCCCCTTTTTTCGTCTCTTCCCAAATAACAACTAAATAATATTAAATAATGCCCGATTCTCTGTAAATAATCAAATAATACTATATACAAAGAACAATAAGAAATAAATAAATATACTATTAAATAAGTCTAATATATTATATATAGATTATGAAAAGAATTTTAATCACTTGGAAGTCAAATAATGGAGTTGTCATGGGTGCGAAGGTAGAAGATGACGTTGATACAAATACAATTCAAGAAGAATTAAATAAGGCAAAACCAAGCGATCCAACCGAAATATTGACTAAATATATAGAAAAAAGTAATTTGGATTTCTTCAACCCCGTAGACATAAGCACATCTGAATTTGAAGTAAAAGAAATGTAGATATTCTAATGATCTAAGTTACTGATTACCAATGACTTAGGCGCGCGGCCTGCCCGGCGGCGTAAGTCTCTGATAGTCAATGACTTACACCCCTGCTAGCTCAACAAACAAAGCACTAAAAAAGCCTCCCCTTTCGGGGAGGCTTCATGGTATTCACTTCGAAGACGAAGTACAAACGGGGACTGCCTTTCTTCAGCCCTTATGACCGGTGGTTAAGCGTCTTGATCGACGCACGGCCCTATCGACGGACTCGCGTAAGCCAATCAAGACCTTATTGGAGGCTTGAACTGACTCAGACAACTCCTTTACAATAGGGGTTGGAAAAGTGTAGCGCACATTCTGGGTTGCTACCAACCCTGAATTCAGCCGACACGATTGAGTTTCCCAATCTAGAAGACCCTTCTTGCGAAGGCACTTGACTGAGTGGGAGATGCCAGAAGGAGCTATCCCGTCCTCCCTGAATCGGGCAATCGCTCCATAGCTTGGGGAGTGATTCCCTGCTGTCACTAGACCCTTAATGGCTAGGTACGTGGAAAATTGACCAGCGGGAACCGAAATTCCCTTGATCAGTACTGATCCCTTCCTAGCCTTGGGGCTGGAAACGATCTGCTCATCTAGAATCTCCTTGAAGATTTCCAGACTATTTGGAGAAGTGTCGTTACTCATCACGAAGAAGAGCATACGCTTTAGTTGGTATCAGGTCAAGTGTTTTTATGGCACTAAATTAATTAAAAAAAACATTTAAAAAAGTTTGACAACGAAGCAACTCCATGAGATACTATTCTCTGTTATGAGTAGAGAAGCAAAACCAATAAGCGCGAACTACGATTTCGCGGTAGAGTCAGTCCCGGTATACATCAAGCATCAGGGCGAATTTATTCGAACTGGTGACTGGGCTAATCAGCGTCAGGATACTGGGGCCAGAGTCGGCATTACCTCCGACAAGTACGGCATCGTTCAGAATGGTAATCTGTTGAGGATGGTCAAGGAGACCTTCGGAAACATGAAGCTGGGCGATTACGAGGAAAAAACATTCGTTTGTGACGAGGGCAAGCGTTTCTACGGGCAGTTTGATTTTCCGAATCAATTGCGTGCTGCGTCTCCAGTTGTAGGCGATGACGTTTCCCTCCGTTTAACGGTAAGAAACTCATACGATAGAAGTTGTCGTGCGAATGTCGCTATTGGCATGATGCGGTTGGTTTGCACCAATGGCATGACTTCCTTGAGGAAAGCGGCGGATTTGAATGTTCGTCACAGTAGTACCGTTTCCATTGCTTCCATTCGCGATGGACTAAAATCGGCTGTTGGAATGTTTGACCAGTCAGTCAAAGATCTGGCAACCATGAGGAATCGGAAGATTTCCCACGACCAAGGTGTCCTTATTCTGAACAACCTTGCTCAGAAGGCGTATCTTACTGAGACCCTCAAGGATTCGGTCGAGATGGTTTGGAATAGCCCACGAGAGGAAGACAAGGAGCGCAACATTTACAATCTGTATAATGCTTGCACCCAGCACTTGACCCATGTTGCTGGTTCTCGTTTTGAGTACTCTGGGAAAAGGTCTGATGCGTGTCTGAAGGCTTTGTTTAGGGTCGCTTCTGAGGGCAAGTTCTTCGATAGCATGATTATCCCAGTAGAGAAAAAAGCTAAAGTTGTAAAAAGCTAATCTCGCTTTCTTTAAGCTTTCACAATTAAGCCTCACCCGCAAGGGTGGGGCTTATTTTATGCTTGACATCCCTAAACGAAACAAAACCAAGGTCCATCGTAAGTCGTTGACTATCAATGACTTACGCCGCGGGGCCGCCCGCTGAGCTAAGTCACTGGTACCCAGCGACTTACAACATAACTCAGAAGCAGACTCCGTGCCAAACCGAACGACAAAAAAAACTTTGTAAACATGCAAAAAAACCCTTGACCCCACACCAACTATGTGAGAAACTTGAAGCAGGTCAGGACAGACCAACAAACAAATGAAAACCTATATTCAACGTAACGGCTCAAGGTGGATCGTCGGACTTTTTGGTTCGGCATTAGATGTTGAGGAAGCGCATTATGCTTTCTATGCTCATGGCGCAACTAATAGCCCAAGGCTATCCTTGGAGGGAGAAGATGCGGAAGGGAACACTCTCGGCATATTCTATACAGACGAAAAAAAATTCACTCACGCCTTGAGGCATAGAGCAAAGTCGAAAATGTTTTCTCACATGGAAGATTTTGCGAAGGCAGACATGAGTATAATGAAGCTCGGAATAATCATAGCGCACAAAGCCCGTTACGAAGCAGCCCAAGAGCTAAAAAAAGCGGAGTCCGTGTCAGATTTATTCAGGAGGAAACAAAAGAACGACTTCTACGACATGGGGTCAATTAAGGCAGAAAGGCCAGACTATGACGGGACAGACTCGGACACGTTCCAAGGCCATAAGGAGACGCATTTATGAGTACCGAAAAACAAAAGACGGCGAAAGCCGACAAGAGCAGTAAAGGAATGGGAGCCTACAGGCTCCCGCAGGAGACGCTTGACAACCTTAAATCGGTGTCGAGCGAAACCGGAATTCCTACGTCAACAATAGTGACGAAATGTCTTGCGAAGGATAAAGTCGTTGCGACTGTAAAAGCAGAACTAGAAAAATCGTTGTCCAAGTTTAAAAGCTTGGATGACAAGTAAACCCAAAAGGAGGGGGAAAATCCCCCTCCTTTTTCCCTTGACTTACCGCCAACAATCAACTACAATGTTTACATGAGCTACTTAAAGATCACATACGAAAACGCAAAACTAATTGGGATATTCCATTTTTCCCTTCCGAGTGGGTACAGTTGCCCCGGTGCTTTTAATTGTAAGACTTTTGCCGATCGAACGACCGGCAAGATACGCGACGAACAAAAGCCAGACGCTGACGGCATTATATATCGCTGCTATGCTGCGATGGATGAGGCAAGGCGTCCCAACGTAAGGACGGTGCGTTGGGACAATTTTGATTTGTTGAAAGAGCAGAAGTCTACGAAAGAAAAAACCGCTTTAATTGTGAGAAGCATAAAGCAAACGGGTTTGATTCGTGGCGGGACATTGCGCGTACATATCGGCGGCGACTATTTTTCCCAAAGCTATTTCAACGCATGGATGGCGGCGGCTCCGTTCTTCCCTAACGTGGTTTTCTATTCCTACACCAAAAGCATAAAGTTTTTGTTGGAGTATATAACCGCACATGGAGGATTGCCAAAGAATTTTGTTTTTACTTGTTCGCGTGGTGGAAAGTATGACAATCTTATCCCTGCAACTATGACGAAGAGTGCAAGAGTCTTTTTCTCAAAGAGTGAAGCGGATGCTCTTGGTTTGGATATTGACCACACCGATGACTTGGCAATCTCTGGCGTGGATGACTTTGCTTTGTTGATTCATGGCAGCCAGCCAGCGGGGAGCGATGCAAGCAAGGCACTCTCTGCCAACAAGAAAAAAGGCTTTACTGGATACCAACAACCTGTTAAACTTGCCAAGTGTTAATCTTAAGCTTGGTAGGCTTGGGAATCCTATTATTAATAGTTAATAGATTCGTAAACAATGAAAATGAATGAAATGAGAAATGGCTCCTTGTACTACAACAAGGTAACTGAACGCGTCGAGCGTATGGTAGGTGTCGTGTCCAAGGTCAGGGTTTTGACCTATCACCACAAACAGGACGAAAAATCGGTGCAAGTTAAACACTTGCGGAGAGCAACGGCAAAAGAGGTTGAGCGATATTTAGAACCAGCGCAAACAAAATTAGAAGAATTAAAGGGAAGAATAAAAGCGCAATTCTCCCGTATCGGCTCTTTGCTGAAAAGCAACTAGGGGAACACACCAGTCCCACCCCTTCGGGGGTGGGACGTTTCAAATACAAATGATAAACTTACGAAATACTTATAATTTCACAACTAACCAAGGCAAGCAAATAGAAGTGAAAGCCTTTTTTGAGGAGGAGGCAATTATAAAATTCCAAAAAAATCATCAACGCATCGGGCCGCGGTACTATCATCCTGTTGTATTCACTAAGGTGGAGAAGGTAGCCTAAGTCGTTGGCTATCAATGACTTACGGCCGCGCGGCAGCCGCCGAGCCTAAGTCTTTGAGTATCAGTAACTTACAACAACAAAAAAAACTTCGTTTTTCTTGTTGACAAGCAGGCAACTTGGTGGTAGTATGTTTTCATGCGTTACATTAATAGCAACTGCACATATACCCAAAACCACGACGAAGGAACTTACACCTTTACAGGCCCGTGCCGCGTGACAGGAGACCCCTATAGCGTTACGATCCCCGGCAGCGAATTATTTGATCTTAACCAAGGCTTACCTATTCAAGACGCGTTGTGCTCCCTAGATGCCGAACAGCGTGAGTTTGTCATGTCAGGCACAAGCCCTAAAGGTTGGGAGAAATTATTTGGCGAAAAGTCTTGACTTGTAAGCAACCGCTTGCTATCATATACAAAGTTATGAGGGAAAGAGAAGAACCAAAAGGATTCATTAGCTGGGCGGACGCAGGGCCACGTAAGACCTTTAATGGCTGTGAGGTCGCACCGGATCGGGTCAAGGTGTATTTTAATCTTCAGAAGAATTGCCTTTCTGTAGTTGATGCTAGTACTGGCAGGTTATATTGTCATAGTCATCGGGTTGAGCTGAAAGATGCTAGGTTTCATGTGAACGAAAACGGTCGCCAATGTGTTGTCCGTGAGAAGCGGAAGAATGTTCACGCTTATGTTATTGGTACATGGGTAAACGAAGGAGATCATCAGGCTTATCGTCTTGTGGTGTCCGCTTTCTCTCTAAAGAAAGAAGAAAACAAAGTTGTAAAAAAGGTTTGGGGCTGCAACTGCCGTAACGAAGGAGAGTATGCTTGGTGCGAAAATTGTATTCCAGAGTCGGGAGAACAATTCAGAGGAGCATATTATAACCCTTATAAGTATAAGACCTTTGTGGATGACATTAAGAAAACACCGCTCCATAAGTCGAGCAGGGTAATCATCCGAGACAAGACAGCCATCGGGCCGCATTATAATATCTTTTACATACCAGAACCAAAGAAGAAAAGAGTGCCTTGGAACAAAGGTTTGAAGTATACTCATGGAGAGCTACGAGCACAAAAATTAATACAATCTATAGGAAAGTTTAAAATTCTCGAAAACAAAACAATAGCATTATCAAAATGAAAATAGATGACCATTGGTTAAGGCCGCGAACAAAAGCGGGAACAGAGGAAATGCGGAAAAGGCTTAATGCTATGAGGGAATTACTACAAGCAGCAGCCAAGACCGAGAGTATAGAGTCAAAAATGGCTGAATTAGTATTTAATGAATATTTTACATTTGATTGGGAATGAATAAAAAAGAAGAATGTTATGTTTGTGGTGAGCCTATAGAAGGCAAGTGGGATTCTCAAGTCTACTTGGGGATGGAGACAGGAGAATTAGACAAGAGCGGAATGCATCGCTGGCTAATCTATGACAAACATATCAAATGCTCCCCAAGCCGAGCGCAAAGGATTGTGCACTCGAAGTATCCGACGGTTGTAGATGAAAGGCCGCAATTTGACTGGCGACCAGAAGCGGATAATTCTTGGACAGATGAAATGAGGGCCAAGTGGAAGAAGGTCTATACAGAGGCGTGGATTCGGCTCCAAGAAAAGTATAATCCAGATTGGGATGAATGTGCTTAAGTCGTTGATAATCAATGACTTACGGTCACGCGGCAGCGCCGAGGCGTAAACCTTTGATAAACAAGGACTTACAACAACAAAAAAAACTTCGTTTTTCTTGTTGACAAGGATACAACAATGTATTATAATGTTCTGCGTTATGAGCGAGTTTCATTCATCAGAAATGTATCCGGGTTTCACTTTGTCTTTTGAGAACGGATGGGAGGTCTCTGTCCAATGGGGTACGGATCATTATTGTTCTAATCGTAAGTTTCAAAGAGTGGGCAATAGAAGAGAAGATATGCCTAGGGAAAGCTTTACGGCAGAGGTTGCTATTTTTGATTCTAACAGTCGTTCGGATTGGAGTTATGACGAAGAAGCGGATAAAGTATATCAACAAGATGTCTCTACCGTAACTGGCCACTTGACAACTGATCATGTAGCTAGTATAATTACTCAAGTGTCACATTTTAAGAGAAGTGAAAAAGCCAATCAAAAAGTTGAGAGTCAAGATACCGTGGAACACGGGGCAAAGAGTACATAAGCCCAAAAAAGGAAAAGGTTCCTATGATCGAAAAAAAGATGATAAAAACGGTTGACATGGCAGCAACATCATGGCATAATATATTTTCCCTTCGGGGAATATGGTTTGTAAGTTGTTTGTTTGTTTGTTTGTGGTTTGTGTTATTGTCACATACGTCAGGCAGGGCTGACGTTAAAGATTAGGGTAGGAATACAATGCTAATCAACCCCTGACACTTTTTTGTTCTTTGAAAATTTGCTCTTGAGTTTTGCGGTCTAAATCGACTGTCCTGTTAATGGATAATCTCTCACAACCCAAAAAACTTGGGCCATGCACTTAATCACGTCTTTCTGAGCTATAAACGCGTTGAAAGCATGACAGTCGTTAACTCGACTTGAAACGGTTAAGAATGAAAGGTTTCTCAAGAGCGATCAATTTGAGTTGGCGGAGTTAAATACCCCTGTGTGTTTGTTCTGGCGCGTCTTTCTTGCGTGCTAGACCTTCGAGACATACGCCCGTTTTACTGTTGGTGGTGCGGCAGCAACTCAATTCAATTTTCTCTCTCGACGGAGAGAGATCGGTGTGACGGAATAACCCCTCCCAAAGGGGTAACGTAGCGACTGCGACAAGTACGGAGACCAATCGGTTGAGGAAT
>Ga0208299_1003369_pt1 | contig 10087 bp, 9 predicted proteins | sample 15_taG_FD_184089 | JGI IMG/M metagenome (GOLD analysis project Ga0208299, IMG submission 184089) | Marine viral communities from the Subarctic Pacific Ocean - 15_ETSP_OMZ_AT15312 metaG (SPAdes) (version 2) | ecosystem: Environmental > Aquatic > Marine > Oceanic | place: Pacific Ocean | collected...
GACACTCAGTTAGCTATGATTACAGCCAAGGGTTTAAAGGCTGACTATCAGAACGCTACAGGTATATATGGGCAGGAGATTAGCGGTGATGTACCCTCCAGGATGAGTGAGGGACTTGAAGTTTTCAGAAGCAACGCTGAGATCACTGCTGCTATGAAAGATCCAAGATATGAAAGTGATCCAGCTTATAGACAAGATGTACTTGATAGGTTGGAACGCTCAGATGTTTTTAAATCAGGCCATATTTAAAGCCTGCTGGTAGTACGAGCTATAGAGTAATTAAGTGAGTAGATTAAAGACCTACTGCGGTGGATAATCTTTGAGTCGAAAAGTTAGTGAAGAAGTATAGCATTTTGTTAGATACTTTTTTTATTAATTTAAGATTGAAAGGAGACTTGCTATGGGTGTAACTGCAACTACCGCCCCTGTTCAAGTAATGTCTCGCTCTGGTCAAAAGAACAGCACTGGTGATTCCAGTGCGATGTTTCTTAAGGTCTACGCTGGTGAAGTGTTGACCGCTTTTGAACAAGCTAGTGTTACGATGGACAAGCACGTTATCCGTTCTATCAGCTCAGGTATATCAGTGCAATTTCCGTTAGTATGGAAAACTGCTTCAACTGAATATGCTTATATTAATAGTTCTGGTAGCACTTCTACCACAGCTAATGAGCTTGATGGTACGGCAATCAATAAGAATGAGAAAGTCATTTCTATTGATGGTCTGCTTTTAGCAGATCACTTTGTCAATAACCTTGACGAAGCTATGAATCACTATGATGTACGTTCTATTTATGCTAAGGAAGCTGGTATTATTCTTGGTACACAATGGGATAAGAACATATTACAACAAGGTTTATTAGGTGCTAGATCCTCTACCCTCGTTACGAGTGGTAATGGTGGTGCGGTACTTACTAACTCCTCTTATGGAACATCCGGATCTACTTTGGGTGGTGGCTTGTTTGATGCTGCTGAAGAATTAGATGAGAAGAATGTTCCTGAAAATGATCGCTATATGTATGTACGTCCTGCTCAGTATTACTTAATGGCAGAAACGACTGACCTAATCAACCGTGATTGGGGTGGACGTGGAGTATATGCAGAAGGTGAAGTTATGAAGGTTGCTGGTATTCACATTGTGAAAACTAATAATCTTCCTATTACTAACATTAGTTCTGCTCAAGTTACTACGCATGACGGCAATTTCTCTACAACGAAGGCTTTGGTTATGCACAAGTCTTCTGTAGCTACCGTTAAGCTTCTTAACTTGGCTGTAGAAACTGAATACGACATTCGACTCCAAGGTTGGTGGATCGTGGCTAAGTATGCTATGGGTCATGGTTTTATCCGTCCTGAAGCGTGTGTTGAATTTAAAACCTCTTAAGGAAAGGATATTATACTATGACTGATATTGCGAATATCCAATCCTTAGCGGTTCCTGCTAATACTGTTACCAATGTAACATTAGTTCAGCCTTATGCTGATAACACTACTATTGGAACATCATTTGAAACAATCTGTAACACCAATGCGGATCAGGTTTTGCCTGTTATTGCTGGTGCAGATATTGATGTAGTATCTTCATCTACCGATGATGATGGTTCTCCTGCTGGAACTGGAGCTAATACTATTAAAGTAACGTACTTAGACGATGACTTTAATCAGGCTACTGAAACCATCACTTTGAATGGTACGACTGAAGTTGAAATGACTGAGCAGAACATTTCCTTTATCCAGAAAGCTGAAATTGCAACTTCTGGTACTGGACTTGCTGCTGCTGGTGCTATCACTATCGCTGATGTAACTGGTGGTGGAGTACACGCTGTCATTGATGCAGGATCTAAAGAGTCAGGAAACTGTACTTGGAAAATTCCTGCTGGTCATACTGGTTATGTTCACGGTTTCTGGTATGATGTAGATGCTGTAGGTGCTGGTCAGGGTACGGCTGAGATTGCGCTTCAAGTGGCTCATGCCGAATCATCTGGTGTAGCTAACTCAGAAAGCTGGCGCACTGTTGCTAAAGTAACAGTAGTAGAGAACGACAATGATGTAGTTGCTGCTACTGGTGGTAACTCTAACAATATGGGTTCATTCTCCTTTCCAGGAAATGTGCCTTTTGTTGTTCCTGCTAAAGCTATGGTAAGACTCGCTGGTAAAGCTCATTCTACTGCTGTAGCTGCTACTTGTGGGTTCAGTATGTCGGTACAAGGTTCTGGTAGTGGTACTACCGTAACCTCAAGTTAACCTTTTGAGGAGTCTAGGGTAACACTTAGGCTCCTCATTTTTTTTTAACGGAGATTTTGAAGAATGACTGATACAAGTAGAACCGTAAGCAACTTAGTTACTAACTTGTTTCAAGACGGTCAAGCTGCTGGTTCTATTACTCCCCAAGACTTGCGAGACTTTATTGAAACAACCCAAGTAAAACAAGGGAGTATGTATGTTTCTTCTCCTGGCAGCACTACAATCAGTGTAGCTGGAACGTATGTAGAAGGAACAGCAGGAACTTGGACTCTTAGTACAGCTCCTACTGCAAATGAGTTTGATGAAAATACCGATGGGAGACTAAGATATACAGGGACTCCTACAATTAACTGTTTATTCTTAGCTTCAGCTTCTCTTGAAATTGATACCTCGGCTGTAGATAAAGAATTTGGATTAGCTATACATAAAAACGGAACACTTATTACAGGCACTAAAATAGTAGGCTTTTGTCCTAGAGTCACAGTTAACTCAGTTAACCTTGTTACTTTTGGATATGCTTCAATGGCTACTAATGATTATGTTTCTATCTTTGTTGCTAATGTAGATAGCACTGATAATTTAACTATTAGAACTGCTCAAGTTATGGGCATGGGGTTAGTTACTTAAAATGTCACATTTTACTACAGTACCTATAACAGAACTAGATGCAGTTAATATACTCTTAGCTGCGGTAGGTGAGGCTGCTGTTTCTAGTTTAGAGACAGCTACCACAGTAGATGTTACTCAAGCTAAAAATCTTATATCCAATATCAACAGAGAGGTCCAGCAAAAAGGATGGCATTTTAATACGGAATGGGATGTTGTATTGTCCTTAGATTCAGACAGCCGTATTCCTCTTGGTACATCCGTATTATCTGTTTATTCTCCTACTAAACTTACAACAATCAGGGGAAGGGAAGGATCTCCTTTTCTTTATGATTTAGACAATAATACTTTTATTTGGACAACTTCTATTAATGATGCTGTTACTATTACCTTGTTGGATTTTGAAGACATTCCACAAACTGCAAGGCAGTATATAACTACAAAGGCAGCGCGAGTATTTCAAGAAGAAATTATAGGACAAGTCTCAGCAGAGACAGTTAATCGACAAGAAGAAGCCGAAGCTTATGCTGATTTACTGGATGATGAAGGAGAGAGATCTGGATTCAATATAGGCTATGGCACTACAGATATGTATAACACTACCAAATTATACAGGAAGCTATGGTAAATGCCTCTTATTACAGAGCAAATAAGTAACTTAATCAATGGGGTTTCGCAACAACCTCCTGCATTACGATTGGCTTCTCAATCGACTACACAAGAGAATGGGTTAGTTACTATAGCTGAGGGGCTTAAAAAAAGACCTCCGTTAGAATATATAGCAAAGTTAAGTAATAAAACTGATACAGATGCAAATATTCATTTCATTAACAGGGATGAAAATGAGAGATATATAGTACATCTGACCTCAGAACAGTTTAGTTCTGATTTTAGTTCCGATTTTTCCGGAGCTGAAATGGAAGTATGGGATCTAGATGGTGTTTCTAAGAGTGTCTCAGGAGCTACAGGAGATGTATTAACCTACATAACTACCGCGAATACACGAGATAATCTTAAGTTATTCACCGTAGCTGATTATACCTTTCTATTAAATAAAACTGTTACAACGGCTAAGTCATCTACTACAAGTTCTGATAGAGACCCTGAAGGTATAGTATTTATCAAACAAGCTACGGCTACTACAGATTTCTTAGTTTATGTAGATGGTACACTCAGGTCTACAATCAATGGTGATGCTGATGCTGCTACTCAATTAAATGATTGTTATACTGAATTAACAACTAATATTGGATCAACCTTTGATATTACCAAGTTTGGTAGTAGTAATGTTCACTTAACTAAAAAAGATGGAAGTGATTTTACACTTCATGTTCAAGCTCCAGAAGATAATTGTATTGCCATTAAAGAGAGTGTTGTTGACTTTACGGATCTTCCTTCTAGGACTAAAGATGGTTTTATAGTTAGAGTTACCGGAAGCCCAAGCTCAGGAACGGATGACTACTGGCTTAAACATAATAACCAAGCAGATGAAGATGTAGGTGAATGGGTAGAAACTGTAGAACCTGGATTAGCTAATAGTCTAGATGCTAGTACAATGCCCATACAGTTTATCAGGACTTCTGAAGATCCTTGGGATGATGCGTTTGCTGCTGATTTCGGTGAAACCGTATTTTCACTGTCTCAAATTGCATGGACTGATAGGTTAGTAGGTGATGAAACGACTGCTCCTGATCCTAGTTTTATTGGTGAAAAGTTAAATGATATTTTCTTTCACAAGAATAGATTTGGATTTTTAGCAGGAGAGAATATCATACTGTCTGAGCTTGGAGAATTCTTTAATTTCTATAATACAACGGCTACAGATTTACTGGATACAGACCCTATAGACTTAGCTTCTCCTAGTAACCAAGTAAGTATTCTTCATCATAGTCTTGCCTTTAACGAAGACCTTTATTTATTTAGTAATTTTGCACAGTTTAAATTATCTGAGTTTGCAGCAGGAGGTTTGACTCCTACTAATGCTAAACTATCACTGCTTACAGAATATAAGAATGACATAGGGGCTACTCCTATTCTGAATGGACGTAAACTTTACTTTTCAGAAGAAGTAGATGGCTTTTCTTCTATTCGTGAATTCGGAACTATAGAAGACTTACAGGAAGAAACAGCAGAAGAAATTACAAGTCATGTGCCAAGTTATATCAAGGGTAAAATATTTGATATAAGTCCTCATAGTGACTTTTTGTTTGTTCTCTCAGATGAAAACTTAAATGAAATATTTATCTATAAGATGTTATTTGAGAGAGGAGTTAAAAAGTTAAGCTCATGGTCTAAATGGAAGTTTAAAGATGAAGAAAAAGTAATAGGTATTAATGTTATAGACCATATCGCCTATCTTGTTATCGTTAGACCTGATGGCACTTATCTGGATAAAATAAGTTTACAAGATGCTAACCTTGTTAATCTGACTGAAAGCTCAACTCAGCTTTCTTTCAAGCCACATCTTGATAGACTTACAGAAGTTACTGGCTCTTATAGTTCAGGAGCTGATCTTACTTCATGGACTATTCCTTATCCTGATGATTTTGGTTCCACGTTTAGAGTGGTCTTTGGGGCAGGCTTTAGTGGAAAAGAAGGTGACTTGGTGCAAGGGGTATCACAAACCACTCCTACAACCCTCACTGCTTCTGGAGATCACTCAGACAGCTCATGTTTCATCGGTAAAGATTACCGCTTTCTCTATGAGTTTACTGAGCCTACAATTAAGACTGAAGTAGCTGGACGAGTCAGTTCGCTTTCTGGAGGTATCCTTAAGATCCGTAAGTTCAATGTAGATTATTTTAACACCGGATATTTTAAATTTCAAGTTACAGCTCCAGGAAGGGATGCTTTCAGCCATATCTATACTGGACGTATTCTTGGCTCTACTCTAAACAAGATTGGTACTATTCCATTTGAAACTGGTAGTTTTAAAAAGCTTATTTTAGCTGATGCTAGAGATTTAAAACTAGAATTAATTTCAGATTCCTATTTGCCTTGTGCATTTACAGGAGCAGATTGGGAAGGCAATTATGTAGTAAGAACTATTTCAGGTATACGAGCTAGATAGGGAGATAATATGAAGCCTTATCATAGGCAATCTATATTACATGATATTTGTGAATTAGCTCCTAATTTAAGATACGAAGATAAACGAGAAGTCAATACGTTAGGAAAAACTTCTGAACAAGCTTTACTGTCCGGATATTTATTTGGAAAAATTTGTCGTTCTATAATAGATAATCATGGACAAGTAGTAGGGATGTACGGAGTTTGTCCTGTGGATGAAACAACAGGCATTGTGTGGATGTTAGGCTCTAAAGGTTTACATAAGATTAAACGCGCTTTCTTACGAGAGAGCCGAACTGAAGTTAATGGAATGAATAGTCTCTTTCCGCATATATGGAATATCATAGATAGTAGAAATGAGTTACATATTAAATGGATAAGATGGTGCGGATTTAAGATTATAGGAGAACGCATGATTAATAACGTAAAGTTTTATGAATTTTGTAAGGTAACTAATTAATGGGTTTTTGGGGATCTCTAGCTGCGGTAGGTAAAGCTGGTATATCTGCTGCTAAAGGTGCTGATCTTGATACCTACTTGAAATTAGGTCAGTTTACTGCTGCTGCTGGAACCAAACTGATGGATTTTCAAGAAACAACGATATTAAGACAACAGCAATTTCATGCAGCACAAGAACAGGCAGCTTTTAATAATCAGTTATTATACAATTCGTATACCAATTTAAACGAACAAGAACAGCTTGAATATAAGAAACACGCAGTCGATCAATTTGAATTACAAGTTCAAGTTAGAAGGGCTGTAGCTGCTAGATTAGCTCTACAAGGTTCAGCTAATAAGTCTGGAGGGTCTGCTGAAAGTATTATAATGAATATCCAAAGACAAGGCTTATATTCCAGCCATAGAAAAGACTTTAATTATGAAATACGAATACGAAATCTGCAAACCCAACGTGCTAATGAAGCTCTTGCAACTAAAAGTAAAAACAATGCGTTATATAATTCACTACAAGGATTCCCAAGTGCTACCGGATTAGCTTTATCTATTGGAGCTTCAGCCGTACAGTATGGATCTGAGTGGAACAAAGGACGTACAGACGCTGATTACAAGAGACAGACATTGTCTATGGCAGCGAGGAAAAAGATGGACAAGGGTAAGACTAGTAAGCCAAGTAATGGTAATGAAGACATTATTAGTGGTGAGGTGGGAACCAGTTAATGGCTCAAAATCAAATTCCTCTAGATCCAATTCAAGCACAGCTAATTAAAACTGCTCAAACTGGTACAGCTTCAACAACATCAGGACCAGCTTATACACAAAACGTATTTGGTACTCGAAGCCCAGCAGGAACTGGATTAGTAGAAGGTCTTAGAGCTTTTAGTAAAGCTTTAGGCTCAGCATCAGAAGTAGCAAAACAGCGAAAGTTTGCAGAAGATATGGTTACTGCCGGAATATTTGCAGCTAAAAACGAAGTAGCTCCAGGATTAACTTCTCAAAAGGCTTTACTTCATAATTATAATTTATTAGACGAAAACTACACTAATAGAATTTTAAACCAAGTAGAAGTTTATGATAATAATACGGCTTCAAATATTGCAAATCATGTAGGATTGACTACAGAACAAAAAGGTCTACAATTCAAGACATTTATTGACCAAATTAAACAAGAAGCAACTAACAATGTTACTCATAATGGCGAAGCTTTAGGAAAGTTACTTGTTAAGCTAGACGGTTATCAATATAAGTGGGAAGTTGATATAGCTTATTTTGACAAAGCACAACGTATGCAGACAGCTATGGAAAATGTCAGCACTGATATTCAGAAGTATTCTACTGAAAATAAAGGTTTTACACTAGAATATATTAAATCTTTAGCGGACAAATTAAAAAAGACTGAACTTCAACATGAACGAATTAAAGTTGGAGATAAATTTATTCGTGCTGAACTTGCTATAGATTATAATAAAGCTGTATTTTCACTTCTTAAAGAGCAAGTGGTTGATTCCTACAGATGGAATCCTCAGTTATACGAATCATTCCTTGAGAGATGGGAGGATTATTATAAGCCTTTCGCTACTAAAGAAAACGCTTTAATTACTGCTGGAAAACAAGATGCAATCGGAGATCATCAAACTTTTCAATCTTTGTTTGATGAGTTTGAAAATGATATAATAGCACAACAAAAAATTCAAACAGAACTAGATAAAAAAGGTGCTGCTAACTGGTTTAGGAGTTGGATAGCTCCTAAACTAGAAAATAATATACCTTGGAATGGAGATTTAGATACTACATTATTTTCGAATATATTTGGATCAGAGGCTTCTACTTGGATTAATAAAGCTAAAGTTATGTTAACTGCCGATAAACGTGGTACACATAGTCCAGAATTTATCCTTGCTTTAGAGCTTGTTCAAAATGGAACCATGAGAACGGAAGAACAGATCCAAGGTGTAATACAACAATTTCATCTAAACAATGACGCAGGATCTAAACTGTCTAGATTAATCTCCCAATTTAAAAGTGAGTTTAAGGAAAATATAACAATATTACAAGATGCAAGTATAATTACTGATGGGCGAATGAGCAAAGTAATCCAAAATACATGGCTTCAAAATCTATTGGCTCCACTTATAGAAAAAGAAGGTTTTACTTTCAAAGAAATGACTAAAGAAAGATGGGTTGAAAAGTTTCTTCTTGTTAAAAATAAAGTTAAATGGCCTGACGAAATTAATCATCTATGGACAACTTTACAACGAGAAGTAGCAAACAATAGAGGCGCAATACGTTTAGAAAGTCAAATGAGAGTTTATGATGAGAGATTAGCTAAGGAATATGGGTATCGTACTTTTGCACCTGAAGAAGCTACTGCGTGGGTTGAAAGCAGAACAGAGCTAATACTACAAACTCTAGAGTCCCTTGGAGAGTGGGAGGTTGTAGAAGAAAAACAGAACGGTACACTAGTAAAAGTATTGAAGAAAAAGGAGTCTAAATAAAAATGGCTACTGATGCAAAGGCAACCTCTAGACCACATAAAATTGGAGGACCTCTAGATAGTCCTAGATTTCCAAATACACATACTACTGAAGATACCCAAGCGACAGATTCTTTTCTTACCGCAGGAATATTTGAATGGATTAAAGATCCTAAAGCTACTGCTTTTAAAATAGGTGAAGTAATAGTTAAAGAAGCTAAGCAAGCAGAAGTTGATGTAAAGGACTATATGCGCTATCTTAAATTGCTAGAAGACCCTATGCCTCTTAAAGCGATGATGGGTTATTTAGAAGATTCAGCAAAAGCTAGAATGAAAGCTGTAGAAAAACTTGGTTCAGCCACGAAAAAAAGTGAGATAGGTTCTCCAACTCAAGCTGAAGTAGACGCTCAACGTACTTTTAAAGCTTCATCAGTTATGGGGGAAGATAAACATATTTATCAGGAGGCTTTAGATAAATTCGTTAGAGATGTAGGATTTCAAGATAAAGAACCAAGTCATAAATCTGTAAAAGAATGGAAAAAAAATAGAAAAAAAGATGAAAGCTTTGAAAACTATTTTAAACGAATTGGTAAAACCCCTTGGTATAGCTTAGATCTTAATAAGAAAACAACAGTAAATGGAATAAAGCAATATAAATATGCAGATCAATTAGATAAGAGCACTCCTTTATTTGCTATGAGTCAAGCAGTTGGCAAGTTTAGCTTTAAAGTAGATCCTAATTTATGGAAAGATAAAGAGAATAAATCAAATCTAAGTGTCATTGAATATGAAGATAGTTATGATTTTGCAGGGACAGATGCAGATACTCACTTACAAACTATGAGTGAGTATGGATTTCTAGGGCCATCTAAGGGTCCTCCAGATAAATGGATAATGGGTAGACCAATACCTAAAGAGTATCAGACAAAATCTCCTAAGAAAACAGAAATATAATGGATAATATAAATGGCTAACGAATCACAGAATATTTTACAGGGTTCTCCTTACGGTAGATTTCAGAAGCAACCTGAAGAACAGATAATTGAGCCTGAAGAAGAAACAATTAATATTCCAGATAGTTCTTCTATAGAAGCTCCGTCAGCAGAAACTTTAGCAGCAGAAGCTTTTGATAAAGAAGTAGCATTTGATACATTTATTGATAAATATAAAGAAGATTCAGATACTATTTTTATAGAGGCTACTAAAGAAGAAAATAATGTTAGCCAAGAAGATCGTGACAAA
>Ga0208299_1003370_pt1 | contig 10083 bp, 2 predicted proteins | sample 15_taG_FD_184089 | JGI IMG/M metagenome (GOLD analysis project Ga0208299, IMG submission 184089) | Marine viral communities from the Subarctic Pacific Ocean - 15_ETSP_OMZ_AT15312 metaG (SPAdes) (version 2) | ecosystem: Environmental > Aquatic > Marine > Oceanic | place: Pacific Ocean | collected...
TCCCTTTCATGCTGCTGCTGCGTGACAACACCCTCTGGAACCTCCAACTTTCTAGGAGCCTCATACCGGTTCCCTCGTGTACCAGTGAACCCCAACTCTTCTGGAGGCTCCCCAAGTATGTCATTCAACCAATTCCTTACATTGGTGAACATATCGAAATCGTAAGGCGGGGAAGTTTGCCTATTGCCAGCAACATTCAATGTTCTGATATTCTCATTGATTAACCAAGCGCGAACCCTTGTTATCCCTTCCAGAGTATTGAGTTCATTCATATCGGTTATCAATAGAAAAGGTCTGCCAAGTCGCGTTGCTTCTTTTCTAGTTACACCCAGCCCCCTAGACGCCCCATGAAAATCGAAGTAGATCGTTCCATCAGAATCCTTCACATTCTGCCTAGTACGTGGTGGATAAGACGCTTCATGATGTGTCGTCAACCCGAAGTTTTGCAGATCTGGATCAGATCCCCTGTTTCCCGGTGCGGAATCATCCCAAACTTTCCAACCAGCAGGAGCCGTCCCACCAGTCTCAATGCCAAGATCCCGCCCCGCATACAAACCAGCCTGATCGCCACCAGTCTGACCACCAGAAATAATTTTCCTAACCGGCAACGGATAAGACCAGATCTCAAGTGGATCAGTTATAGGAATAAACGGACCATCTGAACCACCCGAAACAGGGCCATAAAGTTCTCCATCAGTGAAACCACCGTTACGAACAATCTGGCTTATGTATTCTTCAGAAAGATCTTCAGGTGCAACATCTCTATGTGCCGCAGGTCGCCGTTGAACAATTCTCTGCTCCGCTAACCGAGCCGCCCGACCCCTTGCAGCAGCATTCCGAAAATATTGTTTCGTCGGCTCAATAATCGCACCACCATATTTCAGGCTAACGGCATCGATGATATCAATCGCCAACCATGCGGCATCTGTCAAATTGTGCACACCCGTAATGTTCGCCAATGGATCACCATACGGGTTCGGATCGTGCCCCTTCAAACGCTCATCACCACTGGTTAGAACATCCCAGCCACGCTCCAAATGATGCATAGGCCCCAACTGGGGTTTACCAGTTACCGTCCTCCAAGCCGGATCACCAATGACCGACCATCCAGCCATTATCACATCGGCAAAGGCGTTGAAGGGACTGAGATAACTGAGGCCATGTCTCACATCTGCTTTATAGGTTTCTTCCTCAAAACCCAGTTCCTGATACGCATTCGTCCACGCCCAATCAATAGCATCCTGAGCATCAGCCAGTTGCAACACCTGAGTCAACTCTTCATACCCTATATGTGCATTGGCATTCAACCACTGGTCTGCAAACGCGACAATCGCGTCCTGTTCAGCATCTGGACCGGTGGTACTCAACCCAATCTTGTGAGCATCCCGCAACAGATCCGACATGTACTTGATATGTTCACGAGGAGCCTTCGGCTCAAGAACGCCATAGGCGGCGTCTAGCCGTGATTCAGGATTCCGATCCTCCATCAAATCTGTCATCAGATAACCGTGTCCTGACTACCCAGCGACGCAATCGCCCGGTCCCACAACTGACTAGCGATATCTCCTTCTCTGTCAATGCGTCCTTGACCAAGTGTCGATACGATCCACGGCATCTCAGGATGAGTCTGCAATCCGTATCTGCGGAATAATTCTGGTGCGTTAGCCATGTCATCTTCAGAGTTGTAGTCAACGAACGTGGCGTTGCCTGAAGTAAATCCAGAATCAGGATTTATCATGTGGCTGAATAGATCAGGATCAAAAACTTTGATCTGGTCACGCAACTGATTGAACGCATTCCTATTTGACAACGCATGAAACGGTGTGAACTTTATATCTGCATCATCTCGTGCCCGATTGAGGCGCTCCCAGAAATTCTGTCCAAGTTGGAATTCCTGTGGATCATCTAGGTACTGTTCTTGGGTAATAGCGTCGATAACATCATTGGGCGACATTCCATGCCATTCAGTATTATCCATTAATTTACCCGGCGCATCTAAGTTGTCGCTAGTAGGCCATTGATCAAACGCTGGCGTATTATTTCTACGCAACGGAGTTGAAACATCGCCACCAAAACTGACTTTCCAACCAACCATCATCGCTGCTTCAAAGGCAACTTCAGGATCAAATAGTTGAGGACCATACTTGGCCCATAAGTCGGTATGGTATGGATGGTCATAACGCCAATCCTCTGCTCTTCCCTCACGTATTTCTTTTATAATGTCTTGGTCTGCCTTATCGACCTGAATGATTCCCTCTGTAATCAGGTCTTCTAGATGTTGATGGTTGACCTGCCACAAACCATAACTGTAGCCAAAGTCTTCATCGCCTACTGCTTCTATTTCACCGCCCGACTCAGCCAAAGCAATCTTGGCAAACATCTTGGCGTTCTCCTCGTCCATATGCTGACGAGTCAAATCAAGAATCTGATAAGGATCTAGTCTCTCAGACATTACGCATCCTCAAAGGATCTACTCCACGCTGCACCTTGTTCAACGCTGTAACAAGATTCCTGTACCGGAAACCTCCGATACCTCCACCAAGTTCTGCCGCCCCCTGCTGGGCAAGTTCCGCAGTCAACGGATTAGCGCCACCCGTAGCCCCCGCCAACGCATTCTGAGCGAAACCAGACAAATCTCTTTGAGAATAATTCTTGTCTCTACGCTGCCTAGCACCAACCGTATGCATATACGTATTCAAACCAGTTACAAGATGATCCGACGTAGCATTAGCCAACCCACCCGGCGTATCAGAATCCATAGAATCACCAATGAATCTCAACAAACTAGCGACAGCAACATCCTTCTCTGCTTCCTTGCGCTCATCGTCATAATCATTCCAATACTGTCTGTATCGGCCACGATCAATAGCGCCGACACGAAGAAGATCAAGTTCCCGCTGAGACACAGCACCACTCCGTGCCGCATAATTGAAGTAATCCTGATCCCTGTCTGATCCACCAAAGGTCAACATCTGACCCCAATCATCAGTACCATAGAACTGCTGCAAAAGATTTTCGGCAAGCGACCGCTCATAGACATTACCGCCCTGCCCGAACGCCTGTTCTATACGCTCAGGAGACATCTCATCAAGAATGTCTTCCAAATCGGCTGTAATCTTAGTTTGCAAACCTTCAGACATATAACGTCCAGTGTCCTCAAGGTACTGTTGAATACGACCTCTTGCCGTATTGATCGTGTTCTGCTTCAAGACTCGTGAATGGTTTGTAAGAACATTCTCTCCAGCCATTCGTTCAGCAATGAAACGATCCATTGTCTCATCAATGTAAGGAGTGCCGTCAATATTCAACTCGTTGGTTCTTTCATCAATCATGCTCAAGGCTGCTTGGGTAATTCCCATCTGCCAACCAACCGCTGCCTCTATCGTAGAATCAACTCCGGTACGAGGATCTTCAATGATTCGACCCCATACCTTCGGTGGAGCCATCAACCCCAACGCAACGAACTCGCGTTGAAACTTTTCAATAACTTCAGGATCAGCCTGTTTGAACTGTCGTACCAAATTCAATGGACCGATACGGCCACCAGAAAATAGGTCACCGAAACTTATGACATCTCCCCAAGGTGTCCCATCGAAAGATGTGACAAACCCGATTTGATCCATGCCTTCAGTACTAGGAAGACCACCTGCACCTGTCAACAACGTCTGGTTTGGTTCAATGACCTGAGCCATATAGTCATCGATTGCCTTATCCAAGGCACCGTGCACGATGTCAGCAACAGGACGGTAATCTTCCATGCCTGTTCCATATACTTCACCGGCATTACGCAAAGATGGAACCTTCTCAGGCTCTAGGAAAGGTCCAGTGACGCCAAAGTCGCTGCCTCCGAACTGTTCAAGAATTTCTTTGATCTCTCCTACATCAATTGTTTCCGTTGCAGGATCACGATAACCGGGAGGAACCTCTCCCCTACCGCCTTCCGTAACAGCGCCACGGTACGCCCCGTAACCTTCAGAAATGTATGTGTGAGTAGATTGCACGAGATCAGGAATCTTGCGCCAATTGGCACGTAAATATTCCCGAACATATTCTTTGCCTTGAGGAGTATTCAAATCTCTGATCTCAGGTCTGTCCAAGCCAGCAGCCTCAAATGATTCCGCAATGGATGAACCCAAGCCACCAACACCGGGATTTAACATGATGATGCTGTTACCGGCAAGCCAATTAACCAACTTGACGAACTGTGTTTCTTCGCTCTGGCTATCCCAAAAGATTTGTTTCATTATTGATGCATCATCAGCGATATCCAACGGTTCATCGTTTACCCGCCTCTGGGTGATTCCCGCAGATGTATCTTCGGTAGGAGGAGATACCAGTGTGGGACGTTCACCAACAGTTAAAGCACCTCCCAAGGCTGGTACAGCAGTATATACATCACTCGTAGGCGATGAGAAAGGGTTCAACATATGCGAAAGCAATTTTGTGACTTGGCTACCGAAACCCGGCTCCTCTACTTCTTCTTCTGCCATTACGCTGCCACCGCCATCGAATCGATCTCAACCAAACCAGCACGATACTTAGCGATCCAAGTATCACTAACCAAAGGCAAGAATACACTATAATACAACTCGTTTAACCAAGGCTTGCCTAATACAAATGACTCCATCGACTTCCAATACCTGTACCGCAAAGCATCACGCTTCTTCTGAGCAGCAACAGTACGCAACCCAGTTAAAGCATCCAACTTGTCCCTGAACCCGACAATCGTCGCCATAGCATCCAAGATGTCTTCCCGATGCTCACCCTGCGGAACCAAGTCAGGAGCCTCAATCAACAAACGGGCCTGCTCAACAGTCGCATCACGCTTGACACGCGCAGTCCCCTGCACAATCCGTTGAGCAAATACCGGATGCTGCAACTGGAAACTATCAAACCAGATCCCCCACGACCGATCCAAATCCGTGGTATCCATCTTGTTCTTCTGTAACACATACCTCTTTTGCAGATAACTCGTCCGCTCCTGATGGTACGCAGGGGTAGCAACATTGTGATACAACTCTTCTAAATACTCAATAGGCGTATCGAAAGAACGCAACCCCATGTTTACCTGACGTTGCTTTGCTTCAGCAACATATTCGTCATCCTCAACATCAAACTTGCGTGGCATGAAGAACGGAGCAGCCAAAGCAAAGGTACGAGTGAATTCGTCATTATCGACAAGCCACTCGTTGGCAGCCTGCGTAGTTTCTAGAACAGCAAACGGAATCTTACTTTGCGGTGACGAACGGAACGGAGAGAACTTCACTGGGTTGAACGGCTCGCCGCTACGCGCCTCCACATTCTTGACCCACACAGGGTACGCCTGTTCGTAAGGCATACCGCTATCCAACAAGGCACGGAATTCGGTATCCCATTCCCATTCCTCGTTTATCGTCAAGTCCGACATGGTGCCGGTAGCAGGCAACGCGAACCAAGTAAGAGCCTGCAACAACTGGTACTGCTTCGCCATCTGGTCAACACGATCCAAGAACTCTTCCTGAAACAAAGCCGGATTCGCCTGCCCAGCGATCTCTTCCTCCGAAGGAAGCATGTCGTTCAACGCCATGAACTTGATTACGTCAATCGTGGCTTTTGATCTTGCGCTTCCATTTGGTCCTTCAATGCCCATCAATTGAAGCGGACGGGCTATGACCGCTGGAAGAACCGACGACCAAATAGTTTCACCCAACAACCGAACCGTGTCACCACGGAACTCAGTCAACTTGCTAGACCCAGCGAAACGCCCACCAACAAGATTATGTTCAAACTTGGCACGCAGGCTCGGATCACGACCCGACGCATAATTGATAGGTGCTGCCAACAAAGGACCGAAACCCATCTGACCCATCTGGTCAAGGTCATAGCCGGGAATGATATTGATATTCATCGCCAACTTGGGACGGGCAACAGCCCCCAACGGTCCACCAAAGACCGCATTGACGATAGGGAACCTGTCCGCAATTTCCAGAACAGCAGTCGTCAACACTTCGCTACCGGGGACAACCAGTTTCTTTTCTCCGAACTGGTCTTCCTGAACCAAGCCCCCACGCACGCCTGCGTTCATAGTCAAATGCAGATTACGGAGCATCAACGGATTGTGTTTCAAGCCGCGCCCCAACCGTCGCAAGAACTGGTCCTCTGCAAACCAGAACGGAATCATCGATCCAACCATTTCCTGAAACTGTGATCGGATACGATGATCATCGATGTATGCACCAGTCAACGTCATCGCACGTTGCAAAGCAACAGACCGATGCGTTTCAAACTGGAGTTTACGATTCGACGCCCATTCAAAGAACTCATTGATTGCAGAAGACTTCGGGTTCTTCGCAGTCAACCGCAACGCATCAAACGCTGCATAGACACCCTGAGATAACTGGACTGCTGCATCTGCGGGATCGTCGGCAGCCTTCAGCAACTCTGTAACGGACTCCAAGAATGCCCGCCGGTTTCCATTCTCTACAGCAAACGCAACCTTTGAAATCAAAGCATCAGGATCTAAACGAGCAACCTGCCAATTCAATTCGATAAACGATGTCAACTCTTCGATTACCAACTGTCCAGCATCGTCATAGGTACCCACACCTTTACGTCCCAAAGCATTACCCAAATTCGCATACGCATAGGGGGTATGGTTATAGTTCCGTTTGACACCCGCAACCTGTTCCGCAGCAATCACATAGTAATGCTGGAACATCGGTTCACGAACCATCGCCCCAATCATGGGGTTGACAACTCCATCAAACCAGTTTCTCAATATCGTATTCCAGCCTGACGCTATCCTCTCCCCCAAACCGCCAGCCTGATCCGTAGGCGGCAACAAGCCAAGAATCCGTTGTGGACCCTTATCCCACCAATTGGCCTGTTCCGCATGACCATTGATGCGAACCGGACTGATCTCATCCGTCGTCGTTATCTCACGAATCCAAGGCAGAAAGATTTCGGTATCAGCAGCACGATCCCCAGAAGACAACAGGTCCAATATCTCAGGGGTGTTACGTTCTGCCAAGTCTTCCATAGCCGCATGGAAGTCATTGCTCGCAACAATCTGGCTATCCAATAGTTCCCATTCTTCGCCATCGCCATACCACGAAGTATTTCTTTCATCACCTTGGCGGCGATACACTGTACGCCCCGACTTCTTGTGTCGCCAATGATGCACCGTGTATGTAACAGGCATATCATCTAGCATCTGAAGACGTTGCAGTTCACCATCAAGTTTCGGGAACAGGTGTTCGCCAGCAACTCCGATCACATTCTTTCTACCCAATCCGTTCGGACCAAATCCGCTTGAAGCAGTAGGTACACCATTCTTGATACCAAAGAATGTGATCGATTCTTCAGACTGGTTCCGTACCGCAACATCAGGATGAATTACAGAGGATCGCACGTTCCCACGGGCAACAGGAATTGTGGGACCATTCAAACTCTGACGACCAACCGTCGGAGATACCCCAAATATTTCTTCAGCATTGACATCAAGACTGCTCACGCCTGCACGTAGTTGAGCAAACAGGTTTGGTTGCAAACCGACACGAGAACCCAACATTTCTGTCAGAGTCTTTGCTACCGCATCGGCAATAGCGGGATTTGCGCTGGTCGCCATCAACGGTAGGTGCCGCTGCCCCAACTCTACTGCGGCACCCGCCAAAGCCATATACATGCTGGGGGTACGATGAACAGTTGAAGCACTCAGACTGGGCTGCAATATTTGAGCAACTTCGTAAGCCTCTTCTCGTTTGATTCCAATGAGTTCCAAGCGGGCAGCCAAACGATCCACGAATTCGTCATAGAAGGCAAACCCGGCATCACTTGTATCTGAAAGAATCCTAGCGAATTCTTCCGCATATTCGACAGGAACCATAGGAACAAACAAACGGGCAGCACCGGGCGGCAAAGCATCACTGATCAAACCACCATGTTCGTCAAAACCAATGTTTGCCATATGTGCAGCACGACCCAACTGTTCGCCCTGCGGAGTCAACATTTCATTCACGAAAGCGCGCTTTGCACGAACCACGACATCATCCAAATTTGGTGAAAGCATCGTAGGATCAGCATGACTGATCAGAAACGCGATCACATTTGGATTCTGATCGACACCGGATGCAGGCTTAAGGAACCGTCTGACAGCATCCTGAATCTCAGTTGGCAACGCATCAACAAAAGCATCATGCATCGTCACCTTTTCGACAATGGAATCCACATCTGTACTACTTGGCACAAGGTCAAAGGACTCAGCCAAGTTCCTCAAAGCATCTGGATGTTCACTTCGGAAATAGGTAAGGACCGCAGCAGACGCAGATGTTTCAACAGATAGTCCTAAATCCTGAGCAAGAAGCAGCATGGTTTCTTCCTGCGGAGGCGAAACATAATGAATAAGTTCACCAAGAAATGCCTTATGAGCCGGATCGTCACGCATGTAATCGGTGCGTTGCGCTACAGCGACACTTCTTGGCAGAGCATCGAACTGGCCTGCCTCAACTGAAACCCAAGTCAATTCTCCCTGACCATACTTCATCGGTAGTTGCAGACGAGCATCCGGTACATGCCCGAACTCCATATCGCGCATAGTCATATCCAGATCGCTTCCACCGATATACGGATCGAACGTACCCAAGATGTCTTTCATCTGCTGATCCAGAATCGTCGGATCAGTCATCATGTGTGTGATCGCACGAACCCGCTCATCATGTCTTGAATCGATTCGTCTACCAATTGTCTGTGCTATGTCCCGCGATATACCTGATCCAAAGGCAAGAGTCAACTCGTTCGCCTTCGCATTGGCGATTTCAAACAACCGGCGAGAAGTACCACCAATCAGCGTATCTTCAACCTCGTTTTTGATTTCAACACGAGCGGCATCAAAGAAAGCCGCCTGTTCATCAGCACTTAGATACTTCCAACGCGGGTTCTCTTTTATCGACTTCTTAACTGCCTTCTTCGTGACAGCAAAATCTCCGACACCACCGATCTCGTTGAAAGACCGCCATATCCGAGAGAATGGTTTCCAAATCAACGGAAGCCGTTCCTCATCAGAAATGTCTTTCAGTATCTTTCGTCCATATTCGTCAAAGATGACATGCTTGCCGATCGCTGCACGGGCAATCTTGTGGTTGACCCAATGCTTCGGTCCTTCTCTCAACCACCATGAGAACAATTCTTCGCCACCGTTACGGGGAACATAACCCAACCGCAACAGAACCGCAGGACGCCAAGTCCTACTTATGAACTTGTCGATCTCCGGTAGATGCAGACCCCATCCCGCCATACGGTAGAACGCTGTATAGCGTGCCATCGCAGCAAGTTCCCGATAATTCGGAATGATATTAGACTTTGCCAACTGTGCCCCGAATTCTGCACCCGGCATGATCGCACGGCGAGAACTCAACCCACGGATACCGATCACATCATCCGACAACTGGGCGTACCGCTGGTTTCCGTGTCGTATGAACCGTTGGATAAAGTCCTGAACATCCCTACCGCCGTGCACTAGCGCACCGGTACGACCAATGAAATCCAAGAAGAAGTCGTGTTGGACGAGCCAGCGTTCCGATTCGTTACCCATCACGAAGGTTCGGATGTATTGATCGATCTGCGTGCGTGGCATGTGCGCCATGACACCCATATCGACAAGTGCCGTGAATTCTTTGACAGCGGTATCTGAATTGGTTACATCCAACCACGGCACGGTAGGCGTGTAGGTCGTCAACTTTTCTGCAAAGCGCGCCGGATAGTAAGCCGCTAGAGTAGCCCCGGTTTTTGCAACTATTTTGGTTCGATCGAACCAAGTCAATTCGGCATTCTGGCTACCGGGAGGATGAATCTGTTTCTGGTAGTACCTACGGGCTGCTCGTCCTGCACCGGCAAAAGGCACTCGTCTGATATCGGCAACCGGCATGAGCCGACGGACACCCTTCTCATCAAGACGAACCTCAAAACCATCATTCAGGTAGAAGTTGAGCAGGTCATCAAGTTCGCTATCTTCCAAAATGATCTGAGATGCATTTGATTCGTGAATCTTCATGTGTTCAAGAATGTTCGTATGGTCTTCAGGAGATAGACCCAAACGTGTCGCCTGAT
>Ga0208299_1003372_pt1 | contig 10078 bp, 13 predicted proteins | sample 15_taG_FD_184089 | JGI IMG/M metagenome (GOLD analysis project Ga0208299, IMG submission 184089) | Marine viral communities from the Subarctic Pacific Ocean - 15_ETSP_OMZ_AT15312 metaG (SPAdes) (version 2) | ecosystem: Environmental > Aquatic > Marine > Oceanic | place: Pacific Ocean | collected...
AACTCTTCTCCTAAAACTTCTGATGCTATGTTTATTTTTTTACGGAGAGACTTTACGATTTTTTCGTCCACCGTTGAATCGCACATCAGGTCGACATAAGTTACGGATTTTGATTGTCCAATTCTGTGTGCTCTGTCTTCTGACTGTAGTCTTTTTTCGAGGTCATATCCATTAGAATAGTAAATAACGGTATTAGCGGCCGTTAAAGTTATCCCATAGCCGCCCGTAGCCGGCGTTCCAACGATAAACCGACACTTAGGGTCGGACTGAAATTTCTTAATGTTAGACTGCCTCTCATCCTGGGGAGTTAACCCATAATAGTCCACAATGGACCCCGGACCATGGACCTTAACTACTTCTTTAATTATGGTAGTAATATCATATTGGTAGTGAGCCCATATAATGGCTTTTCCTTCTGTTTCCTCTAACACATCCATTAATTCTCCTATTCTATTATTTTTAATAGACTGAGTACTCCCATCATCAGCGGTAAAATGACCACACGTAATTTGCTGTAATCTCATTAATTGAGTCAATGCATTCACAGTAGTAGTAGTTTTACCATTTAATGTAGCTAATGCTTCCTTTCTCATTTGATCATAGAGTTTTAATTGGTCAGGTGTTAAAGTTATATTTCTTTTCATGTAAATTTTATCGGGTAAATCAAGGCAATCTTCCTTTAAAACCCTATAAGAAAAAGGTTTTAATTTTTCCGACAATTCTCCTAAATTTTTAAAGCCTGAAACTAATTGTATTTGACGTCCTGATATATTAGCTGTTTTCATAATCGCATATCTCATTCTAAAAGAATAATAAGACTCATGGCCCAATAAATAAGGGTCTAAAAAATAACACTGAGTAAATAAATCTAAAGGATTTTTAGTAACAGGAGATCCTGTCATTACTCTTCTGTATGTTGCTAAATGAGAGAGGTCTATAATATTTTTAGTTCGTTTGGCTTTAGGGTTTTTAATAGTAGTACTTTCATCAATGGCTATTAAGGGTCTGTGGGAATTTAAAAATTTTGTTGCAAATTCAACACCTTTAGTTGTAGAAAAAGCTTCCACGTTCATGATTAAGATATGAAGTTCTTCTCCTACCTTTAATAATTCATCTAAAGATTCTTTTTGTTTTTTAGTAATATTGGCTTGCCATAAAGTGGTCACATTTTCAATGTGCGTAGGAAGATGGGTAGGAATTTCTTGATTATACCAAGTTCCTACCACACCTTTGGGTGCAATAATTAAGGCACCATTCACTTTACCTTTATCGTAAAGCATAGCTAAATTATCTATGAGTACTTTTGTTTTACCAGTACCCATTTCCATGAAATAGGCATAGTTTTCTCTATTCCACGATTTTTCTAACGCAGTCAATTGATGCGCGTAAGGCTTAGTCTTAAATTTATAGTTCATAATATTTTTACTTTCTAGTTGACAATATAATCTTTAGGACCTATATTGTCAAGCATGAAAGAAGAAAAAATTAATTATAGCGATATATCAAATAGTGGTAAGACACCTACTGTATATGTTATTCAGGAAATTCCTGGAACTAAAGATGGTAAACCAAAAATAAATATTATTGGTGCTTCTCAGTATGGTAAATTAAATTTTTTACTACCTGAACTATCTCAAATTATTTTTTCACCAGGTCCCTTAATTTTTAAATTAAGAGAAAAATTAAAAAATTTTTCACAAAAAGATTATTTACTTTTAACTGGTGATCCAGCAATAATTGGAGTAGCCTGTTCAATAGTATCCGATATAACTAATGGTAAATACAATCTTTTAAAGTGGGATAAACAAGAAAGAAAATATTATCCTATTGAAATTAATCTCTACGAGAAAGGAAAAATAGATGAGTATTAAACAAAGAATAAAGATGCCAGACTTTGAGGCAGATCAACAAAATGTGATGAGCAAGACTGAAAACATTCGGTCTCTTGCAGATCAAGTGGAAAGATTAGAATCTTTGCAAACTAGACTTGAGCTTCAAGAAGAAAATATGAAAAGTACAAAAAAAGAATTAGAACATTTATCTGGAGAAGTAATTCCAACTATGATGAGTGAAATGGGTTTATCTCATTTAAAACTTATGGATGGATCTTCAGTAGATGTGAAGCCGCATTACAGTGCTAATATTAGTATTGCTAATAAAGAAGCGGCTTTTAACTGGCTTCGTAATAATGGACTAGGAGATATAATCAAAAACGAGATACTCGTGTCTTTTGGTCGCAACGAAGATAACAAGGCAGCTGATTATGCTGCTCTTGCAACAGAGCGTGGGTATCAACCGACACAAAAGTTGAAGGTTGAGCCCATGACTCTTAAAGCGTTAGTCCGTGAGCGTATAGAGGCGGGTAAAGAAATGCCAACGGAAATTTTCAATGTATTCATTGGAAATAAAACTACAATAAAAAGGAAACAATAAACATGAACAATGTAGCAACTAAAAAAGAAGGAGCACTAGCAACAAATTTATTTGAAGCTGATGCTGATAAAGGCACTCAAAACATATCGCAAGAAGATCTTGCGTTACCTTTCTTAAAAGTTTTGGGACAATTATCTCCAGAAGTCAACAAGACTCATGGAAAATATGTCGAAGGCGCAGAGCCTGGCAAGATAATCAACACTGTTACTAATGAAATGTATAGCAATATAAATGTTATACCTGTCTTTTATAAAAGACAATATATAGAGTGGCAAGATCGTGGAACTAGCACTGGAGCACCAGTTGCAATTCACGAAGCAGATAGTGATATTGTGAGTACAACTACTCGTGATAAATCTTTCAAAGATAGATTACCTAATGGTAACTATTTAGAAAATACTGCTAGTCATTTTGTAATATTAATGGGTGACAGTCCAACCACAGCTTTAATTTCAATGAAAGCTACTCAATTAAAAGTGAGTAGAAAATGGAATTCAATGATGATGGGTATTAAATTACAGGGTAAGAATGGTTTATTTACACCGCCAACTTATAGCCACATTTATAATCTAAAGACTGTTCAGATGTCTAATGACAAAGGAACATGGTTTGGATGGGATGTAGCAAAGATTGGTCCTGTAACTGACAAATCTATCTATGATATAGCTAAAACTTTCGCTGAGCGAGTAGGCAAAGGTGAAGTTCAAGCTAAACATGGATCAGAAGAAACTTCTAGTACTCCATACTAAAGAATCCTAGGTAGTGGGCGTCTAAGCGAGAGTGGAAACGCCCACTTTTAAATTTTATGTCGGTAGAAAGCTTTAAAAAAATATTCCAAGGATTAGAACGTGCACGAGGTGTCACTTATGTGGACAAGAAGGGCGCAGATGGAGAGAAGATAAAGGGTAAATCTTTTATCTTAAGAGAAAGAGTTACAGAAGATCTTTGGCTAAAACACTTACAAGGGACTGAACCAAGTCTTGGTGTCATTCCTATTAATGATGAAAACAAATGCAGATGGGGATGTATAGATATAGATTCCTACGCAGGGTTTGATCATAAAAAATTAATCAACAAAATTAAATTATTAAAATTACCTCTCATAGTATTTAGATCTAAATCTGGGGGCGCTCATGTATTTTTATTCACAACTGTTCCTGTTGAAGCAAAATTAGTAAGAGATAAACTTTTATCTATTAGTGCAGTATTAGGTTATGGTGGATCAGAAGTATTTCCAAAACAAATAGAATTAAAATCGGAAGAGGATACAGGAAATTTCTTAAACTTACCATACTTTAATGGTGATGATACAACAAGATATTCCTTTGATCACGATGGACAGGCTGCTAATCTAGAAACTTTTTATTTACTATATAACGAACAAGTTCAAACACCAGAACAGTTAGAAAAATTAAAAGTCAAAAGACCCGAATCAGAATTTAGTGATGGTCCTCCATGTATAGAATCTTTAACACAAACTAAATTAGAAGATGGTAGAGACAGAGTTATTTATCAATTCATTCAATATGCAAAAAGAAAATGGCCAGAAGACTGGGCTAAAAAAATAAATCAATTTAATTATACATACTTCACCACACCATTAGAAGATAAAGTTATTCAAGATAAAATAAAATTTCACAGTAAAAAAGATTTAGGTTTTAAATGTAATGAAGAGCCAATGTGTAATCATTGTGACAAAGCATTATGTAAAACTAGAAAGTTTGGAATTAGCGGAGAGTCTGTGTTTCCTGCGTTAACAGACTTACAAAAAGTAGAATTAGATCAACCATATTATTGGGTTAACGTCGATGGTATGAGAGTTAGATTAGATAGTATAGATTATTTAATGGAGCAAAGATTATTTAGAAAGACAGTAACAGAACAAATTAATAGAAAGCCCCCAAGAGTTACAGTTAAAGAATTTGAAAAATATACAGATCTTTTACTCACACATGTAGAATTAATACCAGCACCCGCAGGCTCATCTTTAATAGAGCAATTAAAATCTCATTTAGAAGAGTATTGTACAAATGATTCTGCAGCCACAACAAACAAAGAAGAAATCTTTTTAGGAAACGTTTGGACATCAGAAGGTAAACATCATTTTATATTTAATAAATTTTACTATGGTTATTTACAAAGAAGAAAATGGCCAGAGAAACATCAAACCACACAAGATTTATTAGTACAACATTGTGAGTGTAAAGATGACAGAATTTATGTGGGTAAGAAAAGACCAAGTGTCATGATAGTAAATGAATTTGATAAACCAGAAGATGTTTATAAACCAAAACAACTTAAACCAAAGGATGTGTTTTGAAAACTAGAATACATGTAAATCAACACAAAATTAGAAGCAATAAAAAACATAACTTAAATGATCCTGTCATAACTGTTAAAACTTCTAAATCCAACACTTATGGACATGAAGTAGAAGTGCTGGGGCCAAGTAAAATTATATACAGTCCTGATAAACCATTGAGTTGCGGCGCAAAAGTTTGGATTGAGACAGAAGGAGAAGTAAAAATTAAATGAAAACAATTGTATTAGGACCTCCAGGAACTGGTAAAACTCATACTCTTTTAAATAAAGTAGATGATTATTTAAAAGAAACTGATCCCGATAAGGTAGGTTACTTTGCATTTACAAAGAAAGCAGCTAACGAAGCCAAAGAAAGAGCAATTGATAAATTTAATTTTACAGAGGATGACCTTCCATACTTTAGAACTTTACACTCATTAGCATTTAGAAGACTAGGTATTAATAAAGAACATGTAATGCAACGTAGACATTATGAAGATTTAGGTAAAAAAATAAATATACAAATAGATTATAATGATTGGGATGAAGAAGAGACTGGACTCTTTACAACTAAAAGTGATTACCTGCGTATAATACATTTAGCTAAACTTAGAAACATAACGCTGGATCAACAATTTAATCTTAAAGAACATAACCAAAAATTAGAATACACAAAACTTAAAATCATAGCCAATGAATTAGATAGATATAAAAAAGAATATGGACTCATAGACTATAACGATATGATACTCGACTTTGTTAAGTCGGATAAATCTCCCAAGTTTGATGTTGTCTTTATAGATGAAGCACAAGACTTATCTCGTATGCAATGGGATATGGTGGACAGTTTTAATACAAACGATTCATTTATTGCAGGTGATGACGACCAGGCTATCTTTAGATGGGCCGGAGCAGATGTAGATTCTTTTATTACTCAAAAAGGAAAGATGTTAAATCTGACTCAATCAGTCAGGATTCCAAAAAAGATTCATGATTATGCTATGAGAATTATTGAAAGAGTTTCAAATAGACTACCTAAGACCTGGCAACCCAAAGCACATGAAGGATCTATTACTAAGCATTGGAACTTTGAAGATATTAATATGAGTAATGGCAATTGGTTAGTGTTAGCTAGAACTAGATACCAACTCAAACCTTTGGAAGATATTTTAAAAGAAAAAGGATTATATTTTGAAAATAGATTTGGTAAATCTTTTGAGAAACAAATTCAAGAAGCAGCATCCAATTGGGAACACCTAAGACAAGGACAAGTAATGCATGGAAAAGATATACAAAAAATTGCATTATATATGGGCGATACCAATTGGGATAAGAAAAAATTAAAAGCATTAGTTAAAGATTCATTCTATGGCATAGATGCTTTAACCAAAGGATATGGATTAAATACTAAAAAAACATGGTACGAATGTTTTGATAACGCAGGATCAAAAAGAGTAACTTACATTAGAAAGATGAGAGCCAATGGTGAGTCATTAAAAGAAGGCGCTAGAATAAAATTATCTACAATACACAGTGTCAAAGGTGGTGAAGAAGATAACGTTGTTATTCTTCCAGACTTAACCCACAGTACACAACTATCTTATGAACGTAATAAAGATGATGAGAATAGATTGTTCTATGTTGGTGCAACACGGACCAAGGAACATTTACATATTGTAAGACCAAAAGATGAAAACAAAGCATTTCCAATGGGGGATGTATGAGTGAACCCATATATAAAAAGCAGGTAGGAGGTGATCACTATAAGTCTATGGTTATTCAGCCATCAGAATTTATTAACAGAAATAACATTCCGTTTGCAGAAGGAAACGCCATTAAATATTTGTGTCGCCACAAACAGAAAAATCAGAAAGAAGATTTATTAAAAGCAAAACATTATATTGACATGGCTATCGATAGAGATTATCCTGAAAAAGTGAAAGAAGAAATAAAAGAGAAAAAAAATTCTTGGGGTATTATTAAATGATACAACGACCCCTCTTTGCACCACAAACAGAATGGTTACCACCAGATTCTTTTCCAGACTTATCTAAATATGATGAGATAGCAATTGACTTAGAAACTAAAGATCCTGACTTAATAAAAATGGGTTCAGGTAATGTGACAGGCAGAGGAGATGTAACAGGTATAGCCGTAGCTGTTCATAATTGGTCTGGCTATTATCCAATTGCCCATGAAGGTGGTGGTAATATGGATCGGAAGAAAGTTTTAAAATGGTTTCAAAGTGTACTAAATACATCAGCCACAAAAATATTCCATAACGCCATGTATGACGTTTGTTGGATTCGAACGCTCGGTCTAAGTATTAACGGTCTTATAGTTGACACGATGATTGCATCGGCCATAGTTGATGAAAATCAAATGCGTTATGACTTAAACAATTGTTCTAAAAGATACACTGGAAAAACAAAAAATGAAACAGCTTTATATGAAGCAGCAAAGAGTTGGGGGGTTGACCCCAAGGCAGAAATGTATAAACTACCTGCCATTTATGTTGGCGCTTATGCAGAAAAAGATGCTGAACTTACATTAGAACTTTGGCAAGAACTTAAGAAAGAAATTTTACACCAAGATTTAAATGCTATCTTTGAACTAGAGACTGAACTTTTCCCTTGCTTAGTTGATATGCGTTTTTTAGGAGTACGTGTAGATGTTGAAGAAGCTCACAAATTAAAAGAAGAGTTAAGTAAAGAAGAAAAAGAATGCTTACTAGAAGTAAAAAAAGCCACACAAGTGGACGTACAAATATGGGCAGCTCGATCCATCGCGCAAGTTTTTCAAAAACTTGACCTACCATATGAGACAACCGAAAAAACAAATTCTCCATCATTTACTAAAAACTTTCTTCAAAATCACCCCCACCCGCTGGTGAAAAGAATCGCCCGCGCTCGTGAAATAAACAAGGCGCATACCACGTTTATTGATACCATATTAAAACATAATCATAAAGGAAGAATTCATGCTGAAATCAATCAGCTAAGAGGAGATAATGGTGGAACAGTAACCGGAAGATTTAGTTACTCAAACCCAAATTTACAGCAAATTCCAGCTAGGAACAAGGAACTTGGACCACGGATTAGGTCATTATTTATACCCGAGGAGGCCCATAGATGGGGTGTATTTGACTATTCTCAACAAGAGCCTAGGCTGGTAGTGCATTATGCAGCTTTACAGAATCTCTATGGCGTGGACGAAGTATTGGAAGCCTACAAAGTAGGCGATGCCGATTTCCATACTATCGTGGCAGACATGGCTGAGATACCTCGGGAACAGGCCAAGACCATAAATCTTGGACTGTTCTACGGGATGGGTAAAAATAAATTACAAGCAGAGTTAGGAGTAAGTAAAGAAAAGTCAGATGATTTATTTAGACAGTATCATCATAAAGTTCCATTCGTAAAACAATTAATGGACGCTGTCATGAAGAGAGGACAAGACAGAGGACAAATAAGAACTTTACTTGGACGATTGTGTAGGTTTCATTTATGGGAACCAAATCAATTTGGTATTCATAAAGCATTGCCTCATGATGCAGCGCTCTTGGAACACGGACCAGGGATTAAACGTGCTTACACATACAAAGCTTTAAACAGATTAATACAAGGATCAGCTGCTGACATGACAAAAAAAGCAATGATAGATTTACATAAAGAAGGAATTATCCCACACATCCAGGTACATGACGAACTAGATATATCTGTAAGTGATAATGCAGATAAAATAAAAGAGATAATGGAAAATGCAGTTTCTCTTGAAGTTCCTAATAAAGTAGACTATGAATCTGGACCCAATTGGGGTAATATAAAATAGGAGGAAACTATGAATAAAAAAATAGAACAAGCTAAAGAGTATGTTGAACATACTTGGCTAATGCACAGAGAATATATTATCGGTGCAGTTATTGGAATAGTTATAGGCGCAATCATATTTTAATTATGTATGGCCTATCTAAATGCAAACATACCTGTGATGTATGCACAGATCAGGAGAGAATATCTCTATGACCTTACCGGACATCATGGAGAGGTTGAAGATTGTGTTATCTTCGGTGTGGCGTCTATTACAGGACGTCCTATCCTCTTTCATTGTATTATGGAAAATGGGGCTGTCTTCTATCGATTGCCTATTTCGGCCTTTATTCAACGTGGTTATGAACCGGAAACTGTTCCACCTAAAAGACTTGATGAATTACAGCTCTGGAATTGTTTTAGTTATTATCCTGCTATTACTAGTTTTGATTTTTTAGACGGACAATCAGGAAAATTTTTAGGTAAAGATAAAAAATGGCACAAAGGTGCTTATCTTTTTACTGTTGACTGGGCCCACCCAGAGAGTAATATAGTAGATACAGATCATTCTGAAATTCCGCACGAACATAAGTGCGCCCATATATTGGCATTAGAAGATGGCAATTATGCAGCACAACCTAACAATAGAATTATATGGAGTATCCCATCTTTTACTGTTAAAGATGAAGTTCCATTTGATTGGAAGGTTCAAACAAGTGATTGGAATGTTGAGGATGATATGAAATGGAAAACAGAAGATTCCGATAAATTCTTCTATGGCGTGGAGGAAAAAGATGATTAAAAAATTATGGAACAAATTTGTTAGTTGGCTTTTTAGTTGGCAAAAATGAGTAAATGTAAAAATTGTCATCACAAATGTCATTGCAATGATGAACTACATGCAGATGTTTATGGTGTATGCACATGTGATAACTGTAATTGTGAAAGAGGAACAGCACAAGATAAGACTTATGAAAATGAGGGTGGTCTAGTTATAGACGACACTGGAGAATGTGAGAGCTGCCAATGATTGAAAAATTAATGACAATGCTGGTAGGAATTTTACTGGCCCTAGCCGGCTGGAGTCTATCTAGAACTTTTGAGCTTTCAACTATCCAGGCAGTACATGAAGATAAAGTAGAGAGAATTCAACAACAAGTTTTAAAACTAGAAGATCAAGTTGATAGAATGATGGACTCTGATAAAGAGATCATGGACCAACATAAAAAATTATTTGAAAAATTAGAATCAGGCAACACGGGGTATAATTATAACTAATGCCTAAACAAAACGCTTTACAAAAAATAGAATCACACGAGAAGTTATGTCGTATTATGCAACGAGAAACACATAAAAAAATACATCAAATAGAAGAACGAGTAAAGAGACTCGAGAAAATATTAATAGCCTGTTCTGGAACTTTAATTATTGGCATGGGTTTTTTAATATATAATTTAATTAATCACTTGGCGTTATAACATGGCACTTAAAATTTCAGAAGAAGCAGCCGTTCAAATGCCTATGAAGACCGTAGC
>Ga0208299_1003373_pt1 | contig 10078 bp, 1 predicted proteins | sample 15_taG_FD_184089 | JGI IMG/M metagenome (GOLD analysis project Ga0208299, IMG submission 184089) | Marine viral communities from the Subarctic Pacific Ocean - 15_ETSP_OMZ_AT15312 metaG (SPAdes) (version 2) | ecosystem: Environmental > Aquatic > Marine > Oceanic | place: Pacific Ocean | collected...
CGGGCATGATCCGCGTCCCTCGCCCCGACCAGAAGGTGTGGATCTTCACGTTCGACAGCTGGGGGAAGATCGACCCGACCGGTCCCCTGACGCGGAGCCAGGCCGAGCTGCAGGACGAGCTGCGCGCCGCCTGGACGCGCCTCGTACTGGAGATGAACGAGGAGGCTGCAACCCAGGGCCTCGACGGCTGGGCCTACCAGGAGCGCCTGGGACAGCGCTGGGCGGCCGAGCTGCCTGCCCTGCTCCGCCGGGAAGGTGTCGAGGTCGACATCGACCTCGAGCCCATCTGGGGCCGAGGGCAGCAGAGCCGCTACCTGCCCCAGAACGAGGAGGAGCGCCGGCTCCTGGGGGCCATGCAGCCCTCGCGCGATGCCGGGCCCATCACGGGCTACGATAAGAAGGGCAACCCCATTTACCTCGACAAGGGGCCCGAGTGGCACCGCGAGGTCTACTTCGCCAACCGAGTCGAGAAGCCCATCCTCGAGGAGGTGCAGGACACCTTTGGAACTGCCTCGGACGTCCTCGATGACTACATCAAGTACGCCCCAGAGGTGCGGCAGCTACGTTCCACACTGAACGACATCGAGCAGTGGGCTGCTGGCGCACATACTACACGCGGGCGTCCCGATCTGGGCAAGCTGAACCAGCTGCTGGCTCGCCTGCAAAAGGACATCGAGCCGGGCATCTCGGCACTCGACACCAAGCTCACTGAAGCTGGGGTGGAAGACCCCGGGGGCACGGTCAACTACATTGAGCGCCAGATCGACGAAGTCATCTTGCTGATTCAGGGCAAGCACCCACAGCCCCCCCTACTCTACCGACTTCGAGCAGCGGCCCCCAAGGCGCGCAAGCCCAAGGCTCCCAAGGCCAAGGCTCCGACTGGCCCGGCCATCAGCCTCCAGGAGGCTCAGCAGCTGGTGCGCTCCCTTCAGGATGAAGCGGGCTCGGCTGCGACCTACTTCACCGAGGTGCTGGGCCTGATGCGGAAGGCGGGCATCCGGGTCACGAAGAGCCACACAGGGGTCATCGAGAAGTTCAAGGTACTCGAGAAGTGGGCGAGCGACTCCGCCGGCAAGAGCAGCTTCGACACCACCGAGGTGCGCAAGGCGCTCCAGTACCTCGAGAAGTGGGCCCACCCCCTGCTGCAGAAGGCCGAGGCCGCGGGCATCGATGTCCAGATGGCCCACTACATCGGTCTCCGGGGTGTCCAGGATCTGATCAGCGCCAGCTTCGACGATGGGCGGACGCTGTACGAGGCACTGGCCAACATCAGTCCCAAGCTGAAGACCCCGCCTCCGGCGAAGCCGACCGCCGCGTTCGACCCGGGCAAGACGCGCGTGCTCGAGGACAGGGACTGGTGGCCCGACCTGGTCGAGGCGACGAAGCACTTCTCACGCGAACAGCTCGCTGAGATGTTCGGGGTCACCCCGGGGGCACTGAACGCCGCTGCCAAGCGCAACGGCATCGAGTTCCTGGTCAAGAGCCGTCGGAGCAGCAAGACCGGGGGGCTGATCTACTCCGGGCCGCAGAAGCGGATGCGGCTCGAGGTCGAGGCTCGTCTGAAGGGCGAGTCCACGAGTCCCCTGGACCTGGGCAAGCCGGTCCTGCCTGGGTACGAGCACCTGGTCGACGAGCCGCAGCGTGCCCCCTGGCGCACGGGCGACGAAGCAGGTCCCTTCGACCCGGGCGTCCACTTCGACGACGTCGAGGGCATGAAGAAGGAGCTGACCCAGCTGGAAGACTTCCAGCGGGACCCGGACATTCCCTTCGAGCCCGAGCAGCAGGACCAGCTCGACAAGATCCGCCGTCGACTCGAAGAGCTGGGAGAGCCAGCGGTCGAGCCGACCCCGATCCCCGAGGCCCCGACACCGACTCCGCCGAGCAAGCTGGGCGAGCGCGGCACGCCCAACCCGCACCGGAAGCGGGCGGAGAAGAAGCTCGAAGACATCGAGGAAAGTTTCGGTGGCTCCGAGGCGCGAGAGCTGTGGGAGCAGGGCCTGGAAGTCGAGGCTATCGAGGCCATCTACGAGCTGGCGAAGCAGCAGAGCACCAGGTGGGCTCGCAAGAACCTCATGGGCCGCCTGAAGGAGTTCCTCAAGGCTGAAGGGTGGGACCCCAAGGCTGCGATGGCGGCGCTGAAGGGTGTCCACGGCGACTTCGGGTCGCCCCAGGACCACTTCGCTCAGCTGCTCGAGAAGTACCCCACCAGGCAGCGTCTCTCGGACGAGGGCTCCGCCGCCCTCGAAGCAGGCGACTGGGAGCGGCTCGAAGAGCTGCTCACCTCCATGACCAAGGAGGAGACCGAAGGCATCCGCCGCGCCATCCTCCGCGAGCTGGGTGAAAGCTCCCGGCAGCTGGGGTCCCGGTGGCAGGAGGCTGCAGCCCGCAACGCTCAGAAGGTCAAGGCCGCCGCCGACGCGCGCAACGCGAAGCTCATCGCCGAGCAGAACGCCAAGGCAGCAGCCCGCAACGCCGAGCTGAGCGCAGCGCGCAAGCCCGAGGCGACGCCCAAGTCCGAGCCGGAGGCCCCGGAGCCGGAGTTCGGTGAAGATGAGCCGGACTTCAGCCTGGGAGGCATGGAAGGAGCGCGCAGCACGCCTCTCCCCCGCGTCGACCCGGTGGAGGCTCTGGCGGGCATCCCCATCAGCGCCGATGACCTGGTGATGCGGGACAACCGCCTGGCCTTGGACATCATCGAGCATGCCCGAGCACTGGCGGGGCACCTCCCAGACTCCGCGGCGAAGCTGATCATCAGCTTCAGCGATGCCTTCAGGGCACGTACTCAGCGGGCCCTACGCACCCAAGCACGGGCCCTGAAGAAGGAGGTCAAGGCACGCCCCTGGGTGCCCGACCTGACAGCCGACATGGAGGCCCTGAACGGGCTGTGGCGGCTGATCAAGTCCGCCCTGGGCGAAGCCGAAGCTGATCCCAAGGTGGTCAAGCAGCTCCAGGAGATGTTCTTCGAGCTGGACGAAGCCCTACGTGGAGCCAGTGCCAGCGTCAAAGAGACCAAGGACCTCCTGGAGAAGTTCACGAAGCAGGGGACAGCCGTCAGCGCCCACCACGACGCGCTCTTCTATGCCTTCCAGGCCATGGGCAACAAGTTCGCCCACCACTACCTGGGCGAGGGTGCTCCCAACAGCACACGACTGGTCATACTCGCTGAGTTGGTGCAGGCCATCCGGCTCAACCCAGACCCAGCCTACCGAGACAAGGCAGGGACTTTCGTCGAGCAGATGATCCAGATCTACCGGGCAGATCAGACTCCTTCCCCTGATGATCTGCGCACCCTGCGCCATCGCCTGTACCAGCATCGGAGGAAAGACGACGCAGACTACTTCCGCGAGGGGGCGGCAGTTCTCCCTGAGGGCGTCGAGGGCGCCGAGGGACTCAAGGTCCTGCGCGGCGGTGACGAGGCTGTCGTCGACCCGGACGACCTGCGGGTTGGCGACCTGATCGACCTCGAAGACCTCCCCGAGGGTGCTTCCTTCTCCACCCCCAAGGTGGACGAGGCGGACATGCCCGAGGTGATCACCACGGGCAAGAAGGTCGAACCGGAGCCCCCGAAGCTCGACGAGCCGGCCCCCGAGGCACCGAAGGTCTCGGACTCGATCCGGCTCAGCATCGGGAGCCTCCTCCCGGGCCTGCTCAACGCCAAGTGGAAGAAGGGCGCAGGGGAAAACGACGCCCAGACCTTCTACCGGGCAGCCCTCAACGCACTCGTGGCAGATGACAAGCCGGCCGCCTACGTCGCCCTGCAGGGCCTGAGGAGCCAGCTCGTCCACATCGACAAGGTCGCCCAGCGCAAGCCGCTCGAGCGCACGGTTGACGAGCTGCTCGACGAGCTGGAGGAGTTCGCCCCCAAGGTTGAGCCCAAGGTTGAGCCCAAGGTTGAGCCCGAAGCGCCCGCACCGAAGCCGGAGGCTGAAGCGCCCACGCCGGAGCCGGCACCTGGGCCGACACCCGAGCCCAAGGCTGGGCCGAAGGCTACCAAGGCCAAAGCCGACGAGGAGGCGCTCCCCCGACCCAAGAGCAACAACCTCTCGGACGACGAGAAGGACATCTTCCGTCAGCTCAACGATGACCTCGACGCCTTCGCCGAGGCTACTTCGGGCAACACCAAGGTCGCAGCGTCCATCAAGAAGGCCCGGCGCAAGCTCATCGACATGCAGAACGCGCTCAACGAGCGCGACCTGGACCGCGTGGGCACGCTCATGCGTCAGCTCGGCCAGGGAACAGCCGCCACCCTGCGGTACCACTCGACTACTGCAGCAGCCCGTGCTTGGAGCGGGATGCTCTGGGGTACCAGCAAGGAACCGGGCGCCTTGCGCCGACTGCTAAACCTTGATATCCCCTCTGCGGCCCCCGGTGCAAAGAAGGTCAAGGCTCCCAAGGCCGCCGCCCGGATGCAGACCAAGGCGCCGACCGAGGCCGAGTACATGGCCGCTGTCGAGTCCACCCAGGTGGGCGATGCCGCGTTCCAGCTCTCCGACCTGTCGGACGGCATGGGCCTCCCGAAGCAGGCGAGCGGCCTACTCAGCCAGCTCGATGACAAGGTGCTCACCTTCGACCCCAGTGTGGGCCTGCGGCTGAGCCTCATCGACCAGATCCGCGCCGTCCTGGAGCCGGGCGACCTGAAGGTCCTGGGCACGCACCTCGACGAGATCGAGCGCTTCTTCGAGGGCGTCTACGGGATCACGAAGACGGGTGAGCCGGCAGCCGGGGCAGCCCCCAAGGCGGGCAAGGCCAAGAAGCCGGCGAAGGAGAAGCCCTCCCTCGAGGAGCAGCTCAAGGCCGATGCCGAGCCCAAGGCGCCCAAGACCCTGGGGTTCGAGGGCCCGCTCGCCACTCTTCACGCGGATTGGACAGCGCAGCCCTACCACCCCTTCCACAACTACCATCGCGAGATCATCGAGGCGAACGCCGCCAACGATGCCGATCGGCTCGTGAGCGCGATCGACGCCTGGTTCGAGCGGAAGAAGGACCTGTCGCCACGACAGAAGGGCCGGCCCTGGGGCGACCTCATGGCGAAGGCCGACAAGATCCTCGAGCGGATGAAGGCCAACGCTCCGCTCATGGGCCTCTTCGGGAAGACCGGGAAGCGGGCCGAGCCCAAGGCGCCCGAGGGCATCCCGGAGGGCTCGACCGCCGAGTACGAGCGCATCCGCGCAGCTGCGGAGGGCTACAACCAGGTCCGCGCGATCCTCGAGTCCCCCGCCTTCTCTCAGACCCTGCCCCGTGCAGTGGACGAGGCGATGAACCTCACCCTCGACCTGGCCGAGCAGCTGGCTCAGGGCAAGATCGAAGCCCGCGACCTCATGGTCCAGATGGCGAAGCTCCAGGACGCCTCCAAGGTGCTCACGTCGGCCGACCGTCTCCTGGCGGGGGTCGTCGAGAAGGTGCTCGTCGAGCTGACCGACGCCTTCCAGCGGATGGGTGTCTTCCCCCGTCCGGGTCAGGCAGGGCGCGCAGTGCCGCCCCCGGGTGCCCCGCCCACGAGCAGCGTCCCCCCGCGGTCCCCCCGCCCCGCAGCGCCGCCCCCCATCAAGCGGCAGAAGCCTTCGGCTCCGCCCCCGCGCCGGCCCGACAAGCTGCCCGATGCCCCCGAGGGCAGCGCCGAGGACATCCTCGCGGCGGTGCAGTTCATGCCCGATGGGCAGAAGATCATCTACGCCTTCGAGCACACCACGGTGAACGCCCTGGTCCACGAGATCGGGCACATCCTCCGGCGCAGCCTGACCCGTGCGGAGATGGAGACGATCACCGACTGGATCCGCTCCCACGGAGTGAAGGTGACCAGCAACCGAGGCACCTTCGTCGGCTCCGTCGACGATGTCCGCCGCGCGGAAGAGCTGTTCGCCGAGGCCTACGAGGCCTATGTCGCCAAGGGAGAAGCCCCCGACGAGGCGCTGCAGTGGGCCTTCGACGAGGTCAGCCAGGCGATGGTCAACACCTTCGGTGTCTCCCGCCTGGCTCGCCCGGACCTGCAGCCCAGCGCCGAGGTCGAGAAGATCCTCGTCAGGCTCATGTCCACGGCCAGCCCCTCCGACCCGCCCTTCCGTCGCCTGGGCAGCTTCATCGGGAAGCACCTGCTGGGTCTGGGGAGCACCCGGGCGAACCAGCTCAAGGCCTACGAGGAGATCGCTCGAGTCGCCGACGAGGCGGGGATGATGGGCTGGACGCCCGCCCGCATCGAGCGCGAGGTGAACGACAACGGCCAGGTGATCTTCGACCAGCCGATCAACCTCAAGGTGCGTGGCGCCCCCATGGGCCGCATCGGCGACTTCGACGACGCCGGCAACTTCGTCATCACGAAGGACAACATCAAGACGATCCAGGGCGAGCTGGACCGGAAGCAGCTCGAAGCGCTCTTCCGCCGCACGCCCCGGGCCGCCATCGCTGGTGTGCGCGGGGAGTCCCGCTTCCCGGACGATGAGTCCGCCGTCGCCTTCCTGGACCAGGAGCGGGCCTCGGAGGCGCTCAAGGACATGGCTGCGGGTGCGTCCAAGGGGAAGCGCGCCCGTCTGCTGAAGGCGGCCGTCTACGTCCTCTTCGGCGAGGACGCCCACGCGAACCTGCGCCAGTTCAACCAGTACCACCGGCACAGCATCCTGGCGGCCCAGCGGCCCATCCAGCAGGTCATCGGCGAGGTCATCACCGTGGCCCGCGAGGGCAACATCGACAAGATGGTGGAGTACCTCGGCGGCGAGCTGGTGGCGCTGAAGTCCGGCCGCGAGGTCACCACCTCGGGCCGCGACCACATCGAGAACTTCGGCCGCATCATCAACCGGCTGCGCAACTCGGGCAAGATCACCGACGCCATGCTGGCGCGGCACGTCGAGGTGAGCGAGCGCTTCCTCACGGGCAAGGGCCTCCGCGCCTTCCGCTTCGACGACCCGTCGCGGAAGTTCCGGGTCGACATGGTCGAGGGGAACCTGGCCCAGGCTGACCCCGACACCGCCTACCTGGAGATGCTCCAGACGCTGTTCGGTCTGGGCCCGAAGGGTGCGTCGAAGAACAACGTCTTCACCGACCTGGTGCAGTCCCTCGGCATCGACACGACCCCCAGCGACTTCCAGGACGTCTACCCCGACCTCTTCAAGCTGGCCGACACGATCTTCTACCATACCGGGCTCATCGAGCGGAACGGGGCCCGGTTCACGGACGAAGGCGTGGTGCGCGCCCGGGCGCTCTACAACGAGATGGCCAGCGACGCCTACTTCGGCAAGGCACGCGCGGTGCAGGCCACCATCGTGATGGCCGCCTACGCTGAAGCCGAGCGCTCCCTCCGCCGCCTGGCGAACGAGGGCACAGCCATCACCACGGAGGAGTGGAAGCACTTCCTCGGCTGGCTCAACGGCCAGTACGTGGCTCCCGAGCACCTGCCCAAGGCTGTCCGGGCTGCGGAGGTCTTCGGGTTCGAGCGGAACCTGGTGAAGGAGCCGGCGGTCTTCATGGACCTCGCGGTCACCAAGGCCACCGCCGACCGCTTCGAGGCAGCGCTGGTGCGTGCCCTCGCCAAGGGGAGCACGAACCCCTGGTTCGAGCAGTGGTCCCGGGGTGTGCGCTGGATGAAGGTGCGCATGACGCGCGGCTGGTTCTTCCTCCGCCCGCGCTACTTCATGATGAACACCTTCGACCACTTCACGCAGCTGGCGATGACCGTCGGCTTCGTCCCTGCCATGGCGTCGGTGGCCCGCATCCCCCTGCAGAACCTCCAGGCCATCCCGGGGCTCACGCTCCTCCTCCAGGGGGCGTCGGCGGTCGACCCCCAGCTGCCCGAGAAGGTGCGCCGGACGCTCCAGTCGGGCGGTGACTGGGCCTCGAAGCAGATCTCCGACTTCTTCGGGCTCAGCGCCTACCACTTCAGCGTCAACGACGTGATGCGCGGGACCGACTCCCAGATCAACATGGGCGGCCGCATCTACAACATGGGCGAGATCCGGGACATCGCCGTGCGCGAGGGCATCTTCGCCTCGTTCGACACCCGCGAGCTGGAGCGGGTCATCCTGCACGCCCAGGAAGGTCTGCTCGAGACCTCCGGGCACGCCTCCGACGCCACGATCGCGAGCCGGCTCTACGACATCTTCCTCAACCAGGTCAAGCTCAACGAGGAGATCGCCGAGGCCTGGTCCGAGCGCGAGCGCCTGGGCGCCATGCTCACGCTCATGGAGCAGGGCATGGACCCGACCACGTCGGCCCGCCTGGTGGTGCGCGCGCTCTACGACTACCCGGGCAGCGTCACCCAGGGCGAGATGCGTCACTTCGCGGGCACCATCCTCACCCTGGTGCTGCCCTTCTGGGCCTACCAGAAGAACGCCAACGCCCACGTCTTCGACATGCTCTTCTCCCCGTGGGGCGTCTACCGCATGGGCATCCTGCGTAGGGCGCAGCAGAAGGGCCCGGAGATGCTCTCCTACGCCCTCTACGACTCCATGGTCGACCCCTACGGCGTGGACGTCGATGCGCTCGACAAGGAGCAGATGCAGAACTACTGGTCGCTGCGGAACCTCATCGAGTTCGGTCTGGGTCCCTTCGAGCAGCTCGAGCCCGACACCCGCAAGATGCTCGAGATGAAGTTCGGCAACCTCGACCTGCTGCCCGACGAGATCCGCGGAGTCCTCGAGAACGGCTACGGTGGGCCCCCCAACGTGCCGAAGGATGTGCGTCTCGCGATGCAGATGATGTTCCGGCAGCAGGTACGCACCACCGAGGGCCCGGTCGTCCAGGAGCTGAACGCGGCGCTGCAGAAGGCCATCCAGGACAACCCGATCTGGATGCAGGACGCGACCATCCCGCAGCACAAGCGCTCGGACCAGCGGGGGCACATGCGCCACCGCTCCCCTATCGTCTGGTACTACCACGCCACCGAGGCCACCAAGCGCTACTACAAGCTCACGGGCGGCGACCACCCCTACACCGAGATCTACCTGCCCGAGTCCACCATCGAGGCGGGCATGCGGCACATCGGCGGCGCGGTGGCCCTGAGCCTGCTGGGGACCGAGATCTTCGGCACCCACATGGTGAACCGGGCCAAGCGCTGGACGGGGAACGACCCGGGGCTTCCGCCCAAGGCCGAGATCTACAAGCAGAGCTTCAAGAACCTGGTCGACGAGGTCTTCCCCATCGAGTCCTCGCCCATCCCGGGCCCGGTCCTGAGCATGATCGACATGGCCAACCCGCCCCCGGGTCGGGTCCACCCCGACATCGCCCACTGGATCGAGAGCGTCCTCGGCATCGTGCCCATCCGCATCGAGGCCGACAAAGACCCCTACGGCATCGAAGAGCTGATGGCGACGAACCCGAAGATGTCCCAGGAGGAGGCCGAGCGGCTCAGCGCAGCCAAGCTGGACCGCTACTACCTACCCCCGGGCCCCGTGACCCTGGCCCTGCTCACCCACCCGATCGGGGAGATGAACCAGCTGATGCTCCAGCTGGAGGTCACGCCGCTCGAAGAGGCCGCCGGCATCCGCGGCAAGATGATCTCCTGGGCCCGCTTCCTGACCGGTGTCCAGACCGTCGAGTCCGAGCCCGACTGGAGCGCCCGCTCCGACGAGCCGCGCTTCGAGGAGTCGAACCGTTCCCCGCCCCGCTACTCCAGGTAGCTCCTGGCTCCCGCGCACTCCGCAAGGTAGGATTCAACATGGCATTCACCAGCTCTCCCACCGATGGCCGCTTCAACGACGTCGCCTCCATCGAGACAGCAGCCACGACCACCGGCACCAACGACGTGCATGGGGCAGCTGCGACGCTCTACTCGGTGGACATCGACAACGCCGCCACGCAGGACGCCTACGTCAAGTTCTACGACGCCGTGACCAGCGTGGTGACCGACCTGCCCATCCTGATCCTCAAGGTCATCCAGAGCACGCGGCGGGTCTTCGTCTTCCCCGACGGCATCGCCTTCTCGTCCGGCATCACCTACCGCTGCGTGAACGCGGGCGGCACCGCGGGCGCGACGACCCCCACCGGGGGCAACTGCTCCGTCACCTGCATCACGAGCTGAGCCATGGCCTTCTCCTTCAGCACCCTGCCCGGAACCATTGGCACTGGCGTCGTCGAAGACGCAAGCGCCAAC
>Ga0208299_1003374_pt1 | contig 10075 bp, 8 predicted proteins | sample 15_taG_FD_184089 | JGI IMG/M metagenome (GOLD analysis project Ga0208299, IMG submission 184089) | Marine viral communities from the Subarctic Pacific Ocean - 15_ETSP_OMZ_AT15312 metaG (SPAdes) (version 2) | ecosystem: Environmental > Aquatic > Marine > Oceanic | place: Pacific Ocean | collected...
TCAAAGGGATCGACCTTAACGATTGCTTCCGGGGCCATTACGGTAACGGACTCATTTCATTTAGTTGGAACAGAAGGCGCAGCCAGCACAGACGATCTCACCACAATCAACGGAGGAGCCACCGCTGGTCAGGTTGTCGTTCTGATGGCATCTGATGACGGCGATACGGTTGTTGTTAAGAATGGCGCATCACTAGCAGTTGGAGCCGACACAAGTTTGGCTGACGATACTGACACCATAACCCTCATGTACACAGGTTCCAAGTGGGTAGGTTTGGCATCTAGAGTAGCAACGACACCGAGTTAATTTTTGCTCCATACCTGTTCTGTCTCTGCTGCGAGGGTCGGGGTGTAAAAGCCTCGGCCCTTTTTTCTTTGACAATTTGTAACACTATAATTAGGTTTGCTTAATGGCTGCTAAATATTACAGCGGAAGCCCGGTGACAGGTAAGCAAATGGACGGGTTCACTTTCGTTTTTGAATCAATTTCTGTCAGTTCAGGGGGTTGGCGAGGCGCTTACACCACGGAAAGCAAAGAGGAACAAGCTGCCCTCTCAAAGCTACAGGATGCCGGTCAGATCAAGGAAATATCAGAGGAGACATACAACGATTTCCAGAAAAAAAAAACGGAGAGAGTGAATTCATCTCCAAACTTGAACGCCGTGTCGGAACAACAAGCTGTGGGTCATGTGGACCAACAAGTTCCCAAGGTGTCCGAGTCAATCGAAGATGAAGAGGATGTTCTGGAGGTAAAACAAGTTGCTAAACCTAAAAGAAAGAAAGGTTGAAACTCATGCAGAGAGGGAGGCCATCGGGGAATATTGGAGGCAGCATGGACTAGATTTATTGAAGGAAAAGAATCCAACCTACAGCCAATGCAAGGCGGCAGCCATAGGGAACCAGACAGGGAACCCGGAACTTGCTGCTGATCTCATGGTCAAGGCTAGGAAGTGGAGGAAGAAATGACTTGGCTAGAATTTAAGACTGCGGTTAAGGAACTCATCACGGTGGATGGGGTGAGACAGGGTGTTACCAGTTATGTGGATCGCATGATACGGCTGGGCGTGGTCGAGGTGTTGTCTCATGTTGAGTATTACAGCAAGGGAAGTGTCACCAAGTATAACCTAGCGGGTGTATCTGGGCATCAACCACTCACGACAGAGGGAAACGCCAGCCTTGGGCAGCTACCGGGTGAGGCTAGGCCGCAGGAAGCATACAGAATTTTCTACACATCAGCAGAGGAGGCAGCATCACCGTCAACAGACAACGAAGGTTGCAACCGTACCCCTCTGGTCAACTACTCATACGCCAACCGCAACGATCTTATCTGCGCGCACCCCCTGATAAACACCGGGGCCTCGGTCATTGCTGTCGGCAGGGGTGGAGACTTTTACATCTACCCGCAGATGGATCGCAACGAGGTGCTTGAAGTGCATTGGGACGGCTTCAAAGCTAACCATTCAGACACAGACAAGGTTCCCTATGATGAGCCGATGGCCGAGTGCGTGGGTGAGTATGTTAAGGCAAAGGTCACTAGGGAGGTGGACAAGGATTTGAAACTGTTTGAGTCCTACTACTCCACCTTCCAGAAGAAACGGCAGGAATTATATTTGAACAGCTTTGGGCGGCAAGTGTTGAGGATGAACCCAGAAGGTGGGCCGAACAACCTTGCCTGTGTAACTTAATTAAAATGAGTCTACTAAATACAACGGACACCAGTAGCGGTGCGAATGTGCCGGATGCGGACGCCACCACCAAGTGGAAGGATTACATCTGGGTACGCAGGTTAGGAACAAGCGGGGAGGCCAAGTTCTACATCTGGAACGAGAACGCCGCGAGCGATGCTACCTACCTTAAATGGCAGGAGAAGAGCGACGTAGTGGTGAGCGACATACCCATGAGCGACGGGCAACTGTTGATCGGCGGGTCTTCCAATGTAGGTACAGCGGTTGCTTTAAGCGGGGATGCCACGGTTGCTAACACGGGGGTATTGACAATAGGCGATGGCAAAATCACGAACGCCAAAGTGGATGCAAGCGCGGCTATTGCCTACAGCAAGTTAAACCTAGGGGCTAATGTCACCAACGCCAATCTTGCCGGAAGCATAGAACAGGACAAACTTGCCGGTAGTATTCCGTGGAGCAAGCTGACCATTGCTGATGCAGAGATTCCGTTCGGCAGGATTGACAAGATGTTTGAGAAGAACATTAACGTGCAAGGCAGTGGAACAAACGCCAACGGTAACTTCCCTGAACATTCTACTTCAACCGGCTTGGCTATACCCGAGGTCAACGGAGTAAACGGATACACGGGAACAACTAAAACACTTGAAGGGATTTACAGGGCTGTCGTTAGCTCCGGCTCCACATCCACCACTATAACCCTGCCTGATCCAAGCAGCGGCACATACGACGGTAAGATATTTAAGCTGTCGATTTACAGAGGTAATGTTACCGAAAACAAGGGGCCTGTTTACTTGAGGATAGCTGGCAAATCTCCTACTGGGGGTTCGTGTAACGTCAGGGAGGTCACACTTACGATGCCGTCAGGTCACGGGTTTGAAGCCAACGACAAGGTCAGCATCATGGGAGTTGGCGATGCAGCAGGGAGAAGTTATGAAGCTGAAAATGTAACCCTACATACCGTAGGCACATCATCCATTCAGTACACGATTCCAACCGCGCCGATTACCTCAATCACCGTGTCCAGCACTACGGCCACCGTGACAACGGCAAGCCCTCATCCTTTTAAGACAGGCGATACTCTCCACATAAGCGGAGCTACCGGGTCAAGTGCTGGGGTTTTCAATGATAGCCACACGATAACCAGAACCGGCAACAAGAAATTTACCATGACTGTAACCGCTGGTACTGCCGCAGGTGCGGGGACTTTGATAGTCAGCAGGGCTGGGCTTGGAAGTTGGACGGCGTCAGGAGGTCGAGGTGTTGTTGTTAAGGCGTTTAAGCTAGTGGATAACGCATACGGGTTGTTGCGCGACATGGTTGAAGTGATACCAGCAACCGATGACTCCCTAGCCAAGAAGATTGTACTGGATATTTGTTGTGACTCAAGAAGCTCGGGCGATGGGCAATGGCTCATAAGCGGTCACAGCTCTATGCAGACAGCCTTTGCTAAAACCGGAACAACGGTAACAACCAAGTCAGGTTCAGCAGCGGTGGTGGTTGATGCAACAGCCACTTTAATACTGGATTTAGCCGATACTCTAGCCGCTGGAGATGTGCTGATTGATGCAACAACCGGAGCAAATCTAGAGGTAACAGAAGATGTAGCTGCCGGAAGCGACAAGGATGTAATAGTCACAAACACCGGAAAGGTAGACATCGCTTCGGGCGCAGGGACAAGCCTCACTAAACCTCCCACAAAAGCCGTAGAGTTTATTGCAACAGTAGGTGAGGTGTTTCTTGATCCTGATACCGGCGCGTTCAGCCAAGCGATTAAGTGGCTGCCACCAAAACCCGGTACGATTTCCACAACGCCATAATGGCAAAGGCAAGGTACACAAGTGTAACGGCAAAGCCTACTGATGGTGGGCAGCTATTCACCGCCTTGTCCAAGGAGTTCGCTGGCCCTGCCAACTATATCCAGAAGCTCGATTGGCGGCGGGAGCTGGATCAGGAGATCAGGAGGGAGGGATACGATTGGTTCAGCCCTTCAGGCGCAAGTGACGCAGAGGGCAACGCTTTCCCTGCATCAACGGAGATTAACCTAGTACACATGGTGCGCCGACCTAACGGTGAGGTGGCAATCATAGTGGGAACCAAGACCCACCTGTACCGCTACCAGAAAAGCGATGATGTAACCTATGTGTCGGGTGACTACTTTGATTCCGAGTACGTTGACAACACCCCTGACAACTGGATCACCATAGGAAGCGGGTTTAGTTCGAGCGGTAACAGGTGGCAAGCTGTCAACATCAACGGGTATGCCGTGTTCAACAACGGAGTGGATCTACCTGTGTCCTACCGGGTCGAGCATGAGACAGTCACCCCGTTGTATGAGTTAAGGGAGAACGGTATTGCTAGTGTGGATTCGATGGCTGTCTACAACGGCATACTGATGCTGGGCAACGTTGATCTGGTTGACGATCTCAACACCTGGATGGCAGGGAGTAGCCCGTACGGTGTGGTCACAGGTAACACTACAAGATACCACACTAGGATAATCTGGTCGCAAATCCGGGAGCCTTTGAAGTGGGCATCACCTACTCCGGGTAGCATAACAGAAGGTTCGCAAACGCTGACCCTCAAGTACCCTGCAAAGTCCTACACTATTGGAGACAAGATAACCGTGACCGGAGCCGGAACTGACGGTGGGAATCTTTCCTCTACGATTGCGGGGATCACATCCAACCAAACAATTTTTCTTTCCGATGCAGCAAGTACAACCGTATCGGAATTGTCGGTGCTACAAACTGGAGAGATCGGCAGCATCATAGGGTATGAGGACTTGGAGGATGATGGATCAGGGGTGGTGAACATGGCGCCGCTTCAGAACATGATCGTCATATACAAGGACACCTCGATCTTTGTGGGGCAGTACACGGGCAACACCAACATCCCGTTTAAGTTTCGGGTGATTAAGATTCCCAGTTCACAGGCACTTTACTACAAGCACACGCTAGTCCCTCTCAGGAACTCCCATGTCTACATTGGCAGGGATAGTTTCTATTCGTTCGACCTGTCAAGTGGTGGGCCGAAAGAGGTGTCAGCATTGGCTTCAATCAAGGATTTGTTTTTCTCGCAGTCAGAAATCGCATCAACCAATTCTGTTTTTGCTGCCGACAATGTGCTGACCAATGAGATATGGTTTTGTTTCAGTTCGCTCACGGATGACTGCGCAATCTGTTACGATTACAGGCACGAGACTGCATCCACCACGAACACGGATGTATCGGCAGCAACCAGCGTAAAGAGGCCACCAGCCACGAATGAGGATTGGTTTGTAATGGGGACAAGCGCGGGAGGTGTGATTCGGTACGGCCTCTCCAACGAGGATGTGTCAGATTGGGAGGGGAAGAGGTCGATATACTGGAAAAGACCAGCCAACTACTCGACAACCAAGGTTAGCTACGAAAGTAAATTGCAGGGCGGGTTGGCTAACTATGGTGACGCCTATAACGAGAAAGATTTCAGGGGGTACTTACTTCAACTGGCCAGCCAACAGGAGGAGAACGCCACACTAACGATCAAGGTGTATGGGTATTCCAACCCTTACGGCACAGCCACAACCTTGGTGGACGGATTCCAGATAACCACACCATCTACTCGGAACCTAGTGCCATGCTTCTTTAGGCAACACTTGTTTCAAGACGAAATCGTAGCAACAGAACAAAAGAACGTAAGGATTGCAGCTCGCACATTTGATGTGGGGCTAGTTGCAAGTGCCAGCGAAACAAGACAACCCAGCTTAAGCTAATGCCAGACCCTAATTCAATTACCCTAGTTAAAAGACTCGTCAAAGGCTCGCCGCTCACAGCAACAGAGATGGACGCCAACCTCACAAACCTAGCAGCAGGGATCACGGGGGATTGGACAAAGTTCCTGGTTGCTCACGGTGTAGATGGAGCAGTTAAGACTGCCGAAGGTACGGTTAACGGAAGTGCGCTCACTAAAGGTACAGTTGGGTACGACAAGCTATCGACCGTCTTCTATGAAGCAGACAGCAGCGCGGAGGCAGACATCATAACCATTGAGTTAAGCGAACTGACTGCTGCCCCTGCTGCTGGAAGCGTGTTCTTCATCAAGGTCAACGCAGCCAACACGGGTAGTGTAACACTTAATGTTGTAACCGGGAGCGTCACCACATCGGGCGCAATCAAAAAAGGAGGGGCAACCTTAACAAACCTGACCAACGGCGACTTACTAAACAATCAGGTGATAGCGGTGGCCTATGCTGGTAGCAGCGAGTTTCACTTGTTAAGCAACCTGTCTGTCAGCGATCCGGGCATAGTGAAGATTGCAACGGTACAGTCTGATTCCAGTTCCCATACCCCAGATGCGGCAACACCAACCGCAATCACTTCCTATCAGTTGGCCAGTAATTCCTACTCAAAGATTATTGTTCGCGCCACGGCTAGGGTTATAGCTGGAAACGGTACACTTTTGAATGTCCAGTTTTACGAGGGAGGAACAGCAATCCTGCCAACATACGAGATTCCACAGATGCAAGTACCGGCAGGAACCGGGACAGGGCAAGCCAATCTGGATGTGAAGTATGCGCCTTGGCAAACATTTGTCGCGGAGTTCGACGGTGGACAGGAAAGCACAGCCACAATTTACTTATACAAAATAGGAAGCGGTGCAGACTACAAAGCTGAGATCGACTTCCTAGAAGTTTACGGGGTTATTTAACATGAATAAAAGGAGGACAAACTAATGGCTTTTTGGGCAGTAGCGGCAGCATTGGCGGCGAAGACTTACAGTTCTTATCAGTCCGGCAAGAGTGCGTCACAGTCACAGAATCAGGCTTACGACCGGGCGATTGCACAGTTAGACCGGGCGTTTCAATTGAATATTGAGCAGACCCTTCTGTCTAGCGGCGGGTTTGGATTCACTAACTTGGCAAGCTACCTGTACCGAGGAGAGTACGCTCCGGGGCAGTTACAGAACATGAGCGATGAGGCCCTGTTACAAACTGCCGAGAAGTACGGGATAGAGCCTACCTACAGAACCGAGTACGAGTCTGGGATCAAGAAAAGAGGTGGCTTGGCTGGAATGTTCGGTGGAACCAAGAAGTATAAGAAGGCCATAAAGACACTTAACCGGAATGAGCTAATTGCTAAACTCGAACCTATAGCTGTCCAACCATTTGAGAAGGGAACACTAGGCCCTGACTTAATAGAGACTTACGACCAGGGAATGAAGCCCGGTGAAACTTTAGCCACCATGCGCGGCATCCAAGAAAGGTTTCAGCCAACGGTTGATGCAGCCGGCCGGGAGGCAAGTGACTTGTTCAGCGGTCAGCAGTTGCAGGATCAGCTTGCAGAGTTGAGGCCAGTTGAAACGGCAGAGAGACAGAAGATCGCCGGGATCGCAGACGCATACGCAACGCAGACAGCGGAGCAGATGAATCAATTACGCAGCTCGAACCTAGCAAAGTACGGCAGCGCAAGCACAGGGCTGGGTCAACGCAGGTTAGGCGCACAGCTAGGTCTGGCATCAGCCGAATCGTTAGCGGGATTAAGGGGTGACTTGAATGTGAATCAAGCGTCTAGGAGAGCAGGGTTACAGGAGGCAAGCCGACAGGCGAAGATGTCTAATCTGGGGCTGGGCGCACAGATGGCCCAACAGCAAGGTCAGTACGCCACTTTGCCTTCAGATATGGCCGGTCAGTACCAGACAAGGAGAGCGAGTTGGATGCAGCCAGCGTCCATTAAACAGCCGGTTCCAAATACCTACACGCCGTTTACGCAGTTTAAGCCAGTAGCATCTACCGGCCAGATACAATCAGGGTTGATGAGTAAAATCTTTGACCAGATGTACAAGGCAGGTATGTCGCAAGCCGGGGGCGGCGGCGGTGGCGGTGTAATGAGTGTGTTTGGGATGTAAAGGATTTCAAAATGGCAAGACTAAAAGGGGGACAAAGACTTCAATGGCTGAGTAAGAACTCTCGCCCTTTACCGGGGAGGGCCAGCATTATCCCGGAGCCAAACTCTATGGGATTACGACCCGGTGAGTCTTATATCACGGATGACCAAGTTCCGTTGGGCGAAAGAGAGGATGTGTTCCGAGCCGGATACCTAGACCCTAGAGCTAGTGTTACACCCCCGCAGACTCAACCTGCCGGTTCGTTGGGGGCCAATGCCAGGGGAATTGTTGATGCGGCTAAAGGAACCCCAGAGCAACAGGAAAAAGAGCGGAAAATTTATGAACTTAATGCGGAGATTGACAGGATCGTTAGTGAAGCAGGACAGAAGAAGAATGATGAGTCCCCTGAGACAGCTTATCAAGGAGCGGAGAACGAGTTCCGTGGGCCGGAAAAAGAATATCTTGAGCAACCGACAAAGGATGGGGCCTTAGAGGAAGAGAAACCTGCTGCACCTCAAAGCAAACTTGATGTCTTGAAGGAAATGAACAAGGCGATCAAGGAGTTCACCAAGGACGATGGCCCTCCACAGGACAAGAAAGGATCAAGTGGTATGCCTGATTGGGCAGAGAGCGGAACCGGGATCGTGGGTCGAGGAGCAACACCGCCACCTCCACCTGCTGCACAAACCCCACCACCGCCACCAGTTGGAAAAGAATGGCGCGAAGAGTGGGCTACTGCACCTGATGTTACTGCACCTGCGCCTATCGAGGTAGTGACTAATGCCGCACCGTCCGGGCTTTTGTTTAGCAACGAGGAGCTTCAAAACTTAAACAGCTTCAGCGTGGACAATCTGCCCGATGACAGACTCATACTGCCTGTTGTTGTGCAAACCCCGGAAGAGGGAGCAGCACTTGTGGACAGTCTGGACGAAGTAAATAGGCCGGTACCTCCGGTGCTGTACGTTAAATCTACAGGCGAATACTTCAACCTAGCAGTACACCCAGAATACAGCAGGTTTGTCTACGGGCCAGAGGATATAAAGGAACACAATTTAAGGGTGTTGATGCAACTGCAAGGAGGCGAATCGGTACTTAAACAGAACCAGCAGAAGCTTAACCAAGTCAACCAGCAACTAAGACAATAATATGGCCAACGGATACGATGGATTTAATGTGGCGATGGGCCTGATGGCCGACACCTTTGACGAGGAGGAAGCCAAGCGGAAGGAGGCTAGGGACGAACAGACTGCCATACGCAGGGAGAACCGGGCTGACACACGCAAGAAAGAACAAGAGACGCGCGGCTGGGATAACGACAGGTCGGTTCTATTAGACAAGCGAAACTACGATGAACAGTTAGCTAAAAAAAATCTTGAGGCATCTAGGCTAATGGTTGTTAAGGATAAGCTTGCGGAAAGGGGTCTGCCGCATAGTGGCGTAGTTGATGTTCGCGTGGGGAAAGAAATGGTTGCTAGGCATGATGCTAATAAACCGGCAATACAATGGTTTACGCTAAACAAGCAATACATAGACAGGCTCACCGAGGAAAACCCGGAGGCGATGTATCAGCTTAATATTACAGGGCCGCTCGATCTTGAGTCACTCAGCCAGATGCAGGAGGTGGAGCTAAAGGCCCTAATGGCAAGGCTAGAATCTCCGGTTGAAAACAGCCGAACAACACAGGCCAACAATAGAATCAGGAACTCTGCTGGCTATAAGAAAGCGAAAAAGATGCACGATCTGCGTATGAAGAAACTTGCAGATTTGGCGAGGCCTGTGCTTTCCAACGGGATAAGCATTAACACCCCGGAGTCAAAGGCGGCACACCTGGAAGTGGCTGCCCTAATGAGAAACAACCCGGAGTTCGTGAAGCTGATGGGGGGCAACACCGACGAAGGAAACGCCCGAATGGATTTGTGGCAAAGTAATCCTACCGCCTTCCTGTCGAGTGTGTTCAATAGAAGTAAGGGCCTTGATTACTTAACCGAAGACCAAGGCAATCAACTTACGGATATGTGGCTCCAAGCAAAGGGGGATGCCTTGCTTACCCTAGAGGAAAGAGCCAATAGCAGCTCCAACAGCATTGCAGACAGGCAGAAAAGCAAAGCCGCATTAGATTTCCTACAGAAAGAATTAGATTACGGAGACACTAGAAGCAAACGGGAACAGCTAGTGAAGTTCATGCCGGAGCTAATTGAACAAACAAAGTATTTCTACGACCACCCGGTGTGGGGGGGCATAGCTAAAGAAGAAGGGGCCATGCTTATAGATTTCATGTCCAACGCACAGCCCGTAACCCCTCAAGGCACAGGCCAAGGCACAGGTCGACCGGGACTGCCAGCAACAACACCTCCTGCGGCTTTAGGTGGTAAAGAGGGTGCGCCACTACCCGCACCAAAAGCTGTCCCAACCGTAGGGCAAAGCGTTGAAGTTAAGGGCGGGTTGCCAGCACAGGCAATGTTGGATTTGGCGAAGAAGTATTATGACGATAACGCAGGGTGGTGGAAAACCAGTTCTGCAAACTTAAGT
>Ga0208299_1003375_pt1 | contig 10075 bp, 16 predicted proteins | sample 15_taG_FD_184089 | JGI IMG/M metagenome (GOLD analysis project Ga0208299, IMG submission 184089) | Marine viral communities from the Subarctic Pacific Ocean - 15_ETSP_OMZ_AT15312 metaG (SPAdes) (version 2) | ecosystem: Environmental > Aquatic > Marine > Oceanic | place: Pacific Ocean | collected...
CACTGAAAGGTCTCCGTTAGGTTCACCACCTGCAGGGTCTGCTCCAACTATAAAACCTTGACCTACTCGTGGTATTGTCCAAATTTTTAGTTCAGGCCAATCCCTTTGTAAGTCATGTAAGTATCCGTTTCTACTAAAAACTTCACCTACAGTTAGAGGGTCTCTACAATGTGTCTCTGCTATATATTGTAACCCATCTAGGTCAAAAATGCAACCCCCTGTAGTAATAAAAGATTCCAAAGGGCTGGAAGGATATTCTTGTTGAAAAAGCTTATCATCTGTATAACTAGACTTCTTCTCTTCGTACCACTCCTCATCTCTTCCCGGTCTTAAATGATATGGGAGGAACACGCCTTTGAACCCATTCTCGTTTGCTTCTGCACCCTTCCACATTTTATAGTAGAAATTCCCTAACCCATTTGCAGTGCTTACCCCAATGAACTGTCCACCCGCATCAATCGTTGGTGATAGGGCAGCCCAGTTTTTTTCAGCATGTGGATGGAACGCCCACTCATCTGCAATAACAACAGATGCAGTTTCAGAGCGTCCCGCATCTTCAGTAGCGGGTAGTGCAAATACAGAAGAATGGTGTGTTACGTTCCCCTTAGTATTACGTTGCTCAAATTCTATTTCTTTTTTATTATCGTTGATTAATGGTCGCCATTTGCGTATCCACTGGGGTAATCGAGAGTATTGGAACTTTACTTTCAGAAGAAGCTTCTGTGCTTCATCCTCTCGTTTAGATAGCATAAGTACGTTTGCGTTATTAAAGAAGAGAGCTTTATGTAATGCATAGGAAGATGCACACCAAGATACACCTAACTGTCTTCCTTTAAGCACAATTACTCTATCACTCTCTTGGAAAGTGTTTAGTAATTCTTTCTGAAAGTCCCAAAGTTTAAACGCAAATGTTTCAAAAGTTTGCGGGTCGTTGATTTCACAATATGTTTCAAGAAAATATACAATATCCTCTTTACACTTGAGAATCTCCTCCAGCTGTTCCTTCTGACTCAGTTCGTCGTTCTTCAAGTCTTTCGAGGATGTCATCGAGGTCGCCTGTGTTACCACTCTTATGTGTTACCTCCACTCGACTCTTATTTACTCCACCTAGATCAATTAGACGATCTATTGCATATTGTACTACACGTACATTTGTATGGTCTAACATAAGTACAAGTTTGTGTATTGCTTTGGCTAAACCAAATGCAGTTACTTCTGCAGCCATGATTACAGGTTGTGTAGTAACCTTCTCATATACAATACGAAAGTCCTTGTTCTGTTGTTTCCATGAGTAGGCTGTTGCAGGAGATATACTAGATGCTTCAGCTGCCTGTTTATCAGATAGCCCATATAATTTACCTACGAGAAATTGTTCTTGATTTGCATTTAGAGATTCTATTAAACCACCTGCTCCTATAAGGGGATTAGGTGTTATTAAAGATTCTATGTTCATTTCAGAGTGATCGAGATCTGTATCGCCATCCATCATCTGAGTTAATGCAAGTAACGAATTAGCTGGCATTTTTACCCCATTTGCATAAGTGTGCCGGTTATGGTATACTTTCATGGTAACACAAGATTGGAGTACTGTCAATGCCTAGAATTAATTATAAGGATATGGTACATAAAAGAGTTCACATACATCGTTCAACTTCAATGTTATTAAGTACAATGTCTGAGCTTATGGGAGAATCTTACAGAGATACCTTTGAAGCTGCTTTATTGTATGGGATGGCTTATATGAATGAGCATAACAAAATGAATATGACTCAGTGGCTAGATGAAGTTAAGCTACCTAAAATAGAGGATGTTGACAAATTCATTAAAGTAGAGTAAAATAAGCTTAATGCCCAAAAGTAGTGAAAAGAAACTTACACCACAACAAACAGTAAATGTTCTACTAGATGCTGGATGGCCTCCTAAGCACTTACATAATGCTTTTAGAACTATCTTTTTTGAAACATCTTTTAGACCAGATGTTACTTCAGAAGACGACCAAGTGGATTATAAACCAAGAACAGCTTCTTATGGGTTGTTTCAAATTAATCCTATCTTCTGGAGTGAAGAGATAAAACAATTTCTAAGAAACGAAGGTTTACTAGATAATGTTGACCCAGACTTTACAGAGCCAGAATACTACTATGATAAATATAAATCTGAAGAAGAACAAGCAGACGTAAATAGATCTATACCAGTACTTAGCGAAAGAGAAATCGAATTAATTATGGACCCTGTTCTAAATGCTCAATTTGCATTTGAACACATATTTGCGCGACATGGTTGGGATGGCTCAGGACCAGATGGAACAAACGTAGATGCAGAAGGTAAGCCACTCATGAGTTCTGCTTGGACCTCAATGGCTACGTGGTTTAACTCTCTAAAGTTTCCCGGATATGATGGTAAAAATAATGAGTATAGGGACATAAGAATAAGAGAAAAAGAAGTAGGACCACTTTGGGAAGCGACAGAAGGGCCTACTATCGTTGAAGCAAGTGAAAATCCAGATAATGAAATTCCAATTGAGCTTCAAGGACTTGAAGGCAGACAAGATGAAACAGGTGCTGTCTCTTTAGGAAAGTCTAGATTTTTAGGGGATAGAGACATGGTACAAGCACCTGAAGGTGGGTTTTGGGTTCCTGTTGATATGAGTAGTCCACGACCAAATATTCCACGGTACCCTACAGGACAAGAATTCGGTTCACCTATGGGTGCGTTTGATGAAACAGATCCTATAACAAATCTTAATTGGGAAGATGATATAGAGAGAAGGTTCTTGGATCAATATTTTCCAAATCAAGGTGGCATAGGAAACGCTGAATTAGACCGACCAACCGGAGGAGCACCTCCTAACACTGAAGGTGAACTTGTATCAAACTTTGAACCAGCTTTTATGAAACAGAATATGGTATAGTAGTGTTCATGAAAGAAAATATTTGTCCAAATTGTGAAGGCCGCCTCGTTTTTGAGCCCGGACATATGAGTTACAATAATCAAGGAATGTTCTCAATACATGCGGAAAACCGCATTGTTTGTCTTATGTGTGCTCGATATAGATACTTAGATGAATTCAAAGGATGTGAATCGGTAATGGGTAGAGCCTCAGCTCTTCCTCACTACGTATTAGATTACGCTCCTACAGGTTCCAAAGAACAAACTAAAGCAGCTGAACGTAAAGCGCGCTATCTCTTGACAAGAACCCCTTAATTTGTTATAATGTAAATGGACAAGTACCGCATTGAATCGGAGGGTATATCTATGTCTGAAACTTCAGAACAACGAAAAGCACAGGACGCACATATCACTGATATGCGAGCAAAAGAACTAGCAAGAATGTCCAGTAGAATTGATGGAATGAGAAGTAATTCTACTGAGAAGATTGCTCGTATGAGAGCAGACGCTTTTGACCGTACAGTTAAGATGGGACAAGCAAAGAAAGGTAAGAAGAAGTAGGTGTAATGGACTTTAGTAACATAAAGTTATCTATTGGTATCGTAATTGCCATAATTGCACAAGCCTTTGGAATAATTTGGTATGTCGCCCAATTGGACTCAACAGTTGGAAACCTTAGTACTACCGTTGATGTTATCCAGGAAGAAAAAACCACTGTTGATGTCGCAGTGTTACAAAATGATATCGAAGCACTCAAGGACAAGATTGCCATGACTCAGGAAATGGCTAGGATGTACACAGTAGGGAAAGAGTTTGACTCATCTGATCTTGAGGAAGCCATTGAAGAAATCGAAGATGAGCTAGCTGACTTGAAAACTAGAAACGCGCTTATTGAAAATGAAATGCGAACTATAATGTCAGATCACATGGGCTTCAATAAAGTATTAGAAGATATGGGAAAATCTGGTTATGGAGATAACAGACAATACGGAGATTATGACGACTAGAGGGGAAGTTAATGGATGAACAAAACGAGAAGAAGCCAAGTTTTTTTAAAAGACTTTTTGCAATTCCTAATGTACGATTGCCGAAGATTCAGTTTAAAAACCGAGAATGGCGCACACCTAGCATAAATGCTAGTATGCCAAACATTATGAATGTAGGAAAGGTTCCTGATATCAAAGTTGCAAGCTTAAAAGGTACTCGAATTATAGGTGGTGTTTGGAAAGTTGGCACACTTGGATTAGTCATCGGTGTTGCCGTTACTGCATTTGCAATTGGTACGGCTATCAAAGGACTCAATGCAGCTCCGATATGGCCTGAACCTGCAAACTATAACGCAGCTAGAGTTCCTGCAGACCGAACCCTACAAGTAGGGGATGAGTGGGTATTCGCTGATAACACACCCGCTGACGTTCGAGAGATTCAAACACACACCCTTCAACTTAATATATCTGGTGCACGAGCCGCAGACATTACTATCTCTGGTCTAGAGATTGGTAAAGCTGCTGGGCTAACAGATGCAATTCAGGTAATAGGTACTGCTGACCATGTACTTGCATGTGATACTGTGCTTATTGACAATGTAGAAGCAACTACCTTTAACTTAGCTGCAACGAAAGTATACGAGTTAATTATTACTAATGTAAAGGCTGATGGTCTTTCTATTGGTCCAACTCTATCCTCTACTCCAAAAGACATCACAGTAACTTCTACTCGTGGCGCTGTAAAAATTCCGGGGGTGACCAGTGGTTCCTTCGACAAGATTATCATTAGTACCGCGACTGCAGACAGCTTTTGCCGTTCACTTACACTTAGTAACATCTCCGCTTTTGGTGGAGGGATTAATCTCGACCATATGGAGATTGGCACTTTAACAATTCAGAATAGTAAAATTGGTAATGGAACAGGCATTGATGCTCCAAGTTTCATAATTGATGCAACTACACTGATACAATCAATGACGGCAAGTAATAACTATGAGGCACCGATTACCGTTCAATAGGAGGATTAGATGGCTACTTGTAACTGCGGGTGTTTTGAGCCTATTCGCACTGCTTCCGAACGTCGTAGACGCGCCATTCGCAGCTTATCAACAGAAGTACCCCAGCCCCACTCCAGTATTGAGCGCGACGGTGGAGACGCATGGTTTTCGTCCTACGCCTGTTGCGCAACGGGAAATGCCGTTTGTACATGTGGAGGTGGTTCCACTTCAACCTGTCGTTGTACTAACTAGGTGGGATTTTAATATACATCTAAGTAATTCAGCATGGCGCGGTTACTGGGAATGGCATGGGTTAAGTAAGGTTAAAGAAGAAACAAATGAGTTATGGAGATTTGTAAACTGTCTACACGAAAGTGGTTCAACAACTCCACTAACACTAAAACGTAATGATGAGAAAGTAGGAATCTTTCGTATAAACCCTCAAGAATACTATTGGATTACTGAGTGGCACAATATATATGATATAGAAGGAAACATGGAAGCAGCCCATAAAATATGGAAACTAGATGGATGGGATGTCTGGCCTCATTGTTCAAATATAATGAAATGGAGCAAAGACTATGAATGAAGAAGAAACCCCCGTCCAAGCTCCTCCACAAGAGCCGGTTCCCCCTCGTGCTGAGGGAACTACTATTACCGGGATTCAGCTTTTAACAGGCATAATTTTTATACCTGTAGTGATGGTGTGGCTTGCACTAGGTGCACGAATCATATGGTCAGCTTCTGAAAATCCAGAAACTCTCGATCAAATTGAAGGATTGCTCACGGCCCTGGCGGTGCTTTCGCTACCTGTGTCTATGGGATTAGGTAAACTCTTTGAAGCATTTAGCTCTGAGGTAACAGCTAGAACCGATAGAAATGATAAATAGAGTATTACTAATAGGAGCAGTGCTTCTACTTTTTATTACAACTGTAGTCTCTACTGCGTATATAACTACATTACGTGTTACAATACAGTCGAATGAAATAGCACTTGAAAAAGTAAATAGACAGATTAGGGAGTTACAAGACCATGTAGTATATATTGAAGAAGCACTAGTAAGAGTAGTAATAACTAGTGAAACAAATGAATACAGGTTAGATTTGATTGAGGAGATTTTTGACTAATGAAAGAAATAGAAGAAGACGGTGTAGTGTTGTTTGAGTATGATAGCACAGGACGAGTAATGGACGCTGAGGTAGATGAGGATGGATGGGAGCAGATGGTCTTCCCTGAATGGCAGATGCGCTTTGACTCCACTCTCGGATACGGAGTCACACGAATAAAAGACCGAGCAAGTTACGACAGCTGGAAAGCCGCCCGACCTACATGGGATGTATATGATGCTGACGAACGAGTCCGACTAGGATTAGAGCCTTTTAAAACTGTAGAAGAGCATGAGGCAGAAAAGGCCGCTTTATACGAGAAGGCCACCGCAGCTGGTAAAGAAGCGTGGGAAAACTACTTAGCAAGCAGAGGTTTAAAGAACGATGGTACCCCTGAGATGGCTAGAGCGTGGACTGACTACGCACGAATGATGCAAGGCTAGGAGCGACGCGGGGTGGAGCAGTGGCAGCTCGTCAGGTTCATTGTCTGAAGCGCGTAGGTTCGATTCCTGCCCCCGCTACCAAACTAATGAGATTAGCTTTTTTTGGTTCCCCTGGATGTGGTAAGACTACTATGTCTAATAGCGTAGCTGCGCTTTATGGGGGAACTGTGATAAGCTTTGCAGACCCACTACGCGAATGCGTAAGTGAGACTTTTGAAATACCTATGAAAGATTTGGTTCATGTACCGAAAAAATACCAGTGGCGACAATTATTACAATTTTGCGGAAATCGGATGCGAGACAAAGACGCTAATTTTTGGGTGGACAAAATGGGAGATCATATCGACTCTTTCGACCCACATCACAATCTTTGTATTGACGACATGCGTTACCCTAATGAGTTTGATCTTCTTAAACGCCTTGGATTCGAGATGGTCCATATGGGGACCAACCCCTCCACTAATCAAGGAGCCATTACCGCAGATGAGTCCAGAGATTCCAGCGAAGCCCACTGGAGAGACTTCATGCCAGATTACTACATTCCATGGAGACATCACAAGTCAATGCGGGTACACCTAATGTTGTCAATACGAGACAAGCAATTAAAGGAAGCACATGTGCTATAATGTAGTTAATGGTAAAAGAAACCTTAGTTGTTGTAGGGCTACTCATGTTCCTCCATTTCCTTATCTATAGGTATATGAAGACTAACTAGTGGCACATTTATACCAGTAATAGAAAAAACTGACATTTGTCTATTTGCCGAGCTACCCATTTTCTAGTCTAACCCATTTCCTCCGGTACCCTCCGTAAACCCCTTGCACCCGCCCTAGCTGAGTTTGGACATGCTGTCAACAGAACATATGTTCTATTATGATAGAATTGTATAGAATATATGTTCTACTTTAGCACAGATGTTCTATGTTAGAATTAGGTAGGTTTTGCACTTGACAGATTTACTTTGCGTACTTTGTACACTAACTACCAGCAAAATACCTGACCAATTTACTCAGGTACTGAGGTCACCTCTTGCGCTTAGTGTCAAGACCAAAAAGCCCGAACCTACTCAAACCTACTCAAACCTACTCAATTCATTTATTCTCAATTATTGCGCTCGATTCTCAATTTTAGGGATTGACTTCTCGGAATTCCATGAGATAATTTTTTTATAAGGTTAGTAATTAAAACAAACGGAGAAGGGTTCAAGATGAATATAATTACAAAAGCCTCAAAAGTTATCGCACAATCCGGAACAGGTGCGGCGATCACTTGGGAGTTAGTCGGCACTTTTAAGGTCGCTAACTCAATCGAGCTTCATCGCGTCATTGATGGCGTGATGACCGGAACACCACTGACCGAACGAGATGGAGACCTAGTTCGGAAAGTAAAATGGGCAGAGTTGGATCTGCTCGCAGCTTGGGAAGCTAAGCAACCCAAGACCAAAGCTCCGAAAAATTCGGCAGACTTGGTGAGTGTAGTGAGTGGACTCACTGCCAAACAGAAGGCAGAGCTTAAGAAGCTCCTAGCCTAGAGGGGAACGGGGGGCGGTCCGCTAACCGCCGCCCCTCACCCTCGGAGAGTAGGACAAGATGGATTACTATGAGCGAATGGCAGAAATAATTATTAAGACGCTGAGTGAGGAGGCCGAAGAACTAGCACCACAGCTAGACAAGGGCTACCACGCAGAGCCAGCGGGACCGGTAGCAAGGCCCACGATGAATGGCAAAGGGTACAGATACTACCTACGCCAGCAAGCCAACAGAAGGGAGGTGTAATGTGGCCTACACATTAGCCGAAGCATACGAGTCAATGAGTGATTGGAGCAAGGACGCGAATAACGTCAGGACCAGACTCACACTAGCAGAGCAGGAGGAGTTAGGAGTGGAGGGACTCCTCAAGATGGCAAGCGACTACGCAGATGAAGTTCAGAGGCAACTGGAGGAGGAGGGGAGCTACCCTCTGAGCTACTGGACATGGTGGATAGTGGAGACATTCAGAGGAACCAAATGGGGGTTCAATCCAGACAGAGAAGACTACGTAGGAATACAGGAGTACTATGGATAAGACATGGGACGACCTAACACCCGAAGAGCAAGAGTACTGGAGGAGGAGGGGCTTAGCCCCAACTCCTTATCCGTACATATGTTCTACTTCTTTAGCACATCTGTTCTAAATTAGAACATACGTTCTAATTCAATACATACATACATAAAAAATTTTACTTACCCTCACCGGCTGGGCGGCCCGCGTACTATAGTGACAACTATAGTAAAAAAACTATAGTAATAAACTATAGTAATAGTATATATAATATATAATAATAATATAATAATAATAATACTACTACGACTTAGTGGTGTGCTGCTTAGTACGTAGGTTGATCCCACCCTACCACCCTAGTATAGTACATTATACGTAGTATGTCAAGCCTTATGTTACAGTTATGTTACGTAGTGGTTACAATTTGGTTACATCTACGTTACAATCGCATGACTTAGCCTGGAAATCATAGTAAATGCTTAGCATTTATCGCTATGCGTAGGACTTAGTGTTTATTTTATATTACTTTACATACTTAGGGGGTACTAACTAGGGGATTTAGTGTAGTACTTAGTGGTCTAACTGGTAGTAGTATGCCGTAGCAAACTCATCTAGTTAAATGTAGTACCTAGTAGTAGCCTACGATACTTAGTACCCCTTGATTTTTTGGTTCGGATATGCCATACTAGGTGAACAGCTCGATTTCCAAACTGGATCTCGGCAGTAGCCACTAAGGAGAGCAGCATGGCTAAGGTAATGATTGTGAACAGCGGTAGCGTAGACTTAGAGAGGGAGCATGAAGATGCACTACGGTACTGTAGTAGAGTAGAGGCGTTGACTAAGCCTAGAGAGGAGGAACTAATACTTAATGACTACTACTGTGAACAGGAGATATGTAATCTACATGACCACTACCTTAAGTGTTGGGAGTAGTAGTTTGTAGACTGGATTTGAAGGTACATGGTAGGAACTACCACCTAAGGTGGTATCCAACTGCCAAGTCATCTACACCGAGCCGAAAAGGAGAGTTTAATATGGCTAACGTAGGGATTGTAAACGAAGTAAGTAGTCCTACGGTACTACGTTGTGGCTGTCGAGTAATCGGTAGTCCCTACGGAGAACGTAGACTTAATAGCTGCGCCGAACATAAGAAAGCTACGCCCCTTATGGGTAGAGCACCTAAGAAAGAACCTAAGCTGATGAAGATGCTACATGGTACTATCTACTGTAGTGATTGTGATGATGAGTTCTACGCTAAGATACATGCTAAGGGTAGGCAGCACAAGCTAAGTGGGATGGGTCACTACTCTACGTATAACGTAGATGATTTATCTGGATTTGCTAAGGCACTGGATGAGTATAAGACTAAGTGGATCAAGTGGCTTAAGACTAGGCGGCCTTCCACTGAGGCTAAGGGTGTTAGTCAGCAGGAACGTAAGTTCCTAAAGGCTACGGGGAACGAGCAAGCTAGGCTCTTAGTACTAAAGGGCGGCGGCAAACATAATGACTACGTAGTATGGTCTACTACTGTGATAAAGGATGGTAAGAAATCTACTAAGTCTATGACTGCCGAAGGGATGTTCAACTTCAGTATCCGTAGGGTTATCAAGCA
>Ga0208299_1003377_pt1 | contig 10073 bp, 18 predicted proteins | sample 15_taG_FD_184089 | JGI IMG/M metagenome (GOLD analysis project Ga0208299, IMG submission 184089) | Marine viral communities from the Subarctic Pacific Ocean - 15_ETSP_OMZ_AT15312 metaG (SPAdes) (version 2) | ecosystem: Environmental > Aquatic > Marine > Oceanic | place: Pacific Ocean | collected...
GTTTTTGAGGTTAATAACAGTGACAGAATAATAAAGTGGACCGAACAGTCTTTGATTTGGGAGCAGCTTATACAGCTTAAAAGACAGGGTTATCCCATTCAAAACTCTATGTATTATATGAAAATGCTGGCTAAAACTGGAAAATCTCCAACCTACAAATGTCACTGGCCCAAGATTGCCATTGGAGTAGAGTCTAATGGAGATATTGCAGACTGTCAAAGGTGGGGGAATCCAATTTCTAATGTAAGAGAGCAATCTCTCAAGGATATTGTTCAGCTTCCAAGAATGAAGGAACTTTACGGGGTCTGTGGCGAAGCCTGTAATGAATGTGCGTCTCCAGCTAGAGTGGAGCCTTCAAAATTTTGGGATCTCCATGTCGGAATGATATTGCAAATAGTGCAGAGTATGGTTTTTGGAGCATCTGTTCCAAAGAAAGAATGAAAAAAATTAAACGACGAATTGCCTGAATCCATATCTACAATATATAAGAGATGCATTTTAGGGAAGTTTAAACTATTTATAAATAAGAAATAGGAGATCTCAAATAAATGTCAAAAAAATATTCAAGCAATGATGAACATATGCTTCTTTGTGAAAAATTTCGAATATTCGTTGAGAGCAATGATTCATGGCAGCCCGACCCATATGGGCGCCCAGGAAGAAACGATCGCGTTTGGACCGGCAAACTCAGCCCGGGCGAGAGATCAAGAGAGCGAAACATCGGATCCGAATACTCGGGCTCCGGTACCGGGAATCAAGAGGGAAAGCTCACAACAGACCATATCCCCCCTGTTCTTGGCGCCATTCAGGGGTTCCTCAAGGATCATCTCCAAAACGCGCCAATTGCGAATACGGTGGATGCATTCCAGACTTTTTTTCGAGACAAACAAGAGCTTTTGGATGATCTAATCGCTCAAACCGAAGTCTCATACATGAGCGCAGATAAAGGATCCCTTTCTGTTGCCATGCACAGATCAGATCTTTTTAATAATATACGAGATATTAACCAATCATTTCGACTTGGGGCCCCCGCAATCGTTCGCTCTGTTCTTAAACATATCAAGAGGAAAACACCATGAAGAAGAGAAACATCAAAAACAAAGTTTTAATTCAACTCATCCAAGAGGCATTGGACAACTTCCTTTATTTGACCGAAGATGATGAGCCAGGCGAGGAGCCTCAGCTATCTTGGCTCAGTGGCCAAGGAGCACAAGATATCGATAGGCGCGAGGCAGAGAAAAACAAAAGCTTTTACGACGAATCCGAAGGGAGTCTCCCATGGGATGATCGGATTGAAGAGCTTGCAAATCTTTTGCAAGCCATCGGCCTTGATGTTATTGACCACTATAAAGGGCGCCCGGGGTTCACAAAGGAAGCAGCAAGGCATGAGATTCTTTCTGCGGTTGGTGTTCCCCTTGATGTCTTTTATGGGAATGACTCCGAATTTGGCAATTTTTATTCGATCGACAGGCTTCTCAATGAAGAGTTTGAAGATGTGAATGAAGAAACAATCAAGGTTGATGATCAAGAGGAGAGAGAAGAGGGCAACGCCCCTTCCAATAAAGGGGGCATGGGCGATATCTCCGAGGACAGAAAAAAATAAGAAAACGCTTGACGTAGCCTCATATATGTGTTATATTATATATAGAGGAAAAAATGAACAACCAAAACTTTAAGCTCTCTCATACAATAGCGCCGGCAAATATGATCTTTTTACTGACCATTTTGCTTCTTATGTCCCTGGCCGGCTGTTATGCCTATGATACGGGATATTATAGTCACAAACATAATAATCCCGAGCGCCGTCCCATGATCGAGGCTGTCAAAGCCTCATGTCATTATAATTACACATACGACGACTATAAGTGGTACTTCGACGCCTGGGTTCACTACCCAAGATACGATTTCGAAGATGTCGTAGAAGTACACGTTGATATATTTGATGAGGGGTATCTAATTGATTCTTTCCCTTTATATTATAGTAGGGAAAAATACTGGGAATCATCTTGGATTGAAGCAATCGAAACACACTTGTGGTGTGGAGATTATTATGAAGTCGAATTCGTTGCATATGATTACCAAGGGAATTTTGATGTTTTCAAGACAACTCCTTATTATTGACACAACTGACGCTTTAGAAAAAATTTAACGAAAAAAATCCCGGTTTCAAGCTGGGCGCTTGACTATTTATAACCGAAAGGGGCGCGCCACCAATGAAATTATCAAGAATAAGACTCAAACAAATCATCTCCGAAGAACTCGATCGTGTCGAAGAAGTCAAGAACGATGCGGTCCAGCTGGCAACGTTGCAGGCCATGGCGCAGGGGGAGGCTGTTAATCAAAGCTCCGACCCCGAGATCATTCAACAAATCCAGCATGCTGTTAAGGCGTTGTCTCATCTTGTCTCTGGTCTCTCTGATGGTTCTATGAAGGGCGCCTGTATGGCGCCTTTGAATTCTTTTCAGGAAGCCCTCGATAGTGTTCACACTGATGTTGATGATCGTCCGAATACTACGTCGACTCAGTGGGGTGAGAATGAAACTCCTTCTTGAAAATTGGCGAAGGTATTTAAACGAAACAATTGGGGATGATGACAATCCGGATCTATCTCAAGATCCGGATGGCTTCGAAACAGCAAAGAAGCCAATTCCTTTAGAGTTTAGTTTCGCAAAAGAAGATCAGACAATAGAAACAAAAGAGGGGCCCGTTCAGGCCTCTGCTGGTGATGCTATTATGACCGGTACAGAGGGCGAACAGTGGCCAATTCCTATTGAAAAATTTAAACAAACCTATGATGATCTTGGCGATGGTACTGCTGCAAAGAAGAATATTCCCGTTTTTGCCAAAGAAATGTCAGAACCTTTTCAGGTGAAAGTATCTTGGTCTTCGGATTTGTTGAGCGGCGAACAAGGCGATTATTTAGTTCAATACGGTGCTGGTGATTATGGCGTCGTCGGCAGAGACATTTTCTTGAAAACATATAAATAACAGCGTTTCACTTTTAACTTCATAGTTACTATTGTGAGGTTATTACTTTTATCGCTTTTTTCGATCATTATATCAGGATGTGTTCGTGAAGGACCTACAGGATATAAAGCGGGTCCAAGTTACCCCGGCGATAGTAATTTAGTTAAGACCTGCGATGAAGATATTTTCTTGGATGAATGGTGGTCTTTCGAGACAAACAACGCCATTGCGAACACTTTAGTGCCAGCTTATAAGGATTATTGTACTTATACTTCGGAAGATTATATTTTCTATTGGGATACTGAAGAACTCCACGGCTATTACGATTATAGCTGGGAATGGGATTGTATCAATGAAAATACGATGAGAATTACCAACGAAAGCACCGGTGATGAAATTGAGATGCGGATCTATGGATCAGCTGGCGATGATTGCTATGACGTCAAAATAACCTATGGAGCGATTACTATAAACGGCGATCTTTGCTCTTGTGATTATAATGGGCCATAACAGGGTGTTTCTTCCTTTTGGAGACTATTTATGTTATAAAGAAGGGAAATCTTTAAATGGCCTATTACAGAAAAAATAAAAAAAGATTTGATCCTCGTTATTTTATGAACGAAAGAATGGAACAAATAGATGAAATGATCCCGGGTGATCCAGGTCTTAATAGAGGGAAGGTTGGTGATGACGATGGGCGCGCGCCAGAAACGATACGCCAAAGAATAGAAAGGGCAAGAAAAGAAAGCGGTCCAGAGGCACTAGAAGATTATGAGGGGAGTGTAGAAGATCAATTGGCGCACCTTGCTGACGCGTATGGAGAGCAAGAAGAAATAAACGCTCTAAACAGAAAATTTGATGCCGCTGGCGCCAAGAATGAAGGCTTCGGTGACGCTGAAGAGCCCCCCCTTGAAGAGTGAATGGATAGAGATGACGATCAGGATGATCGTCCATATTAATTTGGAGTTTATAGATGGCACATTACAGAAAAAATAAAAAAAGATTTGATCCTCGTTATTTCATGGACGAGAAGATGGAAGAGCTATTGAACGAAGAAAAGGGTGAGCGGCCGGCCCTAAGAATTCCAGCATCTAATCCTGCTGCCGATAGGTGGCACAGAGAGCAGGCTGAAGCAGCCCGAGAAGAGGAAGAGAAAAAGAAGAGAGAAGCAGGACCAATTGACAATAACGCTGGGCGCATTGGCCATATACCAGAAGGCCTTGAAAATATAACTCCAGAGAACCTAGCTATCGTAGCGCAAGCAGTACTACAGATTGGACACAATTTTGCACCAGCGTTGCTGATCGGCGCCCTTGGGATGAAGCTCAAAGACGCCATCGAATATTTGAAAAAGCAAAAGCCGGAGCCTTATGAAGATGAAGACGAAGAAGAATGGGAAGAAGACGATCGGGACCTCTTAGCTATGCAGTACGACGCGGATGATACACAGCAGGCTTGGCGCGACAGTATAGAAGAAGTACTCCAGACAGCAATGGGGGGCGCCACAGGGTTTAATCAGCAAGCTGCGGCCGGCCTCTATGATTTAGTCGATCCTCGAATTGAAAAATCGATGAAAAAAATTAAAGACAACTCTATTCATCTCGGAGATATAAAACTCCTTAAGAATTTGGTTAGAAACAGGGAAGACATAACCGAAGAACAAAAAAATCTTATTCGCATCTTGAATGTCTTGGCGGGGGCCCAAGATGAATGGGTGGACGAGCAATCGTGGGAAAGTGAGGAACAAGAAGATGTTGAGGTCTAAATGATTATATGTTCGAAAGCCTATCATTATCAACTTTATTATTGATTGCTTTCGGACTTCTCATTTCATTGCTCTTTTGTTTGTGGTATGATGGGGATTTACACTTATGAGAATAAAAAATAGAATTCCTTTAAAAGATTACTTGACATTTGTAGCAGGAGTTGCTATAATAGTATTAGGGTTTGGAGCTTTGATCGCTTTAACGGTGGCGAGTTGCCAAACAAATATTTAACGGGGGTGTCCAGGTTTCGACGTGGTAAAATAAACGAATAGTGCAGGTGGTCGACTTCAATGAATGACCTTAAACTTATTGAAACTTTGATAATTGCCAATAACAATAATCATTTCCAAGCCGTCGCTTTAGCAGCGTAGTTGGCTGGGTCTTCGCTGACCTCGTTACCCAATAGCGAATAAGCAGGTGGTTCTGCCGACAGCAAAACACCCGAGTTGTTAATACTTGTAAAGCAACGGGAATTTAACAAGCGATTTGATTGTTTAAAAAAATAATCTAAACCTGTGAACGACTTGAACTGGACATTGCTGCGGACGCGGGTTCGATTCCCGCCACCTCCACCATTTTTACTTCACTCTTTTCGCGCATTTAGAACTATTTATGTTATATAGGGGAATCTCATTATGAAAATTACAAAACGGCATTTAAGAAAAATTATCAAAGAAGAGGTGGGAAAGATTTTATCTGAAGAATGGGGCGATGGCCATGGAGGAAATTTTGGTAATATGAGAACGCACGGAGGCCAAGAAGAGGATGTAATACAAGTTAAGCCGGAAATGTTAACACAGGCTATCGAAGGTGCTAAAAAGTCCGGCTTATTTAGAGACATAGCAAATAAGTTTGATGAAAGAAAGTATACAGAAAAAATTACGAATTTATTGCAAAACCCTTCCTTTGGCAGTCATCCCAAAGGATTTTCAAAAGATTTTGTAGAGAAATATCAAAAAAGTCGTCTACCGATGGACCCCGGATACGAAAGTGTCTTCTATGACAATATCGGCAACTGGAAAGGGGAGTTGGTTTTTGATCCGGGAAATGCAAGAGATAATGACCACATAGTAATTAATGCTTGGAAATCTATCAATCCTAGAACCAAAAAAGAATATCCTGAAATCATCGTAACGGTCAAAACGAAAGGAAGGGTTATGAAAATGACACCCGATGGGTGGAAAGAGTTTCCAGAAGAATACCGCATTATTAAGATTTCAGATTAGCGAGATCTGACCCCGCCACCTCCACCATTTTTACTTGACAAAACGATATCAGTAGGTTATAATATTATAGAGAGGAAAAAATGAAACCTTTAAAAATTGAACCGAAAGAGATCGACATAATTGTCGCCTCTTTAGGAAATTCCCTTGATGTTTGGTCAAAACGAATTGATAGCGAAGACTTGCCAGAGGGTTTTGATGATGGTATGGTTGAAAGTCTCTTTCTTGATATGTTGGCGACTTATGATAAGTTTTTGGAATTTCAAAATCAAATGTCAGAAGATCTAGAAAAAGAAGACGAAGAGTTGCCGGAAAATGTTCTTCGTTTCCCCCCAAAATAGATGCTCCACTATGAAAGATGAAGATAGGGAACTAACACTCGAAGAGTTAGAGTTTGTTCGTGGTGGTCTAGATTATCATGGTCAAAAGAGGTACCGAGCAGAAATAATCAACTTGTATAGGTTAAAATATGAGGACAGCAACTATTTAGGGGCATGTATGAATACCAAGCAAAATTACTAAGAGTTGTCGACGGAGACACTATCGATGCCACGATTGACCTCGGATTTGACGTGTGGGTTAAGAAAAGGGTGCGATTATACGGCATAGACGCCCCGGAGAGCCGTACTAGGGACCTTGAAGAGAAGAAAAGGGGCCTCGAATCGAAGGAAAAGCTTGTAGAGCTTCTCGAAGCCTGTAATGGTGAATTTGTGATTAAGTCATATGGAGTTGGGAAATATGGTAGATGCCTCGGAGTAATAATCGTCGATGGTAAAAACATAAATGAATCTCTCGTAAAAGAAGGCTATGCCAAGGAATATTTAAAAAATGATTAAAAAAGGTGATAAAGGTACTCAAGTTGCACATTGTCAGCGACTTTTGAACGAAAAAGGCTATAAAACAGCCGTTGACGCGTCCTTTGGGCCCTCGACGGACACTAAGGTTAGGGAATTTCAGAGGGATAATGGACTTCAAGATGATGGCATCGTAGGTCAAAAAACGTGGGAACCGCTGCTTAAGCTCCCCAATTTTTGTAGTGACGCCCCAAAATACATCGTTCACAATGGAAAAAAGCACCCAATTAGGTGGGATCGCGTCGTTTTATGGGACGAACCGGGAGGTTTGGCGTCAAAACCGGGGAGATATTACGATTATTCGAATAAAAGTGAGAGAAAACCTACTTTATTTGTTAATCACTGGGATGTTTGCTTATCTGCTGAATCTTGTGCCGGCGTTTTGAATGAACGTGGTGTGTCGGTTCATTTTTGTCTAGACGGAGACGGAACAATTTATCAGATTTTGGACACCCAACATGGTGCTTGGCATGCCGGATTGAGGAAAATAAATCAAAATAGTATCGGAGTAGAGATAAATAACGCATATTATCTTAAATATCAGAAGGATGCCGTTAAGAGGGGCCTCGGCAGCAGGCCTTTGCAGGAAAATGGTGTTGTTCACGGGCGCACTTTGAAGAAATTTACTTGGTTTTATGACGCGCAGATCCAAGCTTTGAAGGCCTTATGGACTGCGATAAGCGAGGCTCATGATATTCCTTTGGATTTTCCGCAAAATGAAGATGGATCCCTGTGTACTACAGTCCATGGCGATTGTAAATCTGGATCTTTCGAGGGATTTTGTAATCATTATAACCTTACTAATAGAAAAATTGATTGTGCTGGTTTGGATTTGTCAACTCTTTTAAAAGAAGCAAAGCCTTTCTAGGTCAAAAGAACTATTTATTAGAAAGGATTTAGCAATGCCAGCAGAAAAAACATTTGAAACTGAAAAACAAATTGCTAGAGACAGAAGAAGAAAAAAGGAGTAACCATGATTAGTATTGTCAAAGAAACACTCAAACTCGCAAAAGAGTTTGCAACATTAAAATCCCCAGTTGAAGTTTATATCTTCGTTGTTGGAGTTTGGCTAACTGGTGTCGGCATCGGCGCGATTATAGGCTAAGGTAGTCTAAGATGGCATTGATTCCATACGATATCTGTGATGAGTCCTTTTTGGAGCGGGAGGCTAAGAGCGCCCGAATTCTAGAGGGGATTTATCCTATGAGAGGGTTGTAAATTCTTTTCTAGATTTGTTTCGATAATCTCTGTTATTCTGTGTAATCACAATTCGTTTTTTCCATCGCTTTTATTGATTTGGCTATTATTTGGTTTGTATTATATTGTACGAAAAAAAATAAGCCGGCTGACAACATAAGGGAGATACCTATTAATAAAAATTTATTTGGAGTTTTCATTTTATCCTTTACAGATAATTAGTTTCAAATAAAAGCAATTTTGAGTTTTAATTTTATAGTTACATATAATGGGGGGGGGTGTATGTAATGAATAAAGAGAGAGTAATTCGAATTATTTTGGTGGCGGCGGTATCTTGGCTAATTTTTGGCTGGATTATGGGGTGTACGCCGGAAATAGAACCTCGCGATCCTGAGCCGGAGACATGTTCGGAAAGTTTTGGAGATCATGTGTGTGATTTTCAATTAATTGATCAGAACGGGAAAGCTGTTAATTTATATGATCATCGAGGAAAAATAATTATTTTAGATTTTAGTGTAATGTGGTGCGGTCCGTGTCAGGCTGCGGCAAAAGATGCAGATGATTTTGTTAAATTAATGGGCCCAGAAAATGTTGTTTATCTAACTGTTTTAATTGAAGATCAGTATGGCGAGGATCCTACCGTCGACGATTTGGATTTCTGGGCGAAATCATTTGGAATAGAAATTAATCCTGTACTTGCCGGCAATAGGGACTTTTTAAATGGGACCGGATATTATGTTGCTGGATGGCCGACTTTCTATTTTATAGACGAAGAGATGATCTTGAAAGATGTTATGACCGGATACAGCGCCTCGATTATGACGTCAAAAGTTCTTGGCCTCTTGGCAGAGAGAGATGCGCGCTCGTAGAGGGGCCCAGACACCGTGTGGTGGCCTCTGGAAGAGGCAAACAACAATTCCCCCTCTTAACACTTAAAGAGCTAAATAGGGCCAATAAGGAGGCATTTTGGAGTTAATTAGAAATGAATGAAAAAAGATTGAAAGTTGATTTTCTCTTTGCATTTTGGGGATCATTGATAGTACTTAATATACTTTCGATGAGTGTCTCTTGGTACATCGGAGATTTGGCAAATTATTGGTACTGTGCTATAATGTTATTATTTTGCATAGCGGGGCTATATTTTTCATTTCCTCGCGGGGATAAAGATAAATGAAAGGAAGATTGGTTAGATATTTAGAAAAGACGGCTGGAGCGTTGCCGGAAAATATAGGTATTGTGATCGATTATAAGCCCGGGTATAATCTTAGAAAAAGTTGGTCAGACAAATGCCGATTTGTTGAAGAGCCACTAATAAAAGTTTATTGGTTCAATTCTCCGGCAATTACCCCAGAGACGGCGAAGCTTTCAATTATGGGTGACTGGAACTGCAATATGGACGATCAGCAAAAGCTTTTCGATCCAAATATTGTAATTGATGAATGGGAAGAATTGGATGATGAATGGTACTTGGCGTCTTTTTTTCAATTAATAGAATAAACAGCTTAATAAATCTACTTATAATTAACGACGGAGGTGATTTTATTTCGCCAGAAGAAGATGATCATTTAAGCAGGTTGCTGAATATATTCAAAGATGCCGTCGTTAGCCAGATGGGTGAAGGTGGTGACGAGGAAGTAGAGCCCTTTCCTTATCAAATTTTAGATTTTCCGGACGGGAAGAGTCGCTATGTCCTTGAGCCTGTAAAGAAAAAAATGGTATGGGCGAAACATAATACCGAAGTCGTACAAATTTCACTTCCAGATAAAGATAGAAAGGTGATAGTGAAATCATCCAACGGTGATTTCTTATATGTTCCTCTTGATTATGTTAGAGATATCGGGTTTAACTAACTAATTATTGGTATGAAGTTATTGTTTGAAAATTGGCGAAGGTATTTGAATGAAGTTACCTTTTCAGATGCGAAAGAAACCCTCAATTCTAAGCGCACTTTAAAAATAATCAAAAATTATATTTATAATAGAAAACAAGAAAATCCTGACTTCCTTGAAGTAGAGTTTGAGACTCAACACCGCAACTTTAAAAATTATCTTCTTGATATTGTTCCA
>Ga0208299_1003378_pt1 | contig 10072 bp, 12 predicted proteins | sample 15_taG_FD_184089 | JGI IMG/M metagenome (GOLD analysis project Ga0208299, IMG submission 184089) | Marine viral communities from the Subarctic Pacific Ocean - 15_ETSP_OMZ_AT15312 metaG (SPAdes) (version 2) | ecosystem: Environmental > Aquatic > Marine > Oceanic | place: Pacific Ocean | collected...
TTGGGTTGTTGATAATTTAAATCTTATACTCTGAGATTTGATTGGAGATGTAGCAGTGAATACAACTCTACGCCAATCACTATCATCAGTTAATTGAGTTGGACTACCAAAATTAGAACTAGGAGATGCTCCGTCTGTACCATACTGTAACCTAAGATAATCATATGTACTGTTTGTCATTTTATATGTAACAATAACAGAATAAACTTTCTTAAATATCCCTACCTGCCCAAAATCCTCATCTTTAGTAAATATAGTTTGATTATTAGTATGTGTACCACTAACCCATTTATATGTTTTTAGAACACCCGAATCAATAGCTTGAGTATATAACAAATTATCTTGTATAAACATATTAGTAATTCCATAAGGACTCATAATCCCTTTTGACCATGTTTCAGTATTCCTATCATATACATAGACTTCTCCATCGGTGCCACTATATGTAGTATGACTTCCTAATACTATAATTTGCCTTTCAACTGGGATATATCCAATAACACAATTCGCAGGCTCTACAAAAGCAGACCATTCACTTAATGAAATATCCATAGTAAGTCTCTCTACACCTTTTTCTGTATACAAGAAACATCCAGTTTCGTTAGCCCATGCAATACCATCCTCAAAATCAATTACAGATGAAGGAGAGGCTACTCCCATACCTGTTAATGTTTGTTTAATTTTCCAAGTGTCCTGACTTTGCCCTGATATATCTACAACATAAAGTACAGATTCTTTCCATACGAATAGATTACTATTATTATATGCTATTTTTATTATCTCATCACCATCATTTATCCCTAAGTCTAACCAATAGTTACTTGGGAATAAATCATACTTACCTACAGCACTAAACAGTATTCTATCGTTCATTGCTGTAGTTGCATTATATTGGTCTTTTACATAATTTACATTAGCAACCCATGCTCTTCCCCTCCCAGTAGTAGCAGTTTTCCAATTATATGCAGAATTACCTCCAAATGCTAATCTACCAACATCTCCACTCCTATGACCATTTAGAATTTCATAATCTAACGCAGGAGGAGCTTTGTGTTGTATGTTTGCTACCCCTGTCCAGTCACCTGTAGATTCAGTCCATGCAGTATATGTAGGATTATATATAGAATTTCTTATCCCTGCTCCATCATCTAAATTAGCATCTATAATAAGCATCCAATTATCATCAGTTCCAGATAGTCTTGTATAAGCTCTCGCACCTATTAGTCTTGGAGTATTCGTATTTCCACCAGAACCATCCACAGCTGAGTCTTCCTTGATACGCATATTAACTATCATTTGCTGCTTGTTGTTCATTGCTAATGTTCCAGTAGATGTAAACAGCTTACTTTCTTGGTCTCCTAAATATACCCAAGATACAGCAAACTCATATGTTTCATCCTCCCATGCTCCTTTTTCCCCTCCATCAGTAGTCGTCTGGGAGACTACTAAACTTATACTAACTCCAGCACTCCCATACGCTGGGTTATCACTTGCTACTGAAGCAGTTGGAGCTGGTAAATCATTTTTAAGATTTTTCCATCCTGATATAGTATGGTCAAAATATTCATGGCTTACATATCCAAACCACCAAACATAATTAGCAGTATTTCCTATAACAGAATCAGATACCCTTAATGCCCCATCAACATAATAAAAAGATGCATTTGCTCCAACATTTGATGCCCCTAAATCCCAAGATATAGTAGTTGGAGTCACATCATCAACAAGAAATAATTTTGAAGTGCTACCAACATCATCATCAATATATGCAAATATAGTTACACCCCCTGCAGTAGCAACCCCACCTAAAGAATAATCACTACGAAAGGCAAATGCTCCATATCCTTTATTAAAAGCAGCAGCAGTAGAAACATCTCCTGATAATACAAGAGAACCCATCGGTCTAATCTGCCCACCTTCATCAAACATATTACCATTCCCATCTGGAAGAGAGTCTTTAGTAATATCTCTTGCATTTTTATAAGTAACTAATCCTTTTTTAAAATCAGAATATGTTAATACTTTCTTAGCCATTAAAACATTCTCCCAGCTCCACCCTGTCTTTTGAATTCATCCATTAACATATCTTCTGTATTTTGTGGTTCTTTCTTTTTATCTTCTTTCATCATCATTACTGGGGCAGCAGCAGGCAGAATCTTATTTAAGGTTTGGAAGAACTTAGCAAACCTATCTTCATCCCCTACGAAATCATTAAAATCTTTTACCATCGATAGTTTAGTCCGTTGGGCATTCATGTTGTCGATAGGGAATTCCATTTTCCTATAATCACTATATTTCCAATTTGGTAATTTGAATTTTTCTTTATCAAAGAGACCAGAAAATTCATCTATAAGTCTTCGAATCCTAGTCCTCTCTGCCTGACTCCTCCCTGAAGAAACCTTTAACATTTTCTTTTTTATTGTAGAAAGACTTTCATCCCTGCTTCTGATATTAAACATCTTTCTAAATTCCATTACCCTTGCATGGATTTCATCTCCAAACTGAGAATTTAATTCTATTGGGAAGAAAGTATCTTCTGAATCTAATAAATACAGTTGATGTTTAGTTAAATCAGTCCTAACATTTTCCATGTCTCCAATATCATAAGTATCTGTTGGAATAGTATGTCTCCATTGACTATCATCAGGATTCATAGTAGTCCCTGGGACAGCTTCTTTAATAATTTTAAAATTATCTTCATCCATTACTTGAGGAAACTCAACTTTAGTTCCCCATCTCTCAGGATTTTTCTTAATATAATGCTCATCTAACTTCTTTATGTCTGGAGATAGTAATTCATATAACTCGTTTCTCCATTCTTCTCTTTGCCATCCTATTTGCTTAGCAGTATGTCCTTTCTTAGTGTAATCATGTACCAATGATTGGTCCAACAGTATTTCTTTATTCATTTCAAATCCAACATAATGTCCAAAATGATTATACATATGATTTACATCTAATGATGGAACTCCAGGTCTACCAAACCATTGTAACTGGAAAGCTCCTCCATAATTCAATGGATACTCTTCAAAATTACTTATATAATTCTTTAGTTGATTACTTTTTTCTGGTGATAACTTCTGTAAGGACTCCCATGTTTCCTTAGTCATCATTCCTGTCTCCTCCTTAGGAGGAGTCCTTGATTCTCTATGTAAATCTAGAAGGTCTTTCTCAACAAGCCCCTGGGATGTATGAGTAAATTCATGGGAACTAATAGCACCAGCTGGGACTCTTGTCTCTATATCATCTAATTTATCAACATTATATTCTATAACATTTTCACCTGGCATCCAATCAGCATCTTTAGACTGAGTCTTAGCATGAGCCCAAGCCCAACTACCCTCTTCTCCGAAATCACTGACTCTTGTTTTCATTATCATCTCTAGGACACTAGGAAGGTTATCTCCATAATCAGACGCAACATCAACATCATGGCTCCCCCTAGCTCGTCTTATTCTACTTATATCAGTTTTAGATTGATAAGGATTATTCTTATACCAATCTTTGACAAATTTTAAACCTTTAATATGTTCCCATGTTTTCTTTGCACCAAAGTCGTTAATAAGTGTTTTAAGATGCTTTATTGTAACCCCAGCTTGCCTTAACCCATCATATAATTTTTTAACATTAGCCCTTCCAGTCAGAGCCTGATAAGCAGTCTTTAATGCTGGACTAGCCCCTCCTATAACTCTGGTCTCTTTCCCACTCTTATCCCTGAAAATATTCTGCCCTTCTGTATTTATGTAATTACCAATATAATTTGACTGATGAGCATCCATCTTTGACATTTCAGGTCCAAACGAACCAAGCAGCTGTCCTGGCTGAGATAATTTATTAAGCAATACTTTTAAATCATTTATATTCCCAGGCTGTAGAAGATGCTCAGAACCTGGAGACGAAGGTTTTCTTATTACAGACATTTAGTATCCTAAATTATTATTCTCATCGTCTAAGTCTAAACTAAAATTATTATTTGATTGTAATGGGTCTTCTATTTCAAATTGATTATTATATTGATTATTAGTTATATTATTAATCCCCATCCCAATATCATTACCACCTACCTTTGTCCATTGCCCTGTGCTAATTAATCTATTAGCTTCAGCATTGCCCATGAAATCATAATTGAATTTCTTTACTTCTCCAGTTAAGTTATTTTTAATTTCCATTTTATTGTTTCCCTTCATTCATCTTTAAAGCCCTAGCCATTCTTGTCATACCAATACCTCCACCAAATCTTGAAAACATATCTAGGTTAAGGTATTCCTCTAATTCTCTTTCTACCCTATCTTTACCAAAATGGTTAAATAGGAGCTTTGAATATTTCCCATGAGAGATTGTATAAAAATGCTCTCTCATCTCTTCTGGTTCGCAACTTCTTTCAGCAGAACCTATAGTCTCTTGACCATACATAATAACATCTACCTTATTATATAATCCTTTACCTGAGTATTTCATATTCCAAAAAGGATGTGTACGCTGAGGAAAGTATTGTAGAGATACTATATCTCCATAATCTACTGCCATCTCTTCTTCATGTTCAGCTTCTATTGTTTCAGAATTATACCAATTACAAGCATCTTCATAATGCAAGTTTATAGGCTTTTTAAAACCCAAGTGTTCAAGTAGTTCTCCCTCTAGTAAAATCATATCTTCAACAGTCCCATGAGATTCAAACTCAAACATAGGGAATATCTTCTGATGGCGACCTTCAATAGGATTAGGCTCATTACGATAGCTTGTACTTATACAATATACACCATTGAAATCTGGATTCTTTAGTAACTCATATTCAAGCCACATCTGCCCTGTCTGTGGAAGAGGATAGTTTATACCATCAAATACAAACTGACTAATAGTCTTAGGGTCTTCACAAGCAGCTAGAATACTTAACCTTGATTGAGTAGGAACCTCTATAAACCCTTTTACCCCCTTAAAGAATTCTCTCATCTTGGTTACAGCACTGTCGTATTGTAATGTTTCGTACATTATTTTCTAATCTCAAAATGAGGGAAATCATCAAACTTATTATCATCCACAAACCAATTTTGATTCCAGTCTCCACCCCAGCGTAGATTAATTCCCTTACTCTTAGCTATACCAATTACGAACCCAGCAAAGAGGTGGAACCTTTCCCTATCATCCCAATCAATAGGGTAAGGAACAACATCCACAGCATTGCTAGGGCTAGAATTGTGCCGCCCTTCAGGATACTTAACTTTAGTCTTCCCTTCTTTGTAAAGCGCATTCTGACGAGCCTCGCTTCTATGACCTTCCAATACAGAACAGTCCACCGTCTTGATAACTTCATGAAATACCACCTGTAATTTTTTATGACAAGTTGAAAGTCTCTCTAAAGACCTTGTACCAAATTTTGGCATCTTAGTTTCCCCTTCCTTTAATTTGTTTCCCTACCATTCCTCCAGTATGAGTATATGGAAAGTATCCTTCTTGAATCCCTGGACCTTGTAGAGTCCCCCACATTGATTCTGGGAGATAAGAATCATAAAAGAAATCTTGATTCATACCTGCATCCATATAATATATACTCTGAGGATTTAAATCCTTTATTGCCCTTACGACAGCTTCATTAGTAATTCCATTATTAGACATATAATTTAATTGGTCTAATGCTTTTACTATTGAGACATCACCTTTATCATCTTCAAACAATAAATTATATAATCCCTCATTAGTAAAATTCCCCTCTACTTCATCACCCTTACCCCATATACGCTTAAATTGGTCAATAGATGTAGGCTGTTTTTCATCAGTAAATACAAGACCAGCTCCACTTGGGTCATTAGGGTCTGGAGTAAGCCAATTACCTTGAACATTCTGAAGTTGAGGTGGGGATTGGTCGTCAAATTCCTTTAAACTTCTATATGCTTCATCTTTATCATACTGTGGATTAATACCTTCGTATTGATATGCATATGAGCCAGGTCTTGTAGGTGTCATCATAGACATATCTTTAATAGGAGCATCTCTACTTCTCTCATCAGGAGTTACATTTCTCCAAACAAATACATCGTCATCCCATACTTCATATTCACCATGAGCTGAAAATCTATTTGCATGAATCTCACTAATCTCCTTATCAGTATATCCAGGGAGTCTATTAGGATTACTATCATCTGAACCACCAGCAGCCAACCAATCAGTAACATCTTTCCATGCCTGATTAGTCTCCTCAAATTTAGTTAAATTCGCAGAATGAGTATTCATATCCCCTCTTGGAATCCATCCTTTTGTAGCGAGAGAATATGCATTACCAAGTCCTTGCTTAGTAGCTACATTATAAAACTTCTTAGCCTTATCCCATAGACTTCCCATTACTTTTTCCCATTACGCTTCTTCTTACCATTTTTACTTTTCTTCTTAGGAGGTCTACCTTTTTTTGACCCGTATGAACCTTTACCGTAAGGCATTAGTTATCACTCCTCATTCCATCGCAAAATGATTTTATTCCATTTGCCACAATATTATCGATTGCATCGATTACCCATGGCTCGATTGTTTTATTCCAAAATTTCTTTGTCCACTTAAATTTAGACATACCTAATGTACAAGTAACCCCAAGCCCATACATAAATTTACCAAACTTTGCTTTAAGCGTTTTATTTGGAATCTTCTTTAATACCCATGCAACAGCTACTGCTCCAATACCTCCAGCTGCATATCCTACAGCAGTACCACCTAGTTTTGCTACTATCCATTCTACCATTATAATACTCCTATTGCTAATGTTATTACGACTACTAGTAGTGCCATCCCTCCAGTCATCCAACTTTTCCAACTTTCAAGACTTGTAGTTCGACCATTTAGTTTACCAAGATGAGTTTCAACTCTCTCTACTATGGTCTCTATTCGTACTATTCGACTTCTTAGGTCTTCTCTGTATTCAGAGACTTGCTTGTGATTCAATTTCTTGTACCTCCATTTATTCTGCCTTTAAGAAAATTAAGGTCATCTGTTACATCATTCATTTCTTTAATCATATCTTCATGCCTTCTATCACGAACTTCATCTGACTTATTCCAGCGATTGATAAGCTGAATAGTTATTTCTTCCACTTCCGTTAACTTAGACATTAAAGTTTTCTGTAAAAACATCATTTGCCCTGCAAATAAAGCACCTACTAAACCTATCATTCCGTATTCTGCAAATATTTCTATCATTTTTCACTCCATTTATTAAGATAAAATTAAGATATTATTTGCATTATTAATGTGAGATTTATCACGGTATATGGTCATCAAATCTCGCTAAAGTCTCTATATGGTTTAATGCTTCTTGTGAAGAATATTTTTTCAAATCCGATGAACTTCCAGCAAGCTTATTTAAGGATTCGCTTACAGTATATTTATGTAAATCAGTTTCTTTTAAAATTATATTTAAAGCCTCTTCAGGTTCATACTTATTAATATCAGTATATACAGTAGAATAATCACTATGAGCGTCTAGTATTAAATATCTATTTAGTGCTTCTTTAAATGTATAAGCATCTTTGTTATCCCCATTAATAGTATTCATTCTTTCTGTTACTGTCATTGATTGTAATGCAGCCATTTAATAATCTCCTCCCATACCAGATACTAGATATGCACAGTTTAAATATATAGATTTCTTTATACTTGCAGATGATTCAATAAGTGGAAGTATAATTTCTCCAGGTTCTAACTCAATTTCCCCAGCTACTGTACCTGAAAATGTGCCACTATAGTGGTGCCACATATCATCATTTAAATCAGTCAGTGTTATAGTATGTGCAAGTCCTAAACCTCCACTTGATGCTAGAGCAGTAGCCCCATGAAATTCATTATCACTAGTCCCTCCAGCTCCTTTCATCACATATATATTTATCTTTAAATCATCAGAGCTAGAAGTCCCATCGTAGACAAAGAAATATCTAAACCTATGCACTTTTACATCTGCAGTACCTACATTTTGGAATAAAGGCAAAGATTGCTGCTCAAACATTGAAGGAACTATATCATCATATGTTACAGTAGCATCAGTAGTAACTTTTTTTGTACCAAGATACCAAGCACTTGTAGATGTCATAGAATATTTAGAACTACTAAATTGCACCCATTGATACTTGTTATCTACATATGATTTAATTGATTGTTGGGTAGCAGGATAACTTGCTGAATTAGAAGACATATCATCTTGGTCTAACATAGAAGATGTAGATATTTTTGTATCTGCATATGCCTTTATAGACTGCTGTGTACAAATCTTTGTGGCACTAGCTGAAGCCATAGTATCGTCATCTTTGACTTCAGTAATAGTAGCATCACCATCTCTGAATGCAATACTCCCTATATCTTGGAGTTCATTACCATTTACATCAATGTCTCCACCATCCAAATCAATTCCAGCAAAACCAGTAAAAGTAATTCCGCCCGTCATAGTTCCACCGCTTCTTATCAATGCACCACCAGCTCCTACTTCTTTTATAGTAGTGCCACCAACATTCGCATATATCTTTAGACCATCAGTATCTAGCCCTAATTCTCCTGGAGCAAGTTCATCATCCGCAGTCCCACCAGTAGGAGAACCTGTCCCATTCTTTGTTATAATTCTATTAGCCACTAAGCCCTCGCAGGTTTAGCACTAGTCTTCTTTTTTTTAACTCTCTTTGGCTTGGATTTAATTGACTCTTTAAGAGAAGATAATTCATTCCTTGTCTCCATTAATTCTTTTCTAATTTCTTCTTGGCTAATAACTGCTTCAGCTTCAATCCCTTTTAAAGTTTTATTTAATTTATTAATTTCAGACTGCTTGTCATTAATTATACCTTGAAGAGTTTTTTCAATAGACTTCTTTTCAGACGAAAGTGATTCCACAATAGATTGCTTTTCAGATTCTAATGACTGTATCCGTTTTCCTTGAGTACTTAATGTCTTTTCGTTAGCATCCTTAACATTATTAAGAGATTGGACATCTTCACTTAAAGATTTAATATTAACATTAAGTTCATCAATATTCTTCCACAACTCTAAGAGAACCTTCTCTTTATTTAAAATGTCTACAGATAAACTCCCTATCTGGTTTACTAAATCTTTAGTAGAAGTTAAATTAGGACAAAGTTCTCTTTGCTTTTCTTCAGCCATTATGAGTAAGAGCCTCCATCTATATTAAATCCAGATGTACTTCCATCTTCTAAAAATGTAACCAAATCACTAAGAGCTACTTGCACCATTGTCCCATTATCATTTGTTACTATCCTATCGGCTGTAGCTAATGTAGTTGATGTAGCAGCTGTATTCCCATCCATTATATTCAACTCTGCCGCAGTCGATGTTACTCCATCAAGTATATTCAACTCAGCTGCAGTGCTAGTCACTCCATCTAATATATTGAGCTCAGCGGCTGTTGATGTCACACCATCTAATATGTTAAGTTCGGCAGCTGTTGATGTAACTCCGTCCAAGATATTTAATTCAGCCGCAGTACTAGTTACACCATCGAGTATATTTAACTCTGCTGCAGTTGATGAGATAGCAGTACCAGCGATACTAAATGTTGTTGCATTGACATTGCCTGCTCCACTATAAATTACAGCTTTACTATTTGCAATAGTTCCAGCAGCCGAACCATCTACCAAATTCAGTTCTGCTGCGGTAGATGTAACTCCGTCTAAAATATTAAGTTCAGCTGCAGTGGAAGTTACCCCATCTAGAATGTTAAGCTCAGCCGCAGTACTTGTTACTCCGTCTAAAATGTTTAACTCAGCTGCAGTTGAAGTAACACCATCTAAGATATTTAACTCTGCAGCTGTAGAAGTAACAGCTGTTCCACCTAATGTTATAGATGCAGCTATTATATCATCTACTTGTAAATCTTCATAAGCACTGCCAAGTTTCATTTCCCATTTTGGACCAGTTGTGTTATATGTAAATGTAGCATCATCACTTGCACTATTAAGAGTAATTCCTCCTCCATTTGCAACTGAAACTCCAGCATTCCCACTATCTAATACTATATTGTGGTCGTTTAAATTTACAGTCGTTGAATCAACTGTTGTTGTAGTTCCACTAACTGTCAAGTCTCCAGTTATCTC
>Ga0208299_1003380_pt1 | contig 10067 bp, 14 predicted proteins | sample 15_taG_FD_184089 | JGI IMG/M metagenome (GOLD analysis project Ga0208299, IMG submission 184089) | Marine viral communities from the Subarctic Pacific Ocean - 15_ETSP_OMZ_AT15312 metaG (SPAdes) (version 2) | ecosystem: Environmental > Aquatic > Marine > Oceanic | place: Pacific Ocean | collected...
GAAACCAAAATTGGTTCAGGGGGTATTGTTTTAATCCCCGCTGAATATAAACATAGAATAGAGAATACGAGCAAAACGGAACCTCTCGTTTTTGTTGAAACTCAATTTGGAGATGTTAATATAAATGATGTCACCAGATATGAAGATGATTATGGAAGACATTTAGACAACTGGTCTAATTGCGATGGAGATCTGTTATAGTGAAAAATCGGTGGTACGGAATTAAGAAAACATATTCAAAGGATGATGTCCTGCGATTGCGAGGAACAAAAAAGATTGAATATACATTAGCAAAAGATGGAGCCAAAAAGCTTTGGGATCTGCTACACGAAGAAGAAGCAGTCAGAGCACTAGGCGCTCTAACGGGCAACCAGGCTGTCCAGCAGGTTAAGGCTGGCTTGAAGGCAATTTACCTGTCGGGCTGGCAAGTCGCAGCAGACGCGAACCTCGCGGGCGACATGTACCCTGACCAGAGTCTCTATCCTGCTAATAGCGTTCCCCAGGTTGTAAAAAAGATTAATAAAGCATTTCAAAGAGCAGATCAAATTGGTTCAGTTGAATATGATGGTGAATCGTGGGTTGATTATTATGCTCCAATCGTTGCTGATGCCGAGGCTGGTTTTGGTGGTCCATTAAATGTTTATGAATTAATGAAGGGTATGATTGAAGCAGGTGCCGCTGGCGTTCACTTTGAAGATCAACTTGCTTCCGAAAAGAAATGCGGCCATATGGGCGGAAAAGTTCTTGTTCCTACAAGCCAATTTATTCGCACATTAACTTCTGCAAGATTAGCGGCAGATGTTTGTGGCGTTCCTACAGTTTTGATCGCCAGAACTGATGCTAATTCTGCTAAATTAATTACCTCCGATGTTGATAAGAATGATCACCCCTTTATGACCGGCGAGCGGACCCCGGAAGGATTTTATAAGATTACGGGTGGTTTAGATATGGGGATCGCTAGAGGTTTGGCTTATGCCCCATATGCAGATTTATTGTGGCTTGAGACTTCAACACCTTGTTTAGAGGAGGCACAAAAATTTGCAGATGCAATTCACGCAAAATATCCAGATAAGATGTTGGCTTATAATTGTTCGCCTTCTTTTAATTGGGAAAAGCATCTTGATAAAAAAACAATTGCCCATTTTCAAAAATCTTTAGAAAAGATGGGATATAAATTTCAATTTGTAACATTAGCCGGTTTTCATTCATTAAATTATAGTATGTTTAATCTCGCAAAAAACTATAATGAGCGAGGGATGGCTGCTTATTCGGAACTTCAACAGAATGAGTTCGGCGCAGTTGAACACGGCTTTACCGCTGTAAAACACCAGCGGGAAGTTGGAACAGGATATTTTGATAAGATTTCACAAGTTATAAGCGGCGGAAATGCCTCCACTTTGGCTCTTGAGGGTTCTACTGAAGAAGAACAGTTTTAGTTCCCACTATCTAAAAAACTATTGACAACACACGGAGGTCGTGGTATTATAGGGGTATGATTTTCGTTTTCGGATACAATGCTCCGGTAGAGCTATCGCGTCTTATAAGCGTAGTGGCGGGGTTCAACTCCCCGGTATCCGATATGCTCGCATGGTGGAATAGGTAGACACGGAAGCCTTAAAAGCTTTTGCTGCAAAGCGTGTGGGTTCAAGTCCCTCTGTGAGCAAAAAAAATTTTATTCCCAAATAGCTCAGTTGGTAGAGCGAGTGACTGTTAATCACCAGGTCGGGGGTTCGAGTCCCTCTTTGGGAGTATAAAGATAAGGTAGGATAGAGATATGAAACTAGGATACGCTTGTATAAATACGGAACTGTCTAACGTTCCAAAATCAAAAAGAATTACAACTAATCGTTCGATGATTAAAAGAACCTTTCAATCAAAAGGTTTACCATATGCATCTGAGCTTGCTTTACAAAATTGTAAAGATCTAATTAAGATTCTTAAATGGAATGAGGCGCGACAAATCAAGTTTTATCGTATGTCTTCAAGTATTTTTCCGTGGGCATCCGAATATGAATTGAAACAACTTCCAGATTTCGAGCAAATTGTAAAAGCTTTATCTGAAGCTGGCAAGTATGCCACAAAAGTTGGTCAGCGTTTATCTTTTCACCCAGGTCCGTTCAATAAACTTGCAGCGAAAGAAGAACGCATTGTTAAAAATACGATCAAAGATTTAGAGCATCATTCTGAAATCTTTGACTTGATGGGTTTTAAACCTGGTTATTACAATAAGATTAATATTCACGTAGGGGCAGCGTATGAAGATAAACAAGAGACCGCACATCGGTTTTGTAAAAATTTTGATAGGCTTTCAGACAATCTTAAGAATAGGTTAACTGTTGAAAATGATGACAAATTGTCTTTATTCACTACGAAAGAGTTATACTGCCATATCTTTCGGTTTATCGATATGCCTATTGTGTTTGATTATCATCATCATAGACTTCACAATGACGGATTGGCAGAGGATGAGGCGTTGGATTATGCGATGGAAACATGGGGAAAAGTAACTCCTGTTTGTCACTTATCCGAATCCCGCAAAGAAGAACAAAAAATTGATTGTATGCCACAAGCACATTCAGATTACGTATATAATCCGGTAAATACTTATGGTCATAATTTTGATTTGATGATTGAAGCAAAAGCTAAGGAGTCTGCACTGCTAAAGTATCGTAATATTTTAAAAGATATCAGTTTTATGGAAGCTTTATGAACAAATCAATTATAGAATGAACAAAAATAACTCTTGACCTTGAGTTGTGTATGTGATATTATAGAACTATGAGAAAAAAACAACCATATCTGGTGGTAGATACTGAAACTGGCGGTCTAAACGCGAAAAAACATAGCATTTTAAGCATTGCTGGTGTTATTTGGGATCCAAAAAAGAAGGTTGAACCTATTTTTGACTTTTATGTCTGTGAAGATAACATTTCATATGTTGAAAAAGCACTAGAAGTCAATAAAATTGATCTAAAAGATGTGGAAAACGGTTTCAAACCAGCAAATGCAGTTATTGAGATCAAAAAAGCATTAGATAAGCACTTTGGACCCGACCGAAAACCTATCTTATTGGTTGGTCACAACATCAACTTTGATATTGCTTTCATAAAGCGGCTTTATAGGCTCGCCGGTCGCAATTATTACACAGATTTTAGAGATCGTGCAATGGACACGGCTGCAATTCTTGAATTTTTTATGATTTCAGGGAGAATCAAGGGTAACAGAGCTTCGGCTGATGTTTTATTCGAAGCTACAAACACAAAAATAGAAGAAAAGGACCGTCATACAGCAAAAGGTGACGCAATTGCTACGGCAATTGCAATTGACAAGTTAGCATCAACAATATAGGAGGAAATTTATATGTCAGAAGCAAAAAACAAACCATTTGGGACTCTGTTAGAGGAAAAACCAACATTAGAAGAAATCCAAACCCATTTTAAGGGCAAAGGCGGCGGACCCGAAGGTGAATCTCACATTATTGACGCAAACGCAGACAAAAAAGAGGATTTTGTGTGGTTTTATAGTAACAAATCCGACGCGGCGAAGGTTATTGAAAGATGTGGTGATATGATTTCGGATTATAGTTTTTTGGGGTCGGGTGTACAATTAAAGATTAATAGAAAAGCATTTCGCGGGCTTCATTGTGCTTTTCGTAACGTAAAAAACAAATAAATATTACTATTTATCATTGTATCAACAATGAGTAACACAAACGATTATATTATCACCACAATGAGCGGTGGAATAACGCAAAGAACCTTTAAAACAACTTATTCTATTCCAGCGCAAGCTGATGTAGAAAAGTCTACTCAAGCCCCATTCCAGATATCGTTTCCAGGCGTACCAGCAATAAGAGGAGCCTGGAAGCCTTATCAGGTTGTTGGTGGTGGTGATCCACCCTCGTTCACCCCCATTCCAGACTCTTCTGTAATCGAACCCATATTGGGTGCTAATCTTTATCATTGGTGGAAATTTGATGATGGAGTTTCAGGTGCTGGCACGACGGAGGCTGCAAACAGCGGTATTTCAAGCAACGCTGATGTTTTGTTCAACAATGGCATTGGTAATGTTTCTCTTGGCAATCGTAACGGGAAAATTGATTGTGTTAACTTCACAGGTGCGGGTGCTACCTCATTCACAAGAAATTTAGTTACACAAGGTGGAGCCGGAAATCCTTATACCGACTTTGGTTCTGAAATATATTTAGCCAACGGAAGTCTTGATCAGTTTACAGTAAGTGGGTGGTTTAAGGTTCCTGCTTCGTTACCTTCTGCTCGTGCAATGTTGTGGGGTTTCTCAAGAAACGAGGCTCTTGACGACGGGGCAGGGATGTATTATGATCCTAGTTCTCCTTCGGAAGGTTTACATTTTTTCTGCGGGGGTACAGGGGCTGCCGTCGCAAGAGTTTCTTCTGTTGGGGCACCGAATGTCGGTGAATGGTTCCATATTGCTTGTGTATTAGACGTAACAGGTAGTATTCACAAAGCTTACCTTAATGGGACCGCAGGAGCAAATTACAGTGCTTCCGATGTTCTTCCACCTCAAAAGCTGAATAGTGGCGGACCAGATTATATTAATGTGGCGGCGTTGGGCGCAACTCATGTAAACGCCCCATTTCATTATTTCGCCGTCCAAGCTTCGGATTTTCGGTGGTATAATGTCGCCTTGACCGACGCTCAAATTCAGGAAATTGTTCAGGGCGATTGGCCGTAATCTTAATCTTATATTTTATAAATCTTTCATAATCATTTCTCTTGACTTCGGGCGGGAGATATGGCATAATGGTATAATCAAATGGAGAAAACAACGGTGAAAAAGAACAAGAAAACCCGCAAATTAAGTAAAGATTTAAGAAAACAATTGTTCGAAACAGGCTTGGAGCGTTTATGCGATTGGGCAGATAAGCGCGGTTGGATCACTGATTTTTCGTATACTTGCGAAGATGAGATGGAACCCGGCAACAAAATGATCTACATCAACACTCGACAAAGTGTTGAAAAACAACTTTACTCCATGATCCATGAATGTGGACACGTTCTTGTACAGTCAAACGTAAAAGCTTATTATAAGAAATACCCAGCGACAGCCGAATCAAGATTTTTGGGTGTTGGTCGTATGCGTAAGTTAGAAAAGACCAAAAAGTATAAGATTGATACAATCGCAGAAGAAATTGAAGCTTGGGATCGTGGCAAAAAGCTGGCGCGCCGATTGGAACTTTATATCAACGAAGACAATTATACAAAACTAATGTATGAATGTGTTTACACATATGTTGATTGGGCTGCCCGAGGTAAAAGTGGCGATGGTAAAAGATCTTAAACCATATGACAGTCAATTTTTGGATGGTCTTAATATTGGGGATCTAGTTTCTTGGAAAACCTTTGGGGAACGTGATAAACAATATGGATTTATTACAAAAATTTATATAGATCGGCTTGAAACTTACGAAAGGCAATTTGCAAGAGCAATTGTCCGTGGGATTGATGGGCATGAACATAGCTATATGCTTTCAGAATTAAATTTAGAATCTTCAAATAAAAAGGATATTCCATTTGAATAACATAGTTACTAATGTGGGCGACCCTAAAAAGTTTTGGGAAGAATTTCCAATTGCGATAATTCTTGACGAAATGGAGCGAAAGAAAAAAGAACAAAACGGTCATCGCGAGCAATTACATATTCAAATGCCGCCGCCCCGAAGATTCGAAGAAGAAAAAAAGCCCGAAAACGAAGATGATTGCGTAATCATCAAATTTATGTGATTTTCGGATCCCATTCTCCTAAATACAACTGACTAGGCGGCACGATATCTCTGTTTGAAATATCATCTATTTCCACAAATTTTCGTTGTTTGATTTGATGTTAGGGCGGTTTTCAAAATGAAGAGTTATTCTAACATCTATGGACTAATTACATACATATGATCGATGAGCTTGACAGAATATCAAAAGTCCAACCTTTGATAAAAGATTTATATCAATATGCGAAGAAAAATTTTGGCTTTGATAAAGACGTTACGATCTCTGTCATCACAGATAATAAGAATGCTAAAAACCCATTAGGCAAAACAGCTTTCTATGATCCAAGCAAACACAAAGTTTGTTTATATATTCAAGGGCGTCACGTAAAAGATATAATGCGTTCTTTAGCGCACGAACTTGTTCACCATACACAAAATTGTAGAGGTGAATTTAATGGCGGTGTTGCGACTGTTGATGGATATGCTCAAGAGGATGATCATCTTCGCGCAATGGAAAGACAAGCATATGATGAAGGAAATATGTGTTTCAGGGATTGGGAAGACGGTTTGAAAGCAAAAACAAAAAATATGGGACTATTTAGTGATACAAAACCTTTAGGAGAAAAATTAATGGAAAACAAAATAAATAAAGCAGTCGATGAAACCCTGGTTCGTGAGGTAGTATTAGTAATGACTAATGATGGGCAATTTTACGAAAGAAATATTACGCCCTGGATTAAAAACTTTCGTCGTAAAATCAAGAGAGGTGTTTTTGACCCGGCAGCGGCACAAATGGCTTTTGAAAAGTATGTTGGTTTGGCTGCTCTGAAAAAATATTCTGTTGATCAAGCTGCTGATCAAAATTTTTGGCGAACGGTTCCAATGGAAGACCGCAAAGCTATCGGAAGAGAAATGCTGGAATATTATATGGAAGAAATTGAATATGACGACGGTATGATGAATGAGTCAAAACTAAGAAATGTTATTAGTCAGGTAATCAAAGAATCTATTGTTAAGCGCAAAGAAGCTAAAGAAGCGCGAGCCCTTTTAGAATCGCTTAATGAGCAAGAAGAAGTTAGCAATCAAGATTCTGGTGATCTCCGGTCTAAAGCTAGAATGCAAACTCATGATGCTCTAATGGAACGTTGGGGATATACAAAAAAATAATGTCTTTTTCCTTCAATAAAATATGGAAACAGTTTATACTAGAGGGAAAGAGCCCAGATATTAGTGTTTGGCTTCAATCTTTAAAGGATAATCTTGATCTGTTGAAACCGAGATCGGTAAGAGAAGGAAAGAGAGTCTCTGTTATGAAGCATCAAATAAACGAAATCGGCAAAGCCACAAATCGTTTGATTAAAGAAAATCATATGCTCCAAGAAGAGAATAAACTACTTCAGGAAACAAAAGATGACCAAAAAGAAACAAAGTAATATACAAGAGTTTGATCGTGTTGAGTTTTTGAACGAAATGAAACTGCGTAAAGTAGTTCAACACATCATCGGCAAAGTAAATAAAAACAATAGTCAAGTTCATCTTACTGAAGATGAAAGACTCAGGAAAATAATAAGGTCATTAATTGTTGAAGCAAAAACAGAAGTTACTCCGCACGATTCAACTGCTATTAATTTTCTTGAAGATCTATTGAAAAAAGTCCTTCCGGGGATCGAACAGGATTATAAATCATTAACAACCGATCCAGAACAGCGTGAATCTTTTAGATCACACTTTATTGCTAATATTAAAACAGGATTGGACACCGCGCTTCTAAATATGAAAGCGGCGATCACTTCAAAGAAACAAGCTGCCGCTTTGGTTGGCGATGACGCACTTATTGATATTACAGAAGCAAAAGATATTGATATTAACGTAACAGATGACCCGGGTGAGGATGAAAAATTTATTGAAATTGATCCAGAAGAAAAAGAAAAACAAGAAGAAGACCCTGGTGAAGATACGGGCTCTAAATTAGCCGCAAGAACTTATGATCGTCTCGATACCCAGGTTATTGAAACCTTCAATATCCTTAGTGATCCAAGAGATCAAAAAGTATTTGATGATTATTTGATCACGAACCTAAAACTATATTTTGATAAATATGAACAAGAACTCGAAGGCGTTATAGAACCTACAACTGATGAATATGAACAGGAAAAAGAAGAAACGGACGCGGAAGAAGAAGTTAAACAAGCTGATGAAGAAGGCGAAGAAGAAGATATTGATTAGATTTATAACGAGGAATTAATGAAGTTTGAAAAAATCGGAACTGAAATTGGTAAACTAGTAGATGAGAAAAACAGAGCTTATGGAAGCTCATTTGCAAAATCAGAAAAAATATTAAAAGTTCTTTATCCTAACGGGGTTCAACCTGAACAGTATAAAGATATGCTCGCAACAGTAAGAATAGTGGATAAGCTGTTCAGAATAGCAACAAAAAAAGATGCTTTTGGTGAAAGTCCCTTCAAGGACATCGCCGGTTATGGTATATTGGGAGTTGCGAGTGATGAAGAAGCAGGGTGATGGAAGGAATAAATATTATTCTATTTCCAACAAATTAAGAAAAAACGGTAAAACAAGCGAAGAGTTTGAGATGATCTTTAATGGTCTTTCATTAGAAGAGGTCATCGCTTTAAAACTTGAGCTTGCATCAAAATCTTCCTTTAATGGCAAATTGTATGGTTTACCGTTGTGGTATTCTATTCCCAGCATTGTAAAAGATGCAATGCTTAAATATGCTTTATCTGCAACTCGCTCGAAAAGAGAGGCCGCGAGGTTTCTTGGGCTTAATGAATTTAGTTTGAAAATGCTTATCAAAAAATATAAAGTTGATAACTATTTTGAAAAAAAACTTGACAAGGAGCATGATATGGTATAAAATGGCATTAGAAACAATAGAGTTCTCAAGATAGATCATAGATGAGTATTTTTTTTATTTTACTGTTTGATGGTTCTGCTGAACATATGTAAATGAACCTAGCTTCGTTATTGTGAAAAAATAACGATCTTGAGAAGACTATTTATTTCGGGGGTGTTTTGGATTCGATTAGGTGGATAGGATAAATTTGTGCAAGGGTGTATGAGCAGACACTACAAAGGCTTAAAACAAATAATTGCAAACGATAATGTTGCATTGCCTTTAGCGGCATAAGCTAAAGCGGGGTTTCCGGTTTCCTTGTTACCCAAAACCGGATTATCAATCGCTAAACCTTGTATATCGCAGATTTGTTGTAGCATTTAAGACGCGGGTTCGATTCCCGCCACCTCCAATTCCATTTTTTTTTACGGGCGTTTCCACTTTTTCTGTACTGTTTAGTATAGGAAGAATGGAAGTATTATTCTATTCCCATTTCTTTAAGGAATTCTTCTTTTCTTTCGTCCCAATACTTCTCGCCCCGATCAAATAAGTCGACAAGTTGGTCATGAGTAGCACCTAATCCGATATGATCAAATTTCGAGTAATACGAGTGAACCATCCCAACTAAGCCACCCTCGGCATTAATAACTGCTGAACCAGACGACCCCGGAGCTATCGGGACAGTATATCCCGCCACCCAAACATTCCTTCTCCACTCCTCTAATTTTCTTTTTCCGATATAAAATCCTTCAAAGATGGGAATAAAAGTGCCGCCGCCAAGACCTCGCGGGAAGCCTAAATAATAAATTTTTTGACCATGACGAGGAGGATCGATAGCAAAGCTTAGAGCAGGTTGATCAATTCTTTTTGTAACCATTAAACAAACATCATATTGTTTATTCCATAGGAGTGGTTTCGCGCTGTATTTCTTTCCTGTGATATCATAAATCTCATTTACGTTTGAAGACATTACATTAAATCGTTTTGGATTGTAAAATGGAAAGATGCTTGCAATTTGTTGGTCGTAAACAACCTTGCAAACATGAGCAGCAGTTAGGACAAAACTAACTTTTCCTTTATGCCTTACGATAGAACCAGAGCCTACCGAATTAAATGAAGTAATTATGTCAATTTTTAGGGCTGCGGTTGATGAGTCCACAGACATACTCCCAACTGAAGATGTCTCAGTTATTCTCAAAAATGTGGTAGTTTTTATGATGCCAATTGAATTTCTGGCTGAGTTAAGAACCTTCTCTTCAAACTGGAAACAAGCACAACCGGAAACTGAAAGAATAATTAAAATAAAGTTTACAATTACAAAAAATTTTCTAATCATGATGTGTTACATAAATAACTATATTGAAATTCTTGAAACATCTTCACAAATACTATTTACTTGTGCTGGTACAATGTTATTTACTTGCAAAGAAAAAAAATATGATTGGAAACTTCTATGACAAAAAAAATCTATGT
>Ga0208299_1003381_pt1 | contig 10067 bp, 9 predicted proteins | sample 15_taG_FD_184089 | JGI IMG/M metagenome (GOLD analysis project Ga0208299, IMG submission 184089) | Marine viral communities from the Subarctic Pacific Ocean - 15_ETSP_OMZ_AT15312 metaG (SPAdes) (version 2) | ecosystem: Environmental > Aquatic > Marine > Oceanic | place: Pacific Ocean | collected...
GGTCCAATAAAATCTCTTTGCTCATATTAAAATTATTACCATAAAAATACCATACTTTAATTATAATATTATAATCAATTAAAATCCTTTCAATTATATTTTTAGACATTGACAAAAAATCTTCTACACTTCCATATTCATGTCCGATACTTCCACGATTTATACCCATATTCCTTCTATTTAGAACAATTATAGGATATTCGTTTAAACCAAAAACCTTAGAAGTAATAGCTTGTGGTTTTTGAAACTCTAAATCAAAATCTGAATCTTCTGCAATGTTTAAAATATTTTTTATATCAATTGGTAATTCTTTTGCTTCATTAAATCTTCTAAGCTTCATATCCTATATATTTGTATTATCGGATATAAATCCCTATATTTGTAGAAACAAACAAAAAAATAATGGCGCGTACTTTTAGACAAAACATAGTAGAAATCAATGAAAGCTTATTGCATTATTATAATCTTAATAATGATGAAATTATTAAAAGGCGATTAATTAATAAATTTGATTACATAGAAGAAAGAATAATTATTGACAAAAACCCTCTCAAGTTTATTCGTATTATATTAAATAATAATATTCTTCAATATTTTCAAAAAATAAAATACGAAAGAGGACAAAAAGCATTAACAAGAAAAAGAAACTTAGATAAACTATTATCAAACTAAGCAAACAAGTATCAATATATAAGACATGAAACTTTTAAACAATATTATAATTCGTAACAAATCTCCTTGGACAAACCAAAGGTAATAGTTGCGTATTACTAAAAATTTAACCCGAGGATAGAAAAATCTTCGGGTTTTTTTATGCTCAAGAAATTAAGAAATTATGAAAACGAAAACACTAAATATGCCACAAACAGACTTTACTCAAAGGTCTGAACATAAAACTAAAGAGCCTGAACTAGTCTTACAATGGGACAAAGTTCTACAAAAACGAAATGCATTGAATCATAAGCCGTTCCTTTTACACGATGGTCCTCCTTATGCTAACGGTGATTTACACGTTGGACATGTACTTAACAAAGTATTGAAAGATATGGTTGTTAAATACAAATTGATGGATGGTCATAAAGTTGATTTTAGACCTGGTTGGGATTGTCATGGGCTTCCTACTGAATTAGCTGTACAAAAAAGACTTAAGAAAAGACTTCCTTTATTAGAACTGAGAGAGGCTTGTCATAAGCTTGCCAATGGTTTTGTTGATAAGCAAATGGACACATTTAAAACATTAGGTGTCTTTGCTGATTGGGATAAAAAATATCAAACTAACCAAAAGGGATATGAAGTAAAGCAATTAGAACTTCTTTATAAACTTATGAATAAAGGTTTAGTTTATCTTGATAACAGACCTGTTCATTATTCACCTTCAACCAGAACGGTTCTTGCTGAATCTGAATTAGAATATCAAGATAGAACTGATATGTCTGCTTATTTTACATTTGACTTGGATGATGGTAGAAAACTTGTTGCTTGGACTACGCAGCCTTGGACGCTGCTTGGTAATAAAGCTGTATGTGTTAATCCTGGATTATTCTACAAAGAAGTTGAAAATAATGGAACTGTTTATCTTCTACACGAAGATTGTAACCTTATGGAAGGAGAAACTTTAACAACACATAAAGGCGTTGATTTAAAAGGACTTGAATACACTAATAGGTTAACTGATGAAAGAGGAAGAGTTGTTGTTGATAACTTTGTTAAAGCAGATTCAGGAACAGGTCTTGTTCACCTTTGCCCAGCACACGGTGATGATGATCACGAAGTCTGTAAAAAATCCAATCTGTTTGGTGAAGATTTAACTGATAATGCGGGTCGTGTTAATGGTAAATTCTGCCTTGATTATTCTGTAGATGTTGTCGAGCAAATGAAAGAACTTGGAATGCTTGTTAAGGCTGAAGAGTATCAACACTCTTATCCACATGATTGGAGAACTAAAAAACCAGTTTATTATAGATTAACTGAGCAATTCTTTTTAGACTTAAAGCAGCTAAATAAGGATGCATTAAAAGTTCTTGAAGATGTTGATATGACAGAAGATAGATGGAGAAACCGTTTGACTAATATGTTAAAAGGTAGAGATAGATGGTGTTTATCAAGACAAAGACAATGGGGATTCCCACTTGCAGTATTCTTAAAAGATGGAAAACCATTCTTGAATGATAAAGTAAGTGAGCATTTAACTGAACTTTTCAAAGAGCATGGTTCAGATGTTTGGTTCTCAATGACAGATGAAGAGTTATTACCAGAAGAGTTCCATAATATGGAATTAGAAAAATGCACTTATACATTAGATGTTTGGTTTGATAGCGGTTCATCATGGTTATCAGTAATGGATGGGCAAGTTTCAGATGTCTATCTTGAAGGTTCTGATCAATTCCGTGGATGGTATCAATCATCACTTTTGACTTCAGTAGCTGTTACGGGAAAGGCTCCTTATAAGAAAGTTTTGACACATGGATTTGTATGTGATCAAAATGGACATAAGATGGCTAAGTCTGTTGGTAATGTTGTTGAGCCTAAAACTGTTCAAGATAAATATAATACTGATGTTCTTAGATTATGGGTTGCACAGACCAGTTATGGAAATGATGTGACACTAGGTGACGCTGTTTTAAAAACATGTGGTGCAAGTTATTTTAAACTAAGAAACACTTTAAAGTATTTATTGGGCAACATGTATGGATTTAATGAAGATTTTGAGCCTACTTTAACGGAAAGAGATTTAGAAGTATTAGAAAAGAATGATGTTATGTATAAGAATTGTCTAAAGTATTATTCAGAATATGACTTCAAATTTGTTTTGCGTGAAGTAATGGCATGGGTTTCTGATCTTTCAAGTTCTTATTTAGATGATGAAACTAAGTCTTATCTATATGAAGGAGAATTAGATGATGTGGAAAGAAAAAATTGTCAATTTGTTCTAAAAGATTCTTTAGAGAAAATGATGAGGGTATTAGCTCCTATGACACCTTTCTTAGCAGAAGATGCTTATCAGAACTATTTATTCGGGAAAGAAGAAAGCTTATTTTATGAGTCTTTTTAGATTCTTGAAAACAAATGCCTCATGATTTTTTATAATTAAAAAGCAAAGATTATGAATGAACGAAATAATAACAAAACCCGAAACGGACGAAGCAATAGCTTTGCCACAAACTCAATTTCTAAACGAGTTTAGTAAAGAGATATATGAGCAGACATATAAATTCTCTGACGAAAATATAAACACCACACATCTTAGAGTTGCAAAGGACTTGGCTTCTGTAGAAACAGACCAAGTCTATTGGACTCAACAATTCTTGAAAATGCTTGAGAACTTTAATTTTGTTCCTGGTGGAAGAATTACATCTAACGCTGGAACTGAATTGAAAGGCACTACTTACATTAACTGTTTTGTTGATGGATTTGTTGGTGAAGATCAAGATTCTATGGAGGGTATCTTAGATACACTACGTAGACAAGCATTAATACTTAAATCAGAAGGCGGTTATGGCTTCTGTGCTGATGTTATGCGACCAAGAGGAACTTTTATTCGAGGCATTGGTAACGAAAGTCCAGGCTCAGTTAGAATGTTGGATATGTGGGACACACAATCTTCTGTTATTACTGAAGGTAGTGGTAAGAAGTCCAAGAACAAAAATGCTAAAGGCAAGATCCGTAAAGGAGCACAAATGGTAACAATGTCAATTTGGCATCCAGATATCGAAGAGTTTATCACAGCAAAACAAACAAGTGGTCGTTTGACCAAGTTTAACATGTCTGTTCTTATGACAGATGATTTTATGAATGCTGTTGAGAAAAATCTTCCTTGGAATTTAGAATTCCCTGTTGTGAGCGAAACTTACAAGAAAGAATGGAATGGTAACTTAGGTGAATGGAAAGAAAAAGGTTATGAAACTGAAATTTATAAAACGTTTGAAAACGCTACTGAATTATGGGAGATGATAACCACTTCTACTTATACTCGTAACGAACCAGGTATTTTGTTTGTTGACTCAATGAACAGAATGAACAACTTGAAATATTGTGAGTATATTTCTGCAACTAATCCTTGTGGTGAACAAATTCTTCCTATTGGTGGTGTTTGTCTTTTAGGTTCTTTGAACTTAACACAGTTTGTTGATTTTGATAACAAAGACTGGGATTATAATAAATTGTCTGAGATTATTCCAATTGCTATTCGCTTTATGGATAATGTTAATGACAAAACATATGTTCCACTTGAATCACAAAAACAAGGACTTGCTAATAAAAGAAGATTAGGACTTGGTATCATGGGATATGGTTCAGCATTGATGATGTTGAAAATAAAATATGGTGGTAAGAAAGCATTGGAAATGACAGATAAGCTAATGTCGTTTATTGCTAACTCAGCATATAAAGCTTCTTCTCTTTTGGCTAAAGAAAAAGGATCATTTTTATTATATGATCGTGATGAATACCTTAAAAGTGAATTTGTTGCAGGTCTTGACCAAGAGACTAAAGACAGTATTTATAAGAACGGTATCAGAAACTCACATCTTTTGAGTATTCAACCAACTGGAAACTCATCCGTATTTGCTAACAATGTTAGTGGTGGTCTTGAGCCAATTTTCCTACCAGAATATATCCGAACTACAATTGTACCATTTGAAGTTGAAGGATTATCTCTTCCTAAGAATATTAACTGGTCTAATAAGACTTTTGATTCGAAGAGTGAATGGAAATGGACAAAAGAAGGTGATGAAAATCTATTGAGAATTATTCACAATGATGATGTTTATAAATTTGATAAATCAAGAGGTTTGTTGAAAGAAACAGTCGTTCAAGATTATGCTGTTAAATATTTGAGTGAGAGAAATCAATGGAAACCAGAAGCTAAATGGGTTGCAACTACTTCTAATCTTTCTATTAAAGAACACGTTGATACTATGAAAGTTCTTTCTAAGTATATTGATTCAGCAATGAGTAAAACAATTAACATTACAAATGATTATCCATATGAAGATTTCCAGAAAGTCTATATGGACTGTTACAAATCAGGAACTATTAAAGGTTGTACTACTTATAGAGCAGGAACAATGACAACTGTATTATCTGAAATTTCAAATGATGATGGTGAAGTTGATAGAATTACTAAGACAAAAGCACCAGTGCGTCCAAAAACTTTACCTTGTGATATTCATCATTTGACTGTACAGGGTAACAAATGGATTGTACTTGTTGGTTTGTTGGATGGTGATCCATATGAAGTGTTTGCTTTCCGAAAGAAAAACATTTCACTTCCAGAAAAATGGAAAGTTGGAGAATTAACCAAAATCAAAAAGGGATGTTATAACTTATTTTCAAATGATCTTGAAATTGAGAATTTAGCTGACCACTTTGAAAAAGATGAAGAAGAAGCATTGACTAGAATGATCTCAACATCACTTAGACATGGTGCTGAAATTAGTTTCATCTTTGATCAGCTTCTAAAGTCTGAGGGTTCAGTTGTATCTTTCTCAAAAGCTGTTGCTAGAACTCTTAAGAAATATATCGACATTGATAAAGTGAATACTACTTGTGATAATTGTGGTGACCCTAAAGGTTTAATAATGTCAGAAGGATGTTTTAAATGTGTTTCTTGTGGATATAGTAAATGTGATTAAAAACCAATTAAAATTAAAAAGCTCGGAATTTTCCGAGCTTTTTTTTATATATACTAATATGAAAAAATATACAAATTTTATAAAAGAAAATGATTCTCACGACCTTAAATCTGATAAAGAGGAAATAGAAAATAAAATTATAGAATCTTTAAATGATGCTAATGATAAATTAGATAGTGTTGAGTTTTCCCAACTCGCTGAATCTATAATAGATTATATTGATGAAATAAGTAGAAGTAAAAATACTTAATTCAATAAATCTTTTAATCTATCTGATCTTATTTCTTGTTTAAATACTTCGGGGAAGGCATCATGTACTTTCTTTTTGATTTTATCACACCTTTTCTTTGACTCAATATATTCTTTGATTCTGAAAGGGCCTTTTTTCCATGAAAACTCTCTTCGCTCAAGAGCACCAAATGCAGTGATTTGATTTAATACATCATAATCAATAACTCTAACACCCCATCTGACTTTTTGATCCGCAGCACATAGCTTTGTATAGCTATTATAATATCGAAAATAAAATATGATAGGTATTATAACATATGCCGAAGCAAATCCTAAGAATATGAGCAAATCGTATAATGTTATAGTTATGCTTACTGTGTTTAGTAACATTAAGTAGTTATTGTGCGCACATCAATTGAATCTCCGACAATATCAATGTTACGTCTTTTTTTGAAGTTTTTATCTCTTCGCATGAAATAAATCTCAGATAATTCAGAATCAATTTGGATAACTTTATTCTTAACATCTGGACCATTTTCTTGATTAAAGATAACATAGTCAGACTTCTTGTTTTTACCAACGTCTGAAATTTCATTTCTGAACACACCTGGGTTTAGGTCGGTGTTTAACATTTCATATCTATACTCTCTTTCAGTAGAAGGACAAGAAACATTAATTACATAATCAAATCTATCTTCCCATTTCTTTTCAAAAAGACAGCCACAGTTAAAAACCGTGTATTGTGAATGTTTTCTATATTTTTCGTGGAATTTTTTATAAGCATTGAATAGTGGAAAATCAACAATGTTGATAAGCCTATCAATCTTTTCGTCAGTATCAAAAGCTATAGGATTTGCATAGCTACCAACTACATAGCTACTACCAAAGCATTTTTCAATTGCTTCACCTGTGCCTTTATGGTAGTTTAACAGATATTTCAATACTGCATCAGCATCGAAAACGGGAACTCCGATTTTTTTAAATAGTTCACCAACTGAGTTTTTCCCAGCCATTCTGTTGCCAGTTAAGGCTATTTTCATATATCTATCCATAGGTAGTTGTAAAATTAATAAATAAAATGTAAAAAACCAATTAAAAATGAAATATACAATTCCTGAATTAGCTTTTATACTGTATAATAATAGATCAATTGCTTGTGTTTCTAATTTCTTAGAATCTTCAGTCAATCCGTATTATCTTATAAAGATAGAAAAAAAATTTGATTGGTGTAAATCTTTATATGAAAATGTTGATAAACAAATTGAAATTGACGCATCTCAATTAGATATGCATGCTAAGGATATAATTATATCACCAGAAGATATAGCAGCATTAACTGGTAAATTTAAAGAAAAATCTGGAGCAATGCAAAATAATGAAAGGGAATATTTATATAATCGAAATATAACAGATGAAATTATCGAAAAATATAATTTAATAGGATTAAGCCAATTTACAGATGAAGATGATTTAAGAATAATTGGTGCTAGATGTCATCCTGTTCTATCACCAGTTATTTCAGATGGTATTGAAGAAGGTGGAATAATTATGCCATTATTTGAAGGTGGTATTTTGAAAAATTGTGCGATAAGGAAGTTAAGTGATATTGGTAAATTAAAATACACATTAGCTGTACCTGATATCCCTGTTTGGGGATTAGAAGATATTGAACAAGGAGATGAAATTTATTTAACAGAGGGCATCTTTGATATGATGGCGCTAAGAGAAAAGGGTGTTAAAGCAGTAACAGTATCTAGTGCAATGTGGTCAGGTATTCAATTATATAAGGTTATAGAAAAAAGACCAGGTCATATAAAGATAATAGCTGATAAAGATAAAGTTGGTTATAAAGTAGCCGCTACATTAAACAAATTCTTTAATCTCGAAAAAATAAGTAGTTCAACACATTGTTCAAAGGATTACAAAGATATGGCAGAGCAAATATTTGAGAATAAGAAAGGGCTACAAGATATACAAGATATTAAAATTACTAGAGATATGATACAGAGGGAAAATGATAATTCATTTAACTTCTTAGAGTATTTACAAACTCGAAACTTCTAAATAATATATACTTCATGGCGATTTTTGACTTCAGTAAATACAATAATGCATCTACATCACAGATAGATTGGAAAAAAGCAGAACGTGAAGAGTTTGCGGATGAAATAATAGAATTACAATATGAAGATGGTATTAGAAAAGGTGGATTTAGTAATGATTTAGTACAACATGAAAATGTTGATATCGAAGAAGATTTCAGAATGTATCAAGATGAGATGGACAAGAGAGGCTATACACTGGAAAGAATAAAACAACTATTTACAAATTATCACTTTTCAGATTGGATACAAGAGTATGCCTTAGATGAGAAAACTGGTTATGTAGATGTTTATCTCTATTGTTTAAATGAGAAATTAAAACTTAATACAAAAGTTTGGTTAAGTGGATCACCAATTGATTTTTATAATAATATGGATGAATACTCAAATGAGTATTACATTAAATATGGATATGGAATACACAAAACAGTTTATGGTCAATTATTTTTAGCTCAAAGTAATATTACAATTGAGAAATTTATAAAGGATTGTTTTAAAGAAGCATTTGATCCTTGTTATCAAAATTTGGCTTATGATTTAAACATTGCTGTTGTACCAAATAATTATAGAGAGACAACAGATTTCTATTTAGTTCTTGATGATTATTTACACAAAGGAGATAAACAACATGTTATTAGGTATTATGAATTATATAATTATGTTTTACACCGAATTAATATTAGTGAAGATAAAGATCATTTAAATAACATAAGTGAACTTGATTTTGAAAATATTTTATTCAAAGATTTTAAAATATTTACTGAGTCTGAAGATTTTGAAATTATAGACACAGGAGAAAATTTAGTTTTTAACTATACTTCCTGATTTTTTCATACAATTCTTCAATAGTTATTGAGCAACTATCTTGCTTTTCAAGATTGTGTTTATAATAAAGTAACTGTAAATTACAAGGGTGTGATATTATCTCAATTGGTATATTATTTAAATAACCCTGTTTCACAGAAAAGCAATGATCTATATGGTATTTTTTCATACCTCTGATTAAACCATCTGGATTTATAACACTTTCATTATTACGATAATTTGTAATTGATTTATTAGTCACAACTTTTTTATATTGTAACCAACCTTTAATATTAGAATCATTTATTTGCGTACCATTCTTTATCCTAGTAGATTTTGTTTTTTCTTTGTTATTAAAGTTTTCATCACCATATTTTTCTTTTAGGGTTTTTTTGCGTTTAATTTTTATAGATGATAACTCAAACACATTTTCAACCCCATATTTTTCAAAAACATTATTAAGCCTATTATTTTGTATGGTTTTTAGCCAATTTTCACCATATTTATATTCATATGTTTTATTTCTTTTAAATATAAAATCATTAATTTCTTTATCTGTTTTCTGCTTCCAACATTCTTTTTGTCTTTCAACTGGGATAGGTGATGTCTTAGCACATTTATTAGAACAAAATTTGCTATATCCTAAATTTATATTATAATAATTATTATTCTTTCCACACTCTAAACATTTCGGAATTGATTTTGTTTTATTTAAAAAATGATAAATTTTTTCTTTAAAAGGAATATTGAGTGAATTATTCATAGAATACTCCATTATAATATTATATAGATTACTGTAGTTTTTTTTAAGATATTTTTCTCGGCTTTTCTGACCAGTTCTATTATCCTCGGTAAAAAATTTGTAATAATCCATAATAATTTGTATATTTATCTATATATAAAATTATGCTCCTTTAAATCTGTTTTTCCAAACAAGTATCTAAAATAGATATATAAGATAAGCTATTAATAGCATTAAAAATTTAAATATTAAAAATTATGGTCGTAAACCTAAAATCACAAAATAACTTATCAGGATTTTATATAATCTACAATGGGTCTACAAATATCGAAGAGCCTGGGAATTATGGAATATCTCACTTATTAGAGCATCTTTTATGCAAAACTTTCGATCATATGATGGATGATTTTGATCGTGATGGCATCAGTTGGAATGCTTATACAGAAGCCAACCTTATCAACTTTCACTTTACAGGTCTTGAATCAAGACTGGGTAAATATCGACAAAAGATTTTAGATGCTGTTTCTGATTTCTCAATAACAAAGGAACAGTTTG
>Ga0208299_1003382_pt1 | contig 10066 bp, 12 predicted proteins | sample 15_taG_FD_184089 | JGI IMG/M metagenome (GOLD analysis project Ga0208299, IMG submission 184089) | Marine viral communities from the Subarctic Pacific Ocean - 15_ETSP_OMZ_AT15312 metaG (SPAdes) (version 2) | ecosystem: Environmental > Aquatic > Marine > Oceanic | place: Pacific Ocean | collected...
AGTTGTCAGGTAGACAGAAAAGATATACCTGATCTAACACGTATTGTTGTGGCACTTGACCCTGCTGTTACCTCTAATGCTGAGTCTGATATGACTGGTATTATTGTGGCTGGTGTTGATGTCAACGGTAAGTCTTATATCTTAGGAGATTATACTGATAGATTGTCACCTCAAGGTTGGGCATCTAAAGCTATTGAACTATATCATTCCTTTGAGGCTGATAGGATCGTAGCTGAGGTCAACCAAGGTGGTGATATGGTTAAACATACGATCCACGGGGAGGACGAGAGCGTGCCTCTTAAGATGGTTAGAGCCTCTAGGGGTAAGTATGCCCGTGCAGAGCCTGTAGCTGCCCTCTATGAGCGTGGTTTAGTGCATCACGTCAGGAACCAAGAAGACGGTGCAAACCTTAATGAACTAGAAACTCAAATGAGAACTTGGGAGCCTTTAGGTTCTATAGGTTCTCCAGACAGACTTGATGCTATGGTTTGGGCATTAACTGATCTTATGCTTAATGGCTACCAAAAACCTCAACTGAAACTTGTATATAGTAGTATCAAAGGACTGAGTTAATGACTAAGAGCCTGTCAAAAACAGAATCTACTTCTATTCTAGGTGTGGCAGGGCAGAATGTCCATAATGGAACTATCCGCGCAGACGAGTTCCTACGGGAGCTTAAGGGTAGGGAAGCTGTAAAGAAGTTTCGCGAGATGCGTGACAATGATAGTACCATTGGTGCTGTTATGTATGCAGTTGAGCAGATGCTTCGTGATGTTGAGATTAATGTAAAACCTTCAGATGATAGTGACGCAGCTAATAAAGAGAAAGAGTTTGTTGAGAGTATCTTAGATGATATGGAGCATACTCTTGATGACCATATTGCAGAGGCACTTAGCTTTCTGTCGTATGGTTTTTCTTGGTTTGAGGTTGTGTATAAGCGTCGAGAAGGCTTGGGTCAGAACCCTAAGAAGAAGTCTAAGCACTCTGATGGACGCATGGGTGTCCGTAAGTTGGCTTGTCGTTCCCCTTGGACTATTGACAGGTTTGACGTAGAGCATAAAACTGGAGACATCTTAGGTATCTACCAGAGTACAGGTTACGGTACAGGTAATAATTATATCCCTAGCCGTAAGTCTGTTTACTACAGGACAACTACTATTAACGGTGATCCTTCAGGTAGGTCTATCCTACGGAACGCCTATACTAGTTATCAGTACCTTAACAATATGCAGTCTATTGAGGCTGTAGGTGTTGAGCGTGAGTTAGCTGGTATTCCTGTTGCCCGTGTACCTGCTGAGTACCTTTCCCCTGATGCTACTGAGGGTCAGATTGCCTTCCGTAATGAACTACAGTCTATCCTACGGGATGTCAAGTTCAACGATCAAGGTTATATTATCCTACCTAGTGATTCCTATCCAGATAAGGATGGTGCGCCTACAAGTGAGCGTCTGGTTGATGTAGAACTTATGTCTTCTAGTGGTACTCGTAATATTGATATAGACCCAATTATTCGTCGTTACCAGCATGACATTGCTCGTAGCGTACTGTCTGAGTTCTTAATGCTTGGTGGTGGTTCTAACGGTTCCTACGCCCTCTCTAAGAGTAAGACAGACTTATTCCTACGTGCCTTGGAGAGCTACATCACTCAGGTGGTAGATACGCTTAACAAGCAGCTTATTGAGCCTCTGTGGGAACTAAACAACCTTAACCCTGACCTTATGCCAAAGTTGGTTGCTGGTGACGTTGCTCCCCATGACCTTAAAGAGCTTGGATCATATCTTCGTAATCTCAATGGCGCTAGTATTAACTTGGCTGACCAACCTGAGATAGTTGATGCTCTCCTTCATAATGCTGAACTTCCTGAACTGGATCGTAAGAAGTACGATGAGTCACTTGAGATGGCTCGTCAAGCTGCTTTAGCTCCTGTTCAAGAGGAACCAGAGGAAGAAGAAGAGGAAGAAGACGAAGATCAGGAAGAAGATGAAGAAGTCTCTAAACTTGCTGCACTGCAAGAGGAGGTTCTTAAAGCCTCTCTGGAGTATCTGAAAGATGACTGAGTTTGCTAACAATGTAGCTATCATTAAGGCTGTTGTAGCCAAAGAACTCCTTAAGAAAGACTTCACTGGACGTGAGGGTGACAAAGGAGAGAAGGGTGACACTGGCGAGGATGGCGAAAGCATTGTTGGCCCCCAAGGAGAAATAGGTAAGTCTGGACGTGACGGTATTGACGGTGTTAGAGGTCCAGTAGGTAAAGCTGGTCGTGATGGCATTGACGGTAAAGATGGACGTGACGGTGTTGACGGTAAGTCTATTGAAGGGCCAGAAGGTCCAATAGGTAAAGCTGGCTCTGACGGGACTGAAGGTAAAGCTGGTCGTGGTATCAAGTCTATCAAGGTAAACAACGACAATATGTTGGTTGTTACCTATGATGACGGTGACATGACTATTGCGGGTAAGGTCTCTGTTACTAACAAGACTGAGGTTATCCAGAACGGCGCAGGTCTTCCATTAGGTCACTTCGCTCTTCACAGCGTTTCCTTAGATGAAGACGACAACTTAATTGTTAGGTGTAATAACAATAAACTTTTTAATATCCCTATTGGCACTAAGAGCATAGGTGGCTACGAGTTCTCTGGGGGTTTTTCAGACAGAACTACAGGGCAGACGGGTACGAGTGATGTTGGCTCTAATGTTAGCTACACTTCTTCTGATGTCGCTGCTAAAAGGTGGCGTAGGTTTGGTTTCTCTTCCGCTAGGCAGGTAGCTAACGACCAACCTTATTGGGCAGACTCTAGTGATCCTGATGAAGCCCCTGCATTGGGTACTACTGATTATCAGGGAGTAGGTTTATTCTCTGGTGCGTATATGCCCTCTGGTGTGACCTCCATGTTTGATTTCACACAAGATGATCCATACAACCAAGCACTTACTACGGGTGACAATCCATACACTGCCGCTACGGGGTCTCTTAGTTGGTTTGAGTGTAAGGTTGGTGACCTTGCTGAAGTCAGGTTTGATTTTAATATTACTCCTCAGTTTGCAAACACCACGGTAGAGGTTGGATTAATATTTGCTACTAGGGATGAGGATGATAATATTACATTCACCTTCCCACTTCTAACAAACCCTATCTTCTTCGGTCAAGGCTCCGTTGGGAAGACCTTCTTAAATAGACCTTCCATAAGTGCTTACTTCGCTTCACAGGAAGATGTAAACGCTAGGGCATTACCAGCTATCCGATCAGATCAGCCTGTCCTTGTACAACCTTTGACGATTCTAACTACCATAAAAAGGTAACTCTATGGCTATCCGTATCTCAAGGAATGACGCTGGTAACTGCATAAACTTTGTGGGTTCTACTCAACCTGCCTATTGGAACGCTTGCCTGTCTGGTCAAGTAAACTCTGAAGATAACACTTTAGTTGATGTCGTTAACGACATTAGATCAGACAGCTTAGGCGAAGTAGAGTTTGAGTTCTATGCTGTACCTTATACAGACTTTGTAGATAAAGATGATAACGCTTTTGATAACGCCGCAGACTGTGCTGCGTACATAACGGCTAATGCGAATGTCTCATCAAACACTGGTCGTTTCTCTTTAAGCCCCTTGGATACTTTAGACTTCTCCTTAGACCCTACAAACACAACTGTTCTTCTGGACAACGGTGATGCCTTTGCTGCTAACTCAATACGAGCAGTTGCCAATGACGAAGGTTACATAGACATCCTTAAGCACTCCTCTGACATAGTTATCTATGGAGATTTGAGAGTAGAAAAAGCTACAATAGACAATATTCAAGTAACTCAGGTTATAGCAACTGCGGTAAACGAGTTAAATGCCCTGTTCTCCCAAACGGGAGGTTCTGACGGTGTAGCACCTGTGATTACCTCTGCTACCACAGTCAACCTTACAGAAGGTGATAGCCTAAACTATACTCTGTCTGCTACCAATGGCGTAGGTTATGAGTGGGACAACATCCCCTCTGGTGTCGTTACTGTAGAAGGCAATGTTCGAAAGTTGATTGGAGGTTCTACCTTATCTGTAGGTACTTACGACATGACCGCTAAGGCTGTCAACTACTTCGGCCAAGACAGTGAGACTATTTCCCTTGTAGTATCTAGCCCTCCTTACTCTAATACTAAGAGTGTGAACTTCCAGAACCAAGATTATCTAGGAGCTAACGCTTCCTTACTAGATGCAACACTAGGTAGATCAGGTAGCGGTAGTGGATCAGGTGATGCTTGGACTATAAGTGTGTGGTTTAAGCCTAGTACAAGCTCTAGTGGACAAACTCTTTTCTACTTTGGGGCTTCTGATGTAACTAACTCAGGTTTCATAGAGGTTAAATACATTGGAAATAACGATAGAATTAGGCTTAGGTACGGGTCTAACAACAACTATATCCAGCTAACAAGCCCTACAGATTCCTTAACACATAGCACTTGGAACCACATACTTATTAGCTACGATGGCGGCACTACAGGAGCTTCCTCTGGTGACATATCTAACTACTACAGTCGTTTCAAGATATTCATTGACGGGTCTCAACAGACTACTTCCAACAGTCATAGTAACTATGGTTACTCTTCTGCCATATCAGGACAGAACTTAAGGGTTGGCAGGTTTTCATCTGGAAACTACATGCAAGATAACTGTCGTGTAGACGAGTTGGCAGTATGGGGTTCCGATCAATCTAGTAACATTTCTAGTATCTATAACTCTGGTTCTACTCATAACCTATCAGACTTAGGGTTACCCCCTGACCATTGGTGGCGTATGGGAGATGATGACACGTACCCTAACATTCAAGACAACGTAGGCACTGCAACTTTTGTTATGTACAATATGACTGCTGCTGACATTGTAACTGATGCACCTTAAGGAATATCTAATGTATGATCCAGACACTCTCCCCTTACTAGAGGAAATAGAGAAGGCAGGTAAGCCTCTGAACAAACCTTTTAGGTTACCGAAAGGTAGCTCTAAGAAGTTTGGGGTTTACGTCAAGGACGGTGACAAGACTAAGAAAGTTACCTTCGGTGATCCTAATATGGAAATACGAAGGGACGACCCTAAAGCTAGGGCTAACTTCAGGTCTCGTCATTCATGTGACACAGCGACAGATAAGACTAGCGCCCGATACTGGTCTTGTCGTATGTGGGAGAAAGGAACTTCTGTAGGACAGATGACAAAATCTATGGAAGGTCAAATCCTTAAATCTGATGAAGAGCAGAGGTTAGTCTACGGATGGGCCTCAGTCATCACAGAGAAAGGCGAACCAGTAGTAGATCGTCAAGGGGATGTAATTAAACCTGACACGCTAGTAAAAGCCGTGAATAACTTCATGGAGCATGTGCGTGTAGGTAAACAGATGCACGATGGGGATCAGGTTGGTATTGTGGTTCATTCATGGCCATGCACTAACGAGATAAACAAGTCTGTCGGGCTAGAGGCTGACCGTGAGGGTTGGCTGGTCGCTTTTAAGGTCTATGATGATGAGGTCTGGGCTAAAGTTAAAAGTGGAGAACTCGCCGCCTTCAGTATTGGGGGTCGTGCGGTAAAAGGAGAGTATGATGGCGACTGAGTTGCTTGAACTTCAACTAGAGGAGCTATCTTTGGTTGATCGTCCAGCCAACGCAGAAGCGATGGTTACTCTTTTCAAACGAGACGATACCCAACTAGAGGACATCGACAAGATGACTGATGAACAAGAAAACAAAGTCAAAGCCTACATGAAGGAAAAAGGCTGTGGCAAAGATGAGGCTATGAAGGCACTTGGTTACGGTGAAGAGAAGGCTGAAGAGGCTGACCCTACCGCAAAACTATCTGATGAGGTTGATACTCTGAAGGCAGAAAACGAGCGTCTACGCAAAGGTCTGATCGAAGAAGGCTACGTTATTAAGGCTGAAACCATCGAAAAGAAAGCTCCTGAAGAGTTTGTCGAGTACGAAGGTGAACAGATCAACAAGGCTGATATTCCAGCACCTATCCTTAAGGCTCTGGAAGCTGCTGAGATTGAGAAAGCTGATATGGCTCTGACTAAGAAAGCTGAAGAGAACCTTCCGCATTTCTCTGTTGAAGCTGCTAAAGGTTTACTTTCTGCTGTATCTAAAATGGATGACGCGGAAATGTTGATGGAAGCTCTTGCTGCTGCTGACAAAGCGTTTGCAGATAAAATGGAAGAGTTTGGTAAAGCTGATGTTGACGGAGAGTTCTCCTCTGCATCTGATAAAGTTGAACACATGGTTAAGTCTCACATGGAAGAGCATGGACTTACCAAAAAGGATTACGCCAAGGCTTATGCGGCAGTCGCTAAGACCCAAGAAGGCAAGTCCCTTATCGCTAAAGCCTATAAAGGAGAATAACTCATGGCTACTATGCAATCGCGGGATACCCGTACTTTTGTTGCAGGTGAAGACCTTTCCTCTGCTCAATTCAAATTCGTTACTCTGGAATCTGACGGTCAAGTTGATTTGGCTGACTCTGCTGGTGAGAACTGCTTAGGCGTTCTTCTGGTTGAAGGTGAAGCCACTCGCGCTGTTACCGTAGTGATGTCTGGTTCTGTTATGGTAGAAGCTGGTGGTACGGTTACTGCTGGTGGTGCTGTTGCAGCAGATGCAACTGGTCGTGCCGTAGACGCAACAACTGGTGATGTTATCATGGGTTATGCCCGTGAAGCTGGTGTTGCATCACAGGTTATCGAAATCGAACTTATCCAAGGCGGCAACGCTTCGGCGTAAACCCGATTAAAAGGAAAATAATATTATGCCTATGTTGACACCATCTCAGGTACACATTGATGTACCTCTGACTAACCTGACCATTGCTTATGCTCAGGAAACTTCTAATTTCGTAGCGGATAAAGTGTTTGGTACTATCTCCGTTGATAAACAATCTAACAAGTTCTACAAGTATGACCGTGAAGGTCTTCGTCATGGTGACGTTAAGTTGCTTGCACCACGTACTGAAGTTAACCGCGTTGGTATGTCCCTCTCGACAGACAACTACTTCGCTGATGTTCGCGGTTTGGGTATGGACTTTGAAGAGCAAGAGCTTGCTAACGAAGACACTATGCTGGAAACTCGTTCACAAGGCGCTAACGTCCTGATCGAAAAAATCCTTATTGATCGTGAAGTCCGTTGGGCTGACACATTCTTCAAGGCTGGCGTTTGGGGATCAGAGACTACTCCTTCTAACTTGTGGTCTGACTACACGAACTCTACGCCAATCGTTGACGTGACGAATGCTCGTCGTGCAATGCAGCTTAAGTCTGGTGGCTATAAGCCAAACTGTATGGTTGTTGGTAAAGCAGTTCGTGACATCTTGGTTAACCACCCAGACATCCTTGCTCGTTTGAATGGTGGAGCTACTGTTGCTAACACTGCTCTTATCACAGATGCTAAATTAGCTGAAATCTTCGAAGTTGAAGCATTCTTGGTTATGGAAGCTGTCTATAACGACTCTGCTGAAGGTGTTGCTGATAACATCGACTTCATTGGTGGCAAGCATGCTATGTTGGCATATAAGCCTTCTTCAATGGGTCTTAAGACGCCAGCTTCGGGTGCTATCTTCACATGGGATGCTATCCCTAATGTTGGTGGCCTTGGCATCACGGTTGAGTCCTTCTCAGACGATGCTCTTAAGCGTCAGCAGGTTGCTGAGATGATCCAAGTTAAGTGCGCAGATGACATGAAAGTTATCGGTTCTGACCTTGGTTACTTCTTCGACAGCGTTGTAGCTTAATAGTTACTTACTAACGGTAGACCCTGAGATTAGTCTTGGGGTCTAACCCAATTATAAAATACCGTAACAACATCTAAATAGGAATATGATATGCACCCTACATGGTTAGGTTTTCAGGTTGATTGGCCTGTATTCGTTAAGAACCCTTTTCAAGCGGCAGATACTTCTTGGACAAGAGGTGAGCATTTTAACTGGCAAGAGCGACGAGTTGATCCTTATAAGGTTTATACTATGTACGCCTGTGGTTATCTCTACCACAATAAAGATTTAGAGAAAGATAATAAGGTTGGTGACCGCCTTAGTGAGATGAATACAGAGCAGCTTTATACTCTTGTAGGTCTTCTGAATGGTGAGGTTAAGAAACGTACCACCACTGCTGAAGAACTTAAGAACAAGCGATGTCGTCAGTCTAAGATTGATGATAAACAACGTGGATTGCTCCGCTCATTCCTACGTAAGAACCCTTGGATTACTGAGGATTTCTATAAGTTTCGAGATGACATTCTCGGAGAGTAAATAACAAGGAGACCTGATATGAGTTGGTCCTATGACCCTACAGACTTAAATACGACCACCGCTTCAGGTCGCCTAAACACAGTAAGATTTCTGGTAGGTGACACAGATACTAATGACCAGAAGGTTCAGGATGAAGAGATAGTTTTCTCTCTGGATCAGACTAATGATGATGTAAACGCTGCTGCTTCCTACGTAGCTCGTACTCTAGCTTCTAAGTATGCCTCTAAGGTTACCATTGAACTTGATGGTCAACTAAAGGCTCAGTACAGTGACCTATATAAGCACTACAGGTCTCTGTCTGATAAACTAGACTACCAAGCTAAGAAGTTTGGCGCTCAGTTAGGTATACTTGCAGGTGGTATAAGTAAGACTAGGGTTGGTGTAGTTAGAGATAACACTGACAGAGTAGAGCCAGCATTCCGTAGAGATAGGTTCCTTAACCCCCCTGATTCTGATAGCTATAGCTAAGAGGTAGACATGCTCAGTAAGGATATGTATACCCTAGTGAATGAGTTTGGTCAATCCGTAACTCTTAGGAAGGTTGTCACAGGTGCTTATGATCCAAGTACAGGTACAGCAGGTAACACAACCACAGACTATTCCGTTAAGTCTTACATGGCTGAATTTACCTTGACAGAGCTTTCTCTGGATACTGTTGTTAGGGGAGACAGGAAAGCCCTTCTGTCATCCCTTGATACCTCTGGTGTAGCTATCCCTGCTCCTGATGAGAGTGACCTCTTGGTGGGCGTAGGAGACACTGTTAGGGTAGTTTCTACTCAGACAATATACAGCGGAGATAGTGTAGTTTGCTACATCTGTCAAGTAAGGGAGTAGTATGGCACAGGTAACAGTTAAAGGTTTAAAAGCTATCCAGAACATGCAAGATCAAACCAAAGATATTGTAAGTGATGAACTAGAAGACTACTTTACTGAGATGGCTAACCATGCTATAAACATATCTCCAATCTGGTCTGGTGCTTACGTTAAATCCTTCTCTTTCAAGTCTAACAACTCTAGTAGTCGTGGACGTAGGATTGATGGTGCTAACTGGAAGTTTCCTAAGCAGACAGGTTCTGAGGCAGATAGAGAGTCAGGCAGAGACCTTCTGTTGGACGATGTTAAGTCTGCTTTTGTAGACAAAGACGATACGTTCAAAAACAGTTCCTTCACTCTACGTAATGACGCTAATCACGCAGTCTTTGTAGAACATGGTGTTGACGGACCTACTGGACCTAAAGGTACTGAGACACCCAAAAATGGACATCGTGTATTCGGTAGACTAAGGAATAAGTATGGCTGACATTAACAGAAAGATCAGGGCTGCACTAGAGACACACATATCAAACATATCAGGGTTACCTGACATTGCCTATGAGAACGTCCCTTATGAGCCTACAACGGGTCAGAGCTTCATTCGTTTAGCCTATATGCCCACAATACGTAAACCCGCTGTAAGAGGACTAAATCCACAACAGGAGTACAGAGGACTTCTTGCATTAAACGTGTATTCCCCTGAAGGTTCTGGACCTGCTACTTGTGAAGATATTGTAGAGAAGTTACTAGAAGGTTTTGAGGCCACCACAGACATTACTTACAATGATGGCAGTGACGACTACACTGTTTGTATTGACTACGCTGAGAGAAGCATTGGACTTACTGATGCTCCTTGGTATTTAATTCCAGTCAACATCGGCTGGTTCATCTACAACTAGGAGAATTAGATGACTTGTTTCGCACAAGGTTCCCGTTCCAGCCTTTCGTATATTGTTGAAACTACTTTCGGCACTACACCTGCTGGTAACTTTA
>Ga0208299_1003383_pt1 | contig 10066 bp, 19 predicted proteins | sample 15_taG_FD_184089 | JGI IMG/M metagenome (GOLD analysis project Ga0208299, IMG submission 184089) | Marine viral communities from the Subarctic Pacific Ocean - 15_ETSP_OMZ_AT15312 metaG (SPAdes) (version 2) | ecosystem: Environmental > Aquatic > Marine > Oceanic | place: Pacific Ocean | collected...
CAAACACGGTTGAGAGACGACCACCGCCTGGAATCAGGTCCAGTGCTGTGTTGGCCATGTGCTGACTACGCGGCGACGAGTTAGGACACTTGGCATTGTAATCCGGCGAACGGTAGGCAGAGGTGACAGTCAGGCTGATCCCGGTATGGTGCCTGACTTGATCAGCAACCCAGAGCGTGGGCACGATAGCCGACCAGAGTTGCTCAGGTGGCAATGAGTTAGTCACATCACCCCGCACGCGATGAGCCTGGGCAATCAGTTCGTCTGCGCTGAAGTGGCGCAGGTTCAGGCCGTCAATAAAGTCTCGATAGTCCATGTCTTATTCGTCTGTTGTTAAGAGTGACCCCGCCTCCCCTGTGAGTGATAGCCGGATTCGGCTACCTATGTCACACAGTGTGAGGAGACGGGGTAGATGAAGCTGCGTAGGCGTCCCATTCCACAGCGCAGATGGTTCTCCATCCCAAGAGATGTCCCCCGAGAATTCCTCCACCAGCACCTGCGAATAGAGCCAGCTCATTCATCCCAAAAGGGTTGCTCTGATCTCCTAATATTGGCCCGCCAGATCTCGACGCCGTGGGCCACCTCGACGATCGCGTGCTCGATGTTGCCGCGCCTCATGTCCTCCACTGCATTGCTGAGCAGTTGCTGCTCTCTCGGCAGGCTGTAGGGCGTGGTGAGTCGCCCGAGTCCTAGTCGCTTAGCCTCTTCTTCGCTGATTGTTTTCATTTTGCTCTTCGCGCATTGGCCACAACCTTCCAAAGAGGCAGCCGTGCACCTGGCCTGCCCGTCCTCTGAAGCGTGTTGTCAAATTCCTTCACCATCGTCAGCTCAACCCATGTTCCGCCGAGTGGTTTCGGTGGGTGACCCTCGCGTGCGTGCCAGGATGGTGCTGCGCCCTCCGGTGCGTGACTTCGCAGGTAGCTGCCCACATTGATCGAGAGTTGTTCGTCCTGGTGGAGTCTGCCCGACTGGATGCTGACCCGGTATCGAGCAATCGTCTCGGTCCACTCACGGTGGCTGCCACCCGTCAGCACAACTGCTGCATCAGGCAGCACAGCTGACCGCCGCGCCGTGCTTCCAATCCCCTTGCCCATCACACCACGAGATCCGTGGTGGTAGTAGATCGGGATCGTTTTCTTGTTCGTTTTTGAGATGTGCAGAGTCACCAGCAACCAACCACCCACTCCCCCAGCCATCACGGGAGAGCCCGCCTGCCTGAGACGGTCCGCAGTCCGGGCAATCAGGTCACACTCGCAGCGCTCCAGGATCTCCTGCTCGTGGTTGCCTCGACACATCAACGCGATGTTTGGAGCGAACGGTTCAGCAAAGCGCGAGTATTCATCCACGAGCCGGTCGAGATAGTCAGGCCGCCCCCTGAACTCCTCGCGCAATCCCTCTGTCGATCTGCGAGGGTCCCAGCGTCCATTGCACGCATCAAACGTGTCGCCGATCTTAATGATCGGTGCACCTTCGTCTTTCGCCTGCTGCATATGCTCGCGGATTAGATCAACCTCTGACCGGACAGAGTCGAAGTGCTCGCAGTACTGGACGAGGATTCGCACCGTGCCGCCGATGCCTAGTGATTCGGGAAACTCGATGACGGGCACCTTGCCACGCCTCTTGATGGTGAACTTTGGGGATATCATTACTCATTTGCGGTTGTTCTCGTGCTGGTGTTCTTCCCATTCTTTTCTCAGCATTTTTTCCCACTTCGGCAGAAACAAAACGTCCATCGCCCGGGTGGCGGGCTCGTCCGGAAAACCCTCGGCGTGGCCCACCCCGGACAGACTCCAGGTGGAGTGCAGCAACTCGTGGCGCAGCGTGTCGCGCAGAACCTTTCCCTTGATCGTGGAGCACAGCGTGATCTGACGCTTGTCCTCGTGCCAGTGACCATAGCACTCGGCGTCGGTGAGATTCCGGCGGACTATCTTCAGCCGGACTCCTGCGATGGTGATGGTCTTTGGGATCTTCAAATTGCGGCCCTGATCTTCTTCATGTCACGCACCACCACGCCATTCCCCTCGCCCTCAATGACCAGGTCGAATGCCTTGCCAGTGACTGCCTTCTCCTTGTCCTCGACCAGAACCCTGCCAGTGGAGTGGTCCGACATCATTCCGCTGATCTCTACGCCGTAGTCCTGCGGCCACCTGGCTCGCTGGATGTCTATGATCTCCTCAGTGTGGCGGAATGAGCAGTTGCGGAAACTCACGCCGATCGCGTTATAGGTCGAAACAATCGGCTTTGTTGTCAGCTCTGTCTCCATGTTGGTCACTCTCACCTGGTGTGCATCGGACCACTCCAACCCGGTCTTGCAGTTGTGCGTGGTGATGTTGTTGAGCGCCAGGCTGTATACCCGCTGGTCGAACTTGATGCCGGTCGAACCTGCTATCGTGCCGGATGGATCGCCTCCCTTGGTTGAGTCAACGAACAGGTCGCGGACAGTGTAGGTATCACCGCCCAGTGACAACCCGGTGGCCGGGCCGAAACCTCTCACCACTAAGTTGTCCACCCTGGAACTCTGCTGTGCACCTCTGAAGCTCACTCCCGAGACTCCGGGCACTGACTGGACGTGGACCTGGTGGATGCCAGCACCGAAATTCGAGTAGTTCGCGTCCTCACGAATCTTCTTCCACCTGAGCACGCTCTGTCCGAGGAAATATTTCTCAGCATAGAAGCCATGAGAGCTTCCAATGTGATGCTTGGCCCGGACCTGCCCCTCGATTGTCACGTGTGCTTCCAGGTTCAGAGTCCGGTTGAGCGGGTAGCTGTCTGACAGGTAAATGGTGCCAGATCGGTGATCACTCCCCGACAGGTTGAGCATCTCCTGGGCATCCTCGATGTAGTTTGCCCAGTCGATCTCCTGCACCGGCGCCACGTTGTGCGTGATCCCGAGGCGGTTCAGGTTCTCGACAGTTCTCTCAATAGACGCTGCCGCCTCTGCCTTGCTGGGGATCGTGATGCTGTTCATTTCTAAAACGGGATCTCGTCCATGTCGTCGTCCTCGATCGCCGTGGCCGGGAGAGGCGCTGGTTCTGCCTGTGGTGCTGGTCTTGATTCTGCTGGCTTCTTTTCGGCACTGCCTAGGAAGGTGATCTGATGACCAACCACCTTCATCTTGTTGCGCTTCTGCCCGGTCTGCTTGTCCTCCCACTTGTCCACTCGGAGGCTGCCATCAATCATGACCGGCTCACCCTTCCGCAGGTATTTTTTTGCCAGGCTGGCCTTGTCATCAAACAGGGTCACGTCAATGAATGTTGCTTCCTCTTCCATCTCCCCTGCCGCATTCTTTCGCCTTTTGTTAATCGCCAGGCAAATCTCAGCAATCTCCAGCCCACCGGGAGAGGTCCTGGTCTCAGGATCTCTTGTCAACCGGCCCATCAATTCTACCTTGTTTCTGTTCATCTGTTTCTATTCTTCCACTTTGTCTTGAGATTCTATGCGTCTTCAGCCAATCCCACACAATCTGCCTCGTCGCTCTTCCACTTGTTGGCGTGCATCTTCCACTTGTTTTCCAGGTAGGTTGCTTCCTGCCGGAGATCGCACCTCTTCGCCACTGTCTGGCGTGCATGAAGGGCGGACGAGCGATCTTTCCGACCGAAGAGCAGGGCAACAGCAATCCCCTGAATGCTCAAAACCTTGAAGGCGACCGCCATCGACGTGAGCCTGTGATCTGAGACTTTGCGCTCCCTGCTGGGTCCGGTCAACTGGTCAACGGTCAGGCCGAAGTGATCAGCGCAGACCTGAACGAATCCTACATCCCGCTCCCACATCGGCCACCAGCGTGGCGGCGTCCAATAGTCAAACTCACCCCTGCGATAAAGCTCGCACTTCAGTGCATAGGTGGAAATGCTGTCGATCTTGATCCTCTGGCAGATCTCGTGGTGGATCTGACCTGCATTGTAATCGCTGAGATCCTTCATCTCTTGCTCTGGTTATCTAATCGGCCGAAAAATGTACTGGCTGCGCTCAGCACCGCCGAACCGTGAGGCGTCAGCTGATACTTCCCCTGGCACCGCTCCACCAACGGTTCCTGCGCTCTGAGCAGGTTCCGAAAAACATTGGTGATGGATGACGGCAACACGTTCATCCTTTCCCCAATCTCGGTGGGCGATGACGCTCCACTGGAGAGGATCAGGAGCGTTTCGAGTCCCATCGTTGAACCACACCTGTCGTCTCGGAGTGCTCGGAGCGCGTTGTCTGGGTTGATCTCGTTCATTTTCTTGTATTTACCTGGTATGCACCGTCTGTCTTGAGTCTCTTGACCAGAAGCCCCGTCGGATTGGTGACAGGCTGGCCGTTGATGATCCAATTGCAGCCGACCATCTCGTCATAGAATTCCCTGGCCAGAGACTCAGCCCGGTGCCGGTCAGGGAGTCTCCCGTTCATGAGAGACAGCTCCAAAACCATCGTTTCCCAATCCATCCCTACGCGACCAGATGCGGATGCCTCTGGCTTCCCCTCTGGTCTGCTCTTATCTGGTCTGGTCTCCTCTGGTCTGGTCTGGTCTGTATTAGCAGAATCCGATTTTGCCATTGGCACATCCTGTTTTTGCCATCTAGCACTAGCTCCAGCCTTGCCTGCTTCCCTCCTCGATTGGACGATCTCCTCTGCTTTTATAGGGTAAAACGCGACAATCAGGTCGTCCCCATCCCAAGTATACAGGGCGCATTCGAGGCGAGTCTCGTCCTTTGTAACACCACAAATCTGCTGCCACATACGATCCGGCCAGGATGCACAGTCCTGGATGCGGCCCCCGTTCTCCTGCTTGCCGCAGTAGCCGGTCAGATTCAGCCAGGTGGCACGCTCGACCGGCTCGCTGCCGACATACTCAGGCGAGTCGAGGGTCTTGAGGTCTAGTTTGATCCACTCCATTAGGCTGCTGCACTTACGATCCACACTACCGCTTGCCGGTTGCTGCGGGTTTTTCGTTTCTTCCCGGAGTCCACTACGAGGCCCTTGAGCTGAAGTTCGCGCCTTCGCGGGCGCTGAGTGCTAGGATTCATCGCTAGTGAAACCTGCATCTCATCGTCAGTTGCCCCTCCTTCTTCGCCGCGCAGATGATTGAAGACTTGGGCTCGCAATGTGCTTGCCGCTATCTCGATCTCAGCAGCCGCCTCCTTGGAGGTTTCCGAGTGAGCTTGCGAAGGTGGTTTCCCGTTGAAGTGCGCGGTTGCAGCGGACTCGAAGAGGGGGCCGTATGATTGCTTGTTCATGTTGCCAGTGCCAGCGTCATCTGAGGTTCCCTGATCATTCGATACCTGCCGTGCCCCGCCCTGCCGCGCCCGGCCTTGCCATGCCTGCCATGCCGAACCCTGCCGCGCCAGGCCCTGCCACGCCTAGCCTGCCCTGCCTGGCCATGCCATGCCGTGCCCAGCCAGGCCGGGCCGTGCCCTGCCTGCCATGCCGAACCCTGCCATGCCTTGCCGTGCCCGGCCTCGCCGGGCCGCGCCCTGCCTGCCATGCCGAACCCTGCCGCGCCAGGCCGAGCCGTGCCCTGCCTGCCCTGCCTTGCCGTGCCCGGCCTCGCCTTGCCGCGCCCTGCCTGCCATGCCGAACCCTGCCGAACCAGGCCATGCCTAGCCAAAGCAGAGAAATTATGCTGCTGAGATGTCATCAATCGCGCTGAATACAACGGCAAGCTCAGAGATGCCCGCATAGCGATCCCGGAAAGCTGCCAACTCCCTGATGGCTCGGGCGATTAGTCGGTCCCGCTCCACTGGATCCTTCAGGATGTCCACTGTTGTCCTGTATGATCGCGCAGGAATGCCACGCTTGTCGGCCTGCTCGCTCGACACAACTTGCAACTCGTATTGTCTGGCTGAAACATTAGGTGCCTCCTCTCTCACGACACGGAGCGACCTGGTCATTGTCCTTGCGGCCTCCCTCCGGTGCTCATGTGCTGCGATTGAGTCGTCCCACTCAAACTCATTGTGAATGGGAGAGCGCTTCCTTTTCGCATCTTCCAAAACTGCATCGGCAGTGATTATCCCGCCGTTTTTGGCGCGGATTGACTCTAGGCATCTCAGCGCTTTTTCTGGCGCAACCTTGAATCTTGACCCGGTTGCCCATTCGACTTTTTTTATCCCGCTCATGCCTCTATTTCGTTGCAGGTTCGTCTAGTGTGGCCCTGTCAGTATCGACCTCGAAGGTTCCATATTCTCCATTTTTCTCAGGTCGCCATTCTCCGATCCCGACCGAGAACCCGGCACGGTTGGTGAGGTTTACAACGTCCCTGATGGTGAGCAGGTCGGCATCGTAGTCGAACGATATCTCTGCTCCCCATTCTGCGAATTCCGGACGGTAACGGATGTCTGTCTGGTTGTTTCCAATCCTGACAATGTCCTCACGCATCGTCGGTTCGCTGCATTCCATCGGGATTATTCCAGAGACTCGGAAGCGGAGAGCTTTTCTGACCGTTGTCTTAGGCAGTCCCGCATCTTTGTGGGCAACCTCAATCATAGCGCTCTTTACTGCCATCGCAGGAATCCCGTAACCGCCACCCTCGCACCAGCAAGTGGCGGCAAGGAATTCTGCCTCAGGGTTGCGTCCCGTCTTTGGAACCTTTCTCCGCTCTGCGGCTGTCATTCGCAGCATCTCCTTGGATTTCTCGCTCCATGAGTGCTGGATAAGGGGAGATGTTCCCCTGATGTATACGGTGGCGCGTCGGAGGTTGACTGCTTGGATAAGCACCGGGCGCTCGTTTGCTGTTTCCTTCTTAGGCGTGGCTTCTGTTATCATTTTTCTACTTTTGTTTTTGGGTTGATCTTCACTTCATGTTCCAGGGTTTGATTCCCTCCTTTCGCCAGAGTGTCTGCGCGAGTCGGTTGATTGCGTCGTCCCAGGTCGCGCCGTATTCCTTGTGGTCTCCCCTCGTTGCCATATATGCACCACCCGTCTCGTAATCGCGGCTGCCCACCTCCGTTAGACATGCAGCAACATTATTGCGCTTCATCCACCTGGCCCGTGGCGAGAGATGCTCCTCCATGTCTCCAAATCCTGGTAGTTCCATCATAGTTTGTGCTGGTGTCGGATGATGCTGGCGAGAACCTCAGCGGTGGAGGTGCAGACGGCTTTGTGCCCCTGCCATTGCAGGTGGAACTTTGCCTGTGCCTTGGTGAGCTTTCCCTTTCCGGTCTTGACCTCGATGAGGTAGGTGTGACCCCAAAGTCCAATCGCGAGGTCGGGGAAGCCGTCCGCCGCCCTTGATGTCGGATGAACGGTGGCCTCGGGAAGCACCGCCCGCAGCTCTGCGACGATTGGACTCTGATTGGCGTCCGTTCTCTTGGCGTATTCCATCAGATTTCACGCTGCCAGATTGGAGAGAAGTTCCATCTCATTTTCGTCTCCGTAGAGAGTGTTTGAATGGAGCGGTAGAAACGTCGCCACATCGCGGAACGGTGAGCGGAACACGTTGGCTTTCAATGATCTGAGGAAGCGTGGCATATGGTAGCGAACGTAGGACCGGCCCGCTTCAATCCACCCCTGGTCCAGCTCAGTGACGCGGACTTCGTAAGGTGGAGCGCTGCTCTGCCAGACGATCTGCCATCTGTTCCGGTAGTCGCTGGACAACTTGTTCCACGCATATAAGTAGAGCGCTGCTTGTATATGATATCCAAACTTGCCCACCTGTCGGGCCAGGTCGTCGTCACTATATAAATTCGCGCCGGTCGTCTTCAGATCAACGATGCTGTCGTCGTGGTCGAGGTGGTGTGGGACAGTGTCGAGCAGCGCCTTGAACGGGACGCCGTGGTCGGCTGTGTATGAGAGTGCGACCTGGAAGTCTGCGCCTTCGAGAAGCTCTGCCGCGATTGGTGTTTCACGCAACCGCTCGACGGCCTGCTGTGCGTTGACATGATCCTCGCCCTTAATGAATATCGTTCCGGCTTCCTCCCGCTCTGCCTGCCATTCGCGTGCCGCCTTGCTTCTCACGCCACCGTCTGCGCTCAGATGTGGGTTGTTCTCCTTGAATGAAAACTCGGCATCGAACTGGTTTGGAGTGAACAGCAGGCAGTCAACCAGGCTGCCCCAGGACATTGCCGCGCTGCCTTGCCGTTTCGGCCCATACTTGAAAGCGAGCGGACCCACCTTGACGAACCTTTTGAATAGCGAGTTGCTGACCGGCCCGGCAGATGGGTTGTCGGGATCGAATTCCCAGGCGTGATAGTCACGCGGGGAGATGTTGAGGTGGATGCCGTGTTCAATCATGGCATCGCCCCCTCCCACAAAGTCGCCTGCCGTGTTTCCCGCTCTATCCTCTCGCAGGCTGCCCGGAAGTAGTCCTCGTCAATTTCGCAGGCCGTCAGATGCGCCCCAAAGTAATGGCACGCAATGGCGATTGACCCGCTCCCCATGTGGGTATCAAGGATGCGCTGTCCTGGCTCCGCGTAGTTGGTGAGGAGCCACTTGTAAAGCTGGACGGGTTTCTGCGTGGGATGAATCGTCCCCTCTATAAGCAATGCCACACGGTTTAGCGTGAAAACACGCAGCGCCCTATCAAATGAAGTGAACGCCAGTTCGCCATCGCTGTTGTTAATGCGTTGCCCCTTATCCCAGAACACCCATCCCATCGATGGCGGCAGATGAGGATTCATGAAATTTGCGCCCCAGACGATCTGGTTCCGCGCCACTCTTTGGAGTTCTTCAAAGTAGGGAGCGCTGGGAGGTTCCCCGTCCCATCCCTTGAACTTGTAAGCTTTGCGCCCACCATGCTTCCCCGTGCTTCCTGCTGCGCCGTCACGTCCAATCCCATACGGCGGATCAACAATCGCCAGGTCAAAGTGGTTGTCCTCAAAATCCTTCATCAGGTCCATGCAGTCCGCTCTCCGTAGATCCAGCCATGGTGAGTCAATGGTGATGCCGTGTTCAATCATTAGAACAGGTCCGGCTCCTTCCCGGTCTCAGGGTCCACCACCTTCACGCGGATGCAGGCAACGGTCTCGCCGAATGACCGGCAAGTCGTGGGGAACAGAACAATCTTGCGCCCCTTCCATTTTTCATATTTGTTCCCGTAACCCAGATCGTCCCGGATAGTCTTGGCGTTAGTCTTGTTAAGCACCCATTCCTTCCGTCTCTTCTCAAAGACGACGATCGGCTTGTCGATTGGTTGGCCGTCCAGTCCCTTGTCCTGGTCGCCAGGCTCGCGGACCAACTTGATGGTCATAGTGACCTCGTTGCCGTCGAGGTCGCCAGCGTCGAGGAAGCCCGGGAACGATAACGACACGCTCTTTGCTTCAGTCATCAGGCGGCGTCGTCAGGTGTTGGAAGGTCGAGGCGATGAGGCCACCCACCGGGAGACAGGAAAACCCTGGTCCCTGTCCCGTTTGGAAGGCGGGTGACCCCATCTTGCCCTGCTGCGAAATTGAATCCCGGACCAGGGAGGATTGTCCGACTTGCTTCAACCCGCCCTCGCGGACTGCGGGTCCTGTCCTGGTCCGGGAAAGAATCACACCACTCTGCCGAATGTTTGGGCGAGACGGCAGCCGATGATATGTCACGATGGAGCAAACTACCCCCCGCGCCCGTTCCGTCCCGGCCTGAGCCGGGCAGTGGTGTGCTACAAAGATGATTAATGGCGGGCCAGGCCGTGAGGAAGAGGCCCAGGCAGTGAACCATTGAGTTGAGCGCGGCTAGAGGCAGTGGCATGAATGCCCAGCTTCCGGCGATGAGCATCGGCCAGAATAGGACCGATGCTGCTAGCCAGACGAAATGGGCGGCAGTGGTTGTTTTAGGCGAGGTGTTCATGGTTGGAATTAGTTGGAGTTGTCGTATGTCGGGAGCAGTCCCTGTGATGTGTCCGCCTCAATCAGTTCCTCGATATAGGCAGATCGGTTGTATCTCCTCCTCGGCCCCCGACCCTTCAGTTCCTCCACCCTCCGGTCTGCCTTGGCGACCGTCTCCTCGTCTATGCTCGTCGTGACTGTCATGCGATGTATGACAGACATACATACAAACGTAATACGCTGCAAACAAAAAAGGACAAGTTAAGGACTTGTCTGTTTACCTCCGCAACCGTCTTGTTTTCTATCTGATTGAAAACCAGCAGTTTGGATAAACCGAGAAACTTGTA
>Ga0208299_1003384_pt1 | contig 10065 bp, 4 predicted proteins | sample 15_taG_FD_184089 | JGI IMG/M metagenome (GOLD analysis project Ga0208299, IMG submission 184089) | Marine viral communities from the Subarctic Pacific Ocean - 15_ETSP_OMZ_AT15312 metaG (SPAdes) (version 2) | ecosystem: Environmental > Aquatic > Marine > Oceanic | place: Pacific Ocean | collected...
TATTAGCCCATACACTTCCTTTATGAGTATTAACTCTTGCCTGTAATGCTTTGTCGGTAACTGGTGATAAAGGTGCAGTAGCTTTAAGGGTAAACCTTATATCATTATTTTCTTTACTGAACTCTCCATTGTTTCCTGTGGCTGATTTGATTTGGGTGGGTTTAAATGGAAGGTATGTAAAAGATGTGTGCTTTCTTGACTCAAACCCTGTAGTCTCTTTACCTTTAATCCCATCAAATCCTTTTTCTTTAAGCTGAGAAATTATATTAGAATAATCACCTTCAAATAACTCCCAAAACGGTATAGCCTTGTCTTTTTTTAATTCCTTAATGTTCTGGCTAAACTTTATATCAACCAGTTTTTCTATTTCTGAAATAGTATAATCATCAGTAGCATTAAATTTTGTTAAATCAAATGGGTTTTTAATAGACAGATAAACATCAAATACTTTTCTTTTTGACATATATTCTTTGAATGTAGCAGGATCATCTTCTTCGTATTCGACTGCCCAATCATCAGTGTATTTATCCTTATAATGATTTGCAAAATCGTAACTTTCAGCAAACCAATCTCCTCTCCTGTCTCCTTTGAAGATAGTAAAATCACCATAAGGAGTCCCATGATAAACCACCATAGGTTCTCCGTTCTCGTCTACAATCTTACTTACATCATTCTTATAAACCTGTGATGCAAAATCGTATTCATTAAGATTTGCCTTCAGTGTGCTTTGAGTCGGTTTATCTCCCCACTGGTCAACCTGATAAACCTCGCCATTACCCATGTATATGGCATAATGATTTGGATTTGTTGACTTGCTTCCCCCATAAGCAACAATATCTCCAACACTTAAACTTTCTTCAAGTGTTTTTGCATCCGATATATCAACATTTTTCTTGTTTCGGCTTTTAAAGCTACTCTGCCCTTTTTCGTCCACCAACAGATTGCAAAAAAGTTCGCAATTCATATAGGGCGGATTTTTAGCTATAGGCTTTATTTTTGCAATTATCCCAGACCTTGTAGCCAATTCCCAATCACCAAACCATTCTTTAAACTCTTTACTATCTGTTTGGTTTTCTTGTTCTACCTTGAAGCGAGTCTCATTCGCATTACCATCTTGCAGTCTTTGTCCTTGTACATCATTGCTTCTGCTTTGTCCAGGCTGACCTTGTTCTTTTTTGCGTAGTCTTGTACCTGCTGCTTTGTCACTACTGATTTGCTCATTATTCCTGAAATTAGATTTTACTGATGCTGTGATTATGTCTGCAATATCTTTCTCTGTTAGTAGAGAAGATTTAAAACTATATAACTTAGCTAATATATCTCTAATTGCTTTAAGAATCTGCTGCCATAGTGTTTCTTCTATAGGAGTAAGGCTCTCGGACTTGATTATCTTCTCAGATAGAAAAGCTGCCATCTCCTCACCTTGTGCTGACTTAGATTCTTTGCTATATCCTACATCGTTAGATACCTGATCAAATAGCCTCTTGTATACTGGATTAGAATCTGCTATCTTCTCAAAGCTATCGTATATCTTCTCAAATAGTTTGTCCCTTAGTTGTTCACTGGGGATTAAAAGTCTTATACCATGATGAAGTCCACTTTCATGAACCCATAGGCTTATAGCTTTGTCAGGTGTATTAACTAAATCATCCGCAATATATACTTGATCACCAATATATACTGCCTCAAATCTTTTTGCATCAAATACTGGATGATTAAGGACTTCCTCTGGTAAAGTGTTTAAATCTTTAACAACCGCTATATCTGCTGAATTGGGAGCAATGTCTTTTAGTCGTGCAAATATGCTCTCGGCAGACTCTCCTTTTCTTATGGAGAACTTTGAAGAATTAACCGTTTGCTCTAATAATTCTGCTACATTTTTAGGCTGCTTTACTTTTTCTTGCGTGGGAGGTATAATATTCTCCGCATCTACTACCTGTCCATCTCCCCACATTTCTGCGTAAGCAGGAGCATTGGCTACTATATCTTGTGCATCCTTTTTTGTGGATACAGTTAGCGTTTCTCCTGTAACTTTATTAACAACATGCCACTTGTCACTAATCGCATTGCCCTCATCATTTTTTAAAGGTTCTACTTGTTCTTTTCGGTTGTCAAGTATTTCAAAATCTTTAGACCAAATCTTTTTATCGGTCTTGTTCATTGTATAGACAGCCTCCCAATCCTCTACTTTTTCAGCAGCTTCCCCTTTTGGAATATCTGTTTGCCTGCCTGCTTCAGCAATAGCGGTATTCATATCATTAGACACATTATTAATCTCTTGTTCAGTTTTACTGATCTTTGCGTTAAATGGCTCTAATGCGTTTTTAAAATTCTCTTGGGTAGGTTCAAATTTAGGATCAAACAATAATTCAGATACATTACCTGGTTGATTGTCACCAAATAATCCGTTACGATTATTTAGTTCCGCTAACTTATTATTTCTTGCTTTTATTTGACTCTCTAAATTCTTTTGGAGTGCCTGTAGTTTCTGCTGATATTCCTGCTCTACTTGTTTTTGGTAGGTTGATAGTTCAGTACCGACTTCAGTACCTCTTCTGCTACTTCTACTGGATCTTTTCCCTCCATCTCGGCTTTCAGTATCACTCTGTCCTTGAGTTCCTGAAGTATTTTCTGATTGTACTTGCTCATCTTTAATTGGTATTATTTGTTCAAATAACTCAGCACGCTCTGAAGCGTTTGTTAAAAGTAATCCTTTTTTATCAAGTTCTGACAGGATGTTAATAACAGTTTCGTTAATAGCCTCATCTTCTTTCTTTAGTAATTCTTGCTCATACTCCTCTTGCCCTACTAATTGCTCCTCCCATTCTTCCATTTTAACCTTGCTCGGATCATGGGATTCCAAAACCCCTTTTGCCATCGCAACAGGTGAATTATGAGAAAGTATTATATCCTCAACTGCATCTCTGTAGATAGAAGTTTCAAATTGAGGAAACAAACCCTGGTTATCCTCCCATAGTGAGTGTGCTATCTCATCTATGCTTTTTCCATCTTTTCTATAGTATGATATTCTTTTTTTACGCTCTGAGTTAACAGAGTTCTTATCTTTTCTTCCACCGCCAAACAATTTTGCTATTGCTTCATTGCGTATAGCACCTCCTGATATAAACCATGCAATAGCAATTTCATGGGCTGTCGTTGGATCTTCAAGTAAAGAAAGCGCATCTTTTTGAATTTTTGATAGTGGTTTAGGATTGCCTTTTCTACTTTTTATACTTTTAGTAGCTGTAGCATCAAAACCTATAGGGTAGTCAGATTGTTGATTAGCTTTCTTGTTAGGATTATAATTTTCAGGTATAGCATAGCCTATATCTTCAGCGAATGCTTCTACTTGTTCTTTTGTTGAAATCTCTGCCCATTCATCTACAATATAGCTGATATGCTCCGCAAAGGAATAATCCATTCCTGCATTTACTACAAGATTTTCTCGATTAAAGTTAGGATCAATATATTTTCTTATTCTATGAGCAAATTTTCTTGCTCCCTCTTTGGCTATGTATTCGTTAAACATCTTTAGTACAAAGTCTGCTCTATAGCTGTTCAAGGGGGGGGAGAAAACAGGACTCCTATCTTTGTTTATTCGTTTCACAGTCTCGAGTACTTCTTTACTATTGCCGTTGTACTCAAGGTATCTTCCAGGTTCATCATTACGATACTCATCCTGTAATTCTTTTTCAGTAAGTTCTCTACCGAACAATGTAACACCGCTCATATTCTCTTTAGGGGCATCATCCTGTAAAAATTCTTCACTACTATTCTCAGGCTGTTTTACTTCTTCTTTAGTAGCTGTCGGCATTTGAATTTCTTCCTGAGAATCTTCACTTTTTCTCTGACCTTCTCCATCAATTCCCTGATCTTTTGCTTCTTGCTCATTAGCTTTATATAATGTTTTTGTTGGTACTTCTCTTGGATCTAAACCTTGTTGCTGCGCTTGTTCATCTGTTAGAGTTGGTACTTCACGTTCTTCAACCTCACCACTTTGTTTTGTTGGTTTAGTGAATTTAGAATTAAAAAACTCTGTAATTTGTTTTTCAGATAAACTGAAGTCTTTACTTCCCTCAAAAAGTAAACCCGCTTCCTTAGAAGACATTGTAAGACTATTAAGTGTTTTACCACGAACTTTTCCTGAATTATCAATTAGTCTTTGAATTTTAGAGCCATCATTTGCAGATATTCTTTGTATAGTACCATACTCATAAACTTCTTGTACTGCTTTTCCTCCAGCTACATCTTGTTCTGTTTTTGATATAAGTTTTCCTAAATAATCCTTAGCCTCATTATTTGAATTTCTAATTATTTTTGCTATTTCAGAATCAGAATATCCATTAATAACAGCCACTGAGGCTTCCTCTTTAGTTGGGTATCCGAAGTTATCACCAACACCAGCTTCAATGTCTGCAACAGCTTCAACCTCACTATTTTGCTCAGTTGATCCTAATTCAGAACCACTATTATTTTCATTCTCAAATAACTGCTGTTGTGGATTCTCAAATTCTTGTACTGGGGTATTATCACTCGCATCAATATCTCTATCTGTTTGATCTGTTTCTGTAGCTGTTTCATTTGGCACGATCTGTTTTATGTTTTCTAACTTAGTTTTTAGAACTGCAACCTCTCGTCTTTTCTTAGCCTTATCATTTAGGGATGTGTTGTTTTTTACTGATTTTTCTAAAGATGCAATCTTCTTCTCTATAGAAGATCTTAAATCACTAAGTTCCATTACAGCCTGGTCTTGCCCAAACTCCTTGCCATATTCCTTTAAAAATAGCTGTGGATTACCTATAAGCGCATCATAATCTGTATTACCATCTTTATCTTTAGGTATTTCAATAGTCTGTGCTTCTCCTTCAGGAGTTTCAACAACTGCTGTTTCGTCAATATTTTTGTTGATGTGCTGTACTATTTCTGCTTCTGACATAGTTACAGCCATTCCGTCTAATGTAACACCATACACCCCATTACCTAACTCTACATCAACTCTTGCGGATTTACCATCTGCTGTAAACTCTTGCCCTTGATGAATAAGAATATCATCAGTATCAATTGTTTGACTTTCTTCTAATTCACGCATACCCTTTTCCACTTCCCTGGCAGTCATATCAGCCCTTACCTGTTCTATAGGCGCACTTCTTAGGTCGGTAATATCAGATATGGGAATCATTTTGCTTTCTTCTGTATGTGGGTTAAAAGCAATTATATAAGCCTTATCTCCCTGACCGATTATATTGCCATCAGCGTTAACACCTACATCTCCTTCTTTTACATAGTATACCTCATCATGATTGTCTTTTATAGCAATTATATTATCCTGATCCTTATGCTTAATCTGACTTATACGACCTTCTACTCTTTTGTCTACCTGAAAAGCCATATTTTGCTTCTCCCTGGCGAATTGTTTGTTTTTTTGTTCTTTACTATTTATATACCTGTATATCGCCCCACCTTGCTCAGGAGTTATCTCAGGGGTTGTATTAATTACATTATCAATTTCCGCTTCTACCTGTTTCTTTTCCTTACCTGAGTTTATAATTGATAACAGCTTTGTTTTTACGTTTGGATTGATCTTATTAAGTAAGTTACTGCCTTGGTCAGCTCCTGTTGGAGTAAAATTATTCCTAACATCATACTCATGCATCATTGCATCATAGAAATCAGCATAATCAACCGATTGCCTGTCGTTAAATTCAGTCTTTGGTAGATCCTTATGAACCGTTCCATCTTTAGCAACAACATCAAATGATCTCTCATTCTCACGAATAACATACATATTATCGCCAGTCTTATGCTTAACTACATGAATAGTACCAGTTCGGTCTGCAATAGACTCTCCATATTGTTTTAATCTTCCTGAGTATGCATCTCTCTCGAAAGATTCTGATACCTTTCCTGTTTTACTATACTCCTTCATTGCCCCCTCAAAAACATCCGTTGGTATAGTAATAGACTCTTTTGCTTGTTGACTTGTTACATCAACAATTTTTCCGTTGGGAGTCATCCCTTTCTGCTTACCATCTTTACCTACTGCACCTCCAAAATAGTTTGTTTCAGGTAATATCTCTACTGGCCTACCATTCTTGTCAGTAGTAAGAATTACACTCTTTTGCGCTCTTCTTCTTGATGTGTTTGCTGTTGATTGAGCATAAGTAGAAAAAGGGGCGGTCATCATTCCAAATGCAACACCTGATACTGCTGATGATTTCATTGTATCCCACCATTCTTCAGGAGTAACATCCCTACCTATTAAAAACTCGTCTACAGCCCTTTTACTTAATTCCATTGTTTCCATGGTCATAACACCATGTCCTGCGGACTTAGAAACATTAATAGCTAATCTTTTTGCTAAGGAGGGATTTGATTCTGCAAATGATTTAAAAATATCTGCACCAAGTTTACTTGTAACCTTTGGGTTTGATCCAAATGTTTTAGCTAAGGCTTTGTTAAATAAACCCTTTGGCATCATTTTACTCACATAGCCACCCATTGGGATCGTCATAGCCGCACCATATAGTACACCTGAACCAATCCTTTCGTTGTTGTCTATAGGTTCTCCAGTATCATTTTTATATTCTTCATATGCAGATATGCCTTCGCCATAACCCATTTCCCCAAACAAACCCAAAGATGCCTTCGCCATAGCAGGGGATTTACTAAGTATTGTTGCTACAACTAACCCTGCATAAGGTAACATCCCACCAATAAACCCTGCTGTATTGTCAGTGGGCGGTTCAATACCATGCTTCCAATCCTTTAGATCTGATAAGTTTTGTTTTATTCGTGCTTCCTCAGAGGTTGTATAATCTTGCCACCATTGGTTGTCTGATAACCCTTTTGCCATCTGAGTAAGACCTAATGCCTGATCTTCTATACCTATACCTATGCTTGCTGCTGCATTTTTACCACTTGAAATAAAGGAATCTCCCATATCGCCAAAAAACTGACTTACAGGATTAGTATCATCATCATTATCAACATCAACATCAACATCAGGTTTAGGGCTATCACCCTTTTTATTAATGCTTTTCCAATGGACTGGAGGAGGATCTTCACCTTGCTTGCTTACAATAGGCTCTACTGGTTCTATGCTTAAATCTTCCTGTTCTTTATTGGTTTTTGACTTCTGTAGATCTCTCCAGTAAACTGGCTTCTTTTTCTCTTGTGGCATAGAGATTTGTTTATTTGATTTGATAATTGATTTGTTTTTGTTCTACTGCGTCAGGGTAGGCTTCCTGAAATTCATCTACCTCGTCATAAGGTACTCGGAGTTTAACACCATCAGGCGTAATAAAAATACGCTCATTGTCAACCATCCACTCTACATCTTTATATGAATAGCCTTTTTTCCAACTATCAGCAAAACCTATTATCATGTCTATCTCAAAGTCAGAGATCTTTCTTCCTTCAAAGTTAATGTCACGCACCATCGCCTGAATGGATTCAGGGAAACGCTTAAATTTTTCAGGATCATCAGCCTCTATCGAAGTATTCATAATATTTGCTGCAATCTGTGACCTTTCTGCCTTTGTTTGCTTATTATCTCCTTTCGTACCATACCTACCGTCTAAGCGTTCATTTTGCAGTGCTGCTGCTGTGATCTTATCTTGGTTTGCTTTATCGTAATAAGCATTTTTATCTTTCTGCTGCTGCTCATATCTCCTCTGATACTCTTGATTAGACTGATCAAAATTGCGCTGCTGTTTTTCGTCCTGCCATTTAAGTTTTTCCCATGTTTTTTTGTCCTGCCAGTCTATTCGCATACTTTGTAACAGCCTTTGTAAGTTCTGATCCCTTGCTCTGCGTACATCAGCATCGTATAGATCACGCATTCTCTCTAATTCCGCATTCGTATTTTTTGCTACACCATCTACAGAATCCTTATCAATAAGCATTCCCTTACTACCATATATACCCTGACCTAACAGGGATAATGATTTAGCAACGAGATTAGCCTTTTGCCTTGCTTTAATGGACTTTTCCCTACCCTTATCGTAATAAGGCTCGACTCCATAACCTTTCATCATTTCAGCATACGACTGATTTCCTGGGGAATCGGTAGGAACATTATTTCCTGTTGTATCAGTAGGATTAAAATCCTGATTCTGATCAAGACCGATGCCTTGCCCTTTCTCTTCCTCAGAAGTAGAAGTAGAGGTAGGATCAATATCTTGTTGGGTAAAGAAGTTGTCGTATATTAAATTCATGCTTTTTACTTAATTAATTGATTACTTACTATTACCATGACTGGTGTTTGTATTTGTCCCCCTCATTAGAAAGTTCGTGTAGGTATATACTTAGGGTTGGGAATCTCATCTGCTCTGCTCTTTTTACCCATCGCCTGAATGGCAGATGATCCCATTTGATCTGCGTTGCCAATGAAATTTCCCCAACTTTGAGATGCAGGCAAATAAGTTGCAGTATTCATTCCAGACATGCCTGTCAGCATACCCTTATAATCTCGCTTCATATTATTTTGGTATTGCGTGCCATATTTTGATAAGTTACGCACCGCATCGTTATATCTACCCTGCAATTCACCTTGAGCAGCTACCTTTGCTTCTGCTGTTGCCCCTGTCTTAACAGCATTGCTATTATTTGTGTTCAACTGATTCCTAACCTGGTCTTTTATATCAGATAGTGATGACTGGGCTAACGTTGTATCCATAAAATCTTTAGATGACTCATTATTGTACCAGGAGGCTAAGTCATTATATTTTCTGTTAATACCTTCCTGACCTTGCTGCAACTTCTTATCTGCTCTGCTCTTTTTATACATGCCATAGCCTTTCATCAACAGAGAGGCAATACCAACAGCTACTGGTAGCCATGCTTGTTGTACAGGATCGTAAGTGCCAGGCTCAATAGGGATAAAGAACCATGTGAAGTATTCGGTTATATAATTGATTATGAACTGCATTTCTATTCTTTTTAGTGTAATTATTTAATGCGTAAAGAAACACTATCAACAATAGATTGGCATGTAATGAGTACACTTTTTATATCAAATATCTATCAGCCCTGATATAACAAACAAAACAATGCATTAAAGGACTGGAATATAGATTAATATATAGATTTAAGTTTGGATGATATTTTGATAAGATCACCCTTCTAAAACAAGGAGTAAACAAAAAATATCAGCTATTATATCAGAGATTGAGGGGCTTTAAAAACAATACCTTTCTTCAAATAACACACAAATAACAAAAAATTACAATTTTTATTTATCTCTAAGAATATAGATAAACCAGGTTAAAACAAAGAAAAACTAAATAAAATATAGATATTACTTGGATATTACACAAATGAGTATTATATTTGCCTCATAAACTTAAAGGCATGATACATATAATTGATAATAGAAATGAAAAAGCAGACTTTGAAATAACTGAAGATGGTTATGGGAAATGGTATGCTTGGAATGACAAAAATGATAAATGTATTGGCTGTAAATATAAGTATGAAGCACAAGAAATTAAAAATTACCCTGAAGATTGGGATATATAAATTAATAATAACTAAAAACTATTAAAATGAAAAAAGAAATTAACTTATTGGACGGATTAAAAAATGATGGTGATTACATCACATATCTAATACAAAGACCTTACACATCTAAGAATCCTCAACCTAAATATGAGATCACATATAGAGTTTGGAGATCATATGTATTTCAATATATGTATGATGTTGAGTTTGCTGCTTTCAATACTATAGATAAAGCAAAAACTAATCTAATTCATAATTATGGGTATGTGAGGGGTTCAGAATTAACAGTCATTAAAACAAACTTAAAATAAATAACGATTACAGCGTGTCATGGTGTATTTATGTGGTTCGATTCCACAGCACGCACTACTTAATAATAGGGAGGTGTATAATACTCTCCTATAACTAAAACATAATAAGATATGACAACGATAAACGAACTAAGAACAAAGAACATTTTAGAAACAAGTTTTGAAGGGGAAACCTTAATAATTGAAACATTTAATTATGTGAGATTTGGCAGAATGGGAAAATGGAATGCTTTAATTGTAGATAATGTAAATA
>Ga0208299_1003385_pt1 | contig 10062 bp, 13 predicted proteins | sample 15_taG_FD_184089 | JGI IMG/M metagenome (GOLD analysis project Ga0208299, IMG submission 184089) | Marine viral communities from the Subarctic Pacific Ocean - 15_ETSP_OMZ_AT15312 metaG (SPAdes) (version 2) | ecosystem: Environmental > Aquatic > Marine > Oceanic | place: Pacific Ocean | collected...
GTCTCGAGCAGCATTGAGGCGACGATCGCAATGATCGCGACGACCGTCATCAACTCGACGAGACTAAAACTCGCGTCTAACGAGCCGCAACGATCTCGTGGGCAAATTCTCCGTTGTGAAAATAAAAACGCAACCATGCCGCTCCCGTGGGCTTGGGCGGCGCGCCTCGCTCGATGTGCCATCCGCCCGCGCCGTCGGCGTATTCGTCTTTGTATCCCGGCGTGCGAACGTGCGTCTGCGCGTCTTGGTATGGTTTGCCCGCTTGGGAGAGGCGCGCTCTCTGGATCGGAACAAGCCACTCGTCGTGAGTGTGTCCGGTGTAAACGAAATCAGCATCCGGCAAATAGACTGCCATGCGGTTTGTCTGGATCACGCCGCGAGTGACCGGCCCGCCGCCGCCGAATCCGTGATGGTAAAAGAGATTGAACGCGCGCGAGTTTTTTCCAGACGCATACGACAATTGGAAACGCACCCATCCCGAGAACCCTCCGATCTGTACTTTATGATCGCCGCTTTTCTGATTGAGACGCTCGACAAATCGCTCGGTGAGGTTGGTCTCGTGCCGCTTGATGATGCTGGTCTCGTGGTTGCCGGGGGAGATTTGCAGAAACCGATCCGCGAACGGTGCAAAAAACTTGGTCGCCTCATCAACTAGCAAGTCGAGATAATTGCCGCCGACGTACTCGGGCCGGAGTTGCGTCGTATCCGCGCGCCGATCCCACTTGCCCTGCATCGCGCAGAACAAGTCGCCGATGTCAATGATGTGCGCGTCGCGCTCGCGTGCTTGCTCGAGATGACGTTTCTCGAGTGCTTGATCGCAATGCGCGTTGTCGTGGTGTCGGTCGCTCGTTAGCAGAAACCATTTACTCTCACCCGCCCCGAGCTTGATCGGCACGTTGAGGCATCCGCGGTGCTTCTTTTCTGATTTCATTTTTTCATTAATTCCGTCCACCACTTGAACGCGGTCGGATTCTGTTTCCAGATTGTGCAAATCCCGGTTGCCGTCCGGCTCACGATCTGCTCGTGGTCGATGTTCGCCGTGTCAGTCAGATCGAGCGCGAACAATAGAGCGTGCAAAACTTCGTGCAAAAAGACCTCCGCCACGATTTGCGGCGAGTTGTCACCGTTGATTACGATCAGTTGGTTCTCGAAGTCGCACCATCCATGCGCCTCGCTGCCGATCTGAATCACGTTGTCGACCCATCGGATCGCGTACTCGAGATTCAAGACTTGGACTTTGGTCGGCTTTGTCATGCGGAGTGAGTGACCGGCGTCGTCGTTTGTAAGAGATAAGTGAATTGGCCGCTTGAGGTCGGGGGATTGATAACGATCTCGTCAACATCGAGGTCGTCGTCATCGAGTGCGACGAGTGTGTCGCTGCCGAGTCCGCCCGAGCTTGCCGCGAGTTGCTTGGTTGCAATCTTGGCGCGTGTCCCGGTCTCGGTGCGGCTCGTGTCGATCAAGTAAAACAAGATTGCCCGGTTTGCGTAAGTTGGCGTTGAGGTCATTCGAGTGTGCAACCAAGCGTCCGTGTTGCTGATCTTGGTGAGAGACTCGCCGATCGAATCGATGTAGTCCGAGCCGGACAGAACCGGCGACACGACCGGGATTTTCCAATCGCCCGCGCCGCTCGAGGTGCGAAATGTCCCGGCGTCAAACCATGCCTCGACCGGCGCGGTGTAGCCGCGGTAGCTCTCGACGTTGTACGACAAAACCGCGAACTGCTGTTCGTATCTGAATTTAAAACCAAGCGTCGCGGCGCGGTTTCTGACGCCAGCAATCGAAACCCATCGAATCGTATCCATGACAGCTTGCGATGGAAAATCCGAATACGGATCGAGATTGTCGGGGAAATCCGCCTTGGTGAGAATTGGCACGCCGAGCTTTTGGTAAAAAGTCTTCGTCGTCGACCCCTCGTCAAATGCAGCGTAGCAATTGCGCGGCCCGATCGCTCGACCAAACAAGTTCATATTGATCGGCATGACCCGATGCGCGCCGAACGTGACCTCGTCGATGCAGAGCGGGCGAATCTTTGTGCATCGTTTGATCTCGGTCACGAGATCGTTGTAGTGTTCTTTGAGTAGGTTGAGACGCGAATACATTTTTTCGTCGCCATTCATCGCAACAACAAAGTCGGCAACCGACGTACTCATCTGCCTCCGCTTCTCAAGCTCAACCGACACGTCGTTGATAATTGTGTACGGGTGATTTCTATTCGCAAACGATGCGAGTTGAACCGGCGTGAACGCGGTTGCGATGTCGCACGTCTGGAATCCAACGGTCGACAATGTCAGCGCGCCGATGTTGTTGAGCGTGAAATCGGCTCCGCCCGCACCGACGGGATCGTTCTCGATGTCACGGTGCGACCACTCGGTCATGCCGTCATTGCTCGGCTCGTCAGAGAACAACTCGTACACCCGCAACTGCCGCGGCCCCTCGAACATCCGATGAAACTTGAGGTGATGACTTGGCCAACCGGATCGCGTGCCGTCGGCGCGGTAAGACAATGACCGATCGGTGTTGTACTTGAGCCGCGCGTCACCATCTTCATCAAGCTCAAGTTCGTAATAGTTGGAAACACTCAAGCCGCCGAACAATGCGGTCGGGTTAGTCGGCGTTAGCGCGCTGGCAATGGGCCAACGCTCGGTCGATAAAAGTATCGCGCCCTCGGTCGTGAGTACAACCGACTCGCCGGAGGTCGTCGCGATGCCGGTCATTGCGGTCTGGTATTGAGCGACGTACTCGCCGACCGTGATGGTCGCCGCGTTCTCGGTCGAAGAGATTTCGGTCTCGCCGACTCCGTTGGTCGGCATGGGATAACCGTCGACGCCGATCGACTTTACCGGCGACGGGATGTCGGTCTCGAGAGATGCCGCCGAGCCGCCACTCGATCCGAGGTTGAGAACGCGCGGCGTCTCGTTCCAGACAAGTAGATTGGTTGACCGCTGCCAGAGATAAAAAACCTCGTGCTCGGCGGCGACGCTGATCGAGTACCCGTCCGCGGCGTCAGAGCCGGTGAGGTCGGCGTCAGAGAGCGCGGCGGTTAGCTCGTCAAACCCGTTGAATGTCACGCTGCCAAACTCGGGAGTTGACCCGGTTGTCGACGCGCGGAAAAAAGAGAGGTCGCCCCGGTGAAAGATCAGATCGCCGACAAGCGTGTCGTCGGTGATCGTTGGGACATATCCCCCGGCGGCATACTCTTCGCCGATGTCGGTGTAAGTGTGCGCGTCGAACATGATCCGGTTGTTCGCTTCGTAACGAGTCGATTCATCTCGCTGCCCGACCATCTCGACGATGCTATACAGAAAACTCGCGTTCGTGATGTTGTTGGCGCGCATCGATGCAGCAATGAACCCGGTTTGATATTTAAAATGCAGATACCGCGGGTCGCCGCTTCGTGTCTTGAAAAAATACTTGTGACTCGAGTCGTATCCGCTCGAGACGTTGTCGCGCCGAACGCATTGCTGCCCCCACGCCGGGATGGCGACGGTGTAGTGAGTGCCAAAGCGCACCGTGATTTGGTTCTGCGTGAGGTTGTGAATCTTGAAGCAGTTGTACTTGTCCCACGAATCCAAAAAATCAAACGAGTTGTCGACCGTGTCGCCGATGATGATCTCCGCGACTGCAAGTTTCCAATGCTTCTCTGGTGCGGGTTGTCCCGGTTCCCAAAGATAATAAACATCGCCGTCGATCGTTTTCGTGTGCGCCTTGAGACTGCCGTCGAGTCCCATCACGTTTGACGTCAGCGCATAACCTCTGACCGCGTCCGAGTAAGTGACGACCGCGCCACTTGCCGCCGTGTCGAATGTCGCTTGATTGTAGTTGGCCGGAGTGTCCGGCTCGAGCGGGCGGTCGCGATGCAGTACGGAGTGAAGAACGGATAGGTCGTCGTCGTCATGGTTGCCGCTTGTGTAAAAGAAAAACTCTTTGCCGACGGGTAGCTCAATCGCCGGGTCGTCGTAAGTGATGAGCGGCATGACGTAGGTCGACTTGCCGTCCAATGCCTTGTCGATGACGGTGTCGGCAGCAGCCCACAACTCGTTCATCTTGGCGGCAGTCGGTGACTCGTTGCCGTTGAGATGCGTTAAAGCCAAACCGCTTGTCCACTACTTGTTGATGTTCCGCCTTTCGCGGTTGGGATAACGTTTGTGCCTTGCGTCGTGAACTGCGTCCGCTGCCCCGGTGTTGACTGCGGGCGCAACCGCATGATCGCATCCCAAATCTTATTGAACTCGTTGCCGAGCTTGCCGCCGAATTGGACTGTCGGTTTTGTAATCATTCTGTAATGACCGACCCATAAAGCAACGTCGACCAAGTGTCGGCGTGCCACCATTCGTTTGTGATTTGATAGCTGCCATTTGGTTGTTGAGTGATTGACGGAGTGCGCTTGAGGTATTGACCTGCGAGCAACGAAAAAAAGATTGTGTCGGGAATACTCTCGGCAGTTGTCAGCCCGCCTTTTGAATAGATGCGATTGACGTTCGTCATCGAGGCGGCTCCGGCGGAATAGGTCGGCGCGACTGTCATCGTTCTTTGCACGACGATCTGACTGATCGTGTACGATGTCGTCCCGGCTTTGATTAAAGATTTGAATCCCTCGGCGTTTGTGTCGCCCGCCGCCAGCGTGAAGTCGCCTTCTTTCTTTGATCCGTTTTTGAAGTCGCGCAAATTCTCTCGGGACGATTGCGCCAAGCCGATCCAGTCGGGATGACTCTCGAGGTCTTTCTCGATGTCGTTCCCGGCGACCGTCCAGATCGTTGTGATCTCTGCTTCTGCGTCCGGATCGGCTCCGTCTTGAGCGTCGGGAGCGGTCATCGTGCATTCAGCAAATGGCCCGTCTTCGTCCGGCGTGATTCGGAACGAGTAACCGGCTTGGCGCATCGACGGCACTTGGCCGAGGATGTCGGACTTTAATCCACGGAATTTGCGCGTCGCGCGGTAGCCGTTGGCGGAAGACCACTCGATCTCGGGATCGTATTCGGTGATCCCGGTGTTGCCTTTTTTAATCATGTCAAGACCTTGGTGTTCGCTGCCGTCTCTTTCGACGACCGGGCGATCAGTTTTTGCTGCGCGATTTGTTGCTTGAGAAGATTGATTTCGGGCGAGATGCCGCCACGGAATCCGCCGATCCGAGCGAGTGCGTCGGCTTTGACCTTGGTTGGCCCGCCGCCGCCGCCAACCCCGGCAACCCCGGCTTGCTCGGTCTTTTGGCGAGCGGCAATCGACGCCTCTTCTCGCGCCTCTTTCTTTTTCTCAAGCGCGAGCATCCCGTCGGTGAGTTCTGCCATGAACGCTTCACCAACCCCGACCAAGTCTTGCCCAAATTCGCTGCCAGAGACCGAGTCGGAGACGCTTTTACCCTGAGCGAGATTGACAACCACGCCCGCGGGTGAGAGGTCGAACCCCAGCTTGGCGATGTCTTTGACCGTCCCGGCAGCGTCGTCTTTCATTTTTTGCCAGTTTTTAGCCAAGACCTCTTGCGTCTTGACAATCACCATCGCGATCGCGTCAACGACAATTTTCACATGGTCAACGACAGAGACCGCCGCACCCATCGCCGCCGTCGCGATCTCTAAAAAGATCGGCATGATTTCGGCCTTGAACGTCGCAAGTTGATCTTTGAAGTCGCCCGCCATGCGAATCTGTTCGTCAGCCATGATCGTCCCGCTGTCGCTTGCGGTTTGCATCATCCCCTCGAGTCCCTCGGTGAACATACGAATGTTCTTTAAGCCCGCCTCGGCTCCGAACAATTGTTGAATCGCGCGCTTTTGTTGCCCGGTCGGGACGACGTTCTTTAGTTGCTCGCCGACTCGCTTGAACAACTCCGCTTTGTCGATGCCGACCGCTTCATCCGCCGAGACTCCGAACAACTTGAAAGCGTTGATCGTTTCTTTGGTTCCGTTTGTGACCCGGCCTTGCGCCTCGTCAATTCGTTGCAATGAGATCGCGAGCGAGTCGGTTGTCGATCCGCTCATCTTCGCTGCGAAATCTAGCTTCTGAAAATCTTCCGTCCCGATGTTGAGTCGCCGCGACAAGTGGTCGACCTTGCTCGCTGCCTCGACCGCGTCTCGTGCGAACTTGCCCAACGCTGCCGCGCCAAACAGCCCAACCATGCGACCGGACAACGACGAGCGGATTTTCTTGCCGACGTTCTTTGCCGTGATGCCCGCCTTGGTGAGCGTCTTGTTGTAGCCTTTGGAGTCGGCTCCGAGTTTGACAATGAGACCGCCGAGCAAGCCCATCAGTTTCGCGCCTCCGGTGTTGTGTGGTTAAAGCTAGGGAAGTGTCGCTTGGCGACCTCATCGAGATCGTCAGCCATCGATTCAGCCATCTCGCGCATCTCGAGATCGTGATCGCCAACGAGTTCGCACCCGCCCTCGATCTCCCAAAAAGAAAAGTAGTCAAAGAGTGCCTCGCCAAATGGTAGATTGAGTGCCTCGTCGCGCGTGTAACCTAGCTTGGCGCAGAGTGTCGTTTTCAGTACCGAGAAAAATGGCGCGCCGAGTCGGTTGCTTGGTTTTTCTGCCGACTCAAAAACCTCGGGCGACTCCATCGCGTCGGCGACGTACTCGTTGAACATCTTGATCTTGGCCAAGATGTTGAAGTTGCCAACGCGCCAAGCCCAAATCCGCATCCGCCACGGCAACCACTTGTCGTCTGCGAGCTTGTGGAACTCGTCCCAAGTGTGCGCGCAGATTGTGACCCCGGTGACGAGCGACTCGTAATCGCGAACGGGATCGCACCCGTGCCGTTGCAAGAGAATTGCGTGACCGAGCGAGAACGGTTTCAAGCGTAGCCCGAGAACCGTGTATGGTTCCGGCGTAATCGCGTTGAGAAACTTCTCGTTTGTCTTGGTCGCCACACTATCAAGTGATCGTTGTCGAGTTCTGAACCGCGCTACTCACGTCGGCTCCGGCTCCCTCGTTGTTCGCGTCCCAACGTTGCAACGTCACGTCGAAGCTCACGACGTCCGTCTGCGACTTGGCTTTGCTTGCGTTTGTCACAAGATAATTGTGATAGCGGTAACTCGTGCCTTCTGCCTCGCTGCCGATGTCGGCGTCGTAGGTGTTCGAGGCATACGGTTCTTTGACGATGCAACGATCGCCGATCGCCGGGAGAACGTTCGACGTCTTTGCCCTCGCAAGCGTGTCGCCGGTCGGGTAGCACGTCAGCGAGACCTCTTGATTTTTGTCGCTGATGACTTGACCAATGGTCGCACCGGTCTCGTCTTTGAGTTGCACGGTCTCCGCTGCCTTGGTCACGCCTTGGGAGTTGAATCGCCAACGACCGCCCGCCGCACCCACGACAGAATGATCGACTGTCGTCCAAGAGGTCGGCGATGCACTCGCGACCGTCTTGATGATGACGCCCGTGGACGTCTGGCCGAACACAACTCCGAGACCTTTGACCGTTGCCATGACTTAACTGATCGTGGTTGAAATGTCGGTCGAGTATTTGGTCGCCTCGACGTCGAAGCTTGTGACGTCCGTGTTGCTCTTGGACTTGGCCGAGCTTGTCACGACGTAAGTCCCGGCGATGTCGGAGTCGTCTGAATCAGCAATGACGCACTTGTCGCCGATGTCTGGCAGCGAGTTCGCGGTCTTGGCGTTTGCCAAGCTCGACCCGTGCGGGTAGACCGTGAGACCGAGAACGTCGCGCGGGTCATAAACGACCATGCCTTTCGTCTCACCGTCTTTGTCTTTGACCATGACGGTCTCCGCTTCTTTCGCGAACGATTGCCCGGTGATCTTAAAGTCCGAGGCAGATGCCGACCCCGCGATCGTGATCGCCGTCGAGCTTACCCCGAACACAACTCCTAACCCTTTTACTGATGCCATAGCGTTTTAGTCTAAAAAAACTCCCGTTTTACTTGTTGTTGAATTGGTAGCGGTCGGCGGGTGGCATACACCCACGGCAAAAAAAAGTTCATAACCCCGAGAGGCACGCGACGAGGTCGAACTCGATCGAATCCTCAAACGTCCGACCGTCTGTCGCGCTCGTCTGGCCGCGGTCGATAACGCCGATCACGGTGAATGCTGCCACTTTGGCCGAGAGTGTTGTCGCGAGGTCGTCCGTCTTGAATAAATCGATCACCGACTCGGCAAGCGAGTTGTGGGTTGTGAGCGCATTGGTCGCCCCGGCATCGTTGTCGGCGGTCGACTTGACCGTCACCCGTGCGCGACAAGAGTAGTTGCCCGTCTCGGGCGTGAGTTCCTCCCCTCCATCGCACTCGCAGATCGCGCACGGCAGCGACCGGGTGTCGTCATCCGCCCCGGTGTAGACGTTGGCGACCGGCGGACTGACCTCGTCGTCAATGGTTGCCTTGAGTGCGGCCTCAACGGTTGAGTTAAGTGATGCCATTAAAATGCAACGAACTTCGCCGCGCTGCTTGACAACTTGCCCGCGGCACTCGCGCGGAAGATGCGCTTGACTTGCGACTCCATTCGCTTTTGTCGGTTTTTGTAGACTTGCGCGATGATGCGCGCCTCGAGTCCCGTATGCTTGATGTAGCTCACCGCATTCGAGAATTGGATGAACTTCTCGCGAACACCTTTGCCGAGCTTGGATTGATATCCTCCCGGCGCATCATGGCGCGCAATCCAACGTTGCACCTTTAGCCCGAGCTTGTATGCCGCCGTTGACCATCCGTCTTTTGCGAACCCGACGCGCGCCTTGATCTGCGCCGCGTACTTTTTGAGGTTGTTGTACGGCACAACCATCCGATGTTCTTCTTTCCACCGGCCCGTGTCTTTTGTGCCTTTGCCGCCGCCTTTGATTCGTCCGCGACCCCTCCCCATCGCGTTGCCGCTCCGCAACCGGGCTTTGTGAAACGGTTCCATCTCGCTCATCGATGTCGATGCAATCGCCCAATCCGTCAGAAAAACAGTCCCGTCTTTTTTGCGATGTTTGCGTGTGATGAAACGCCTCGATCCGTTGTTTGCCGTGATCGCGGCATCAATAAAAGATTCGTTTGACGGAGTGAATACATTGTTGAGGTCGCGCGTGATCGCGTTTTCGCCCGCCTTGAGATGCTTGCGGCTTGTCGCCGATCCGAATTTCTGGAACGGAGGCGTCAACGCAATCGCGTCTTTGACCGCAAGTTTGGCTTGTTGATGCAAAACCTCGTCGAGTGTCTTGTCCGTCACCGCGGCGAGTTCGCGGATCGCTTTATTCAATCCGCGCGTGTCAACCGTGACTGTCGTCTTGAGGCTCATCCGTTTGGATCGGCGCAGACGAGGCGCAGAAATGCCTCGCTCGAGTCCGTGACGACCTCGGTGATCGTGTAGTTGTTCGAGTTGAACGTGACAGTCTGACCGACCGCCGGGATCGCGCTTACAAAAAGAGACTTACGAACCGAGAAAGAGATCGCCGCCTCGGGTGCGAATCCGCCGCTGCCGAGATCGTTCTGCGATGAGAGTCCGCTCGGCGTGCAAGCGTAGGTTGTCGAGTTCCACGTCAGCGACTCAGAGAGAACAAGCTCAACCTCTTCGAGTGCCGCCGCAATTTCCGTTTGGAAACTCATTTTTTAGCGCGATAATGAGCGAGTGCAATGCGGTTAGTTGGTTCCGTTGCCGTTGCCGTTGCCGTTGCCACCAATCCTCGGGCAATGATTTCTTGCATTCGCGCATCGGGTACAAACCAACCGGGGATTTTAGGCGTGAACGGCTTCGCCGCCTCAAGCCTCACGACGGTCTTGTCCGCCGGGATCACGATGACTCGCGTCGCGCAAGCGCAGAGCGTCATCAAGCATAGCGTTGACGCCAACCTCGTCACCGTCCGCAATAGCCGAGTCGATTGCGTGCAACGTGTCTTTGAGTTGTTCGCGTTCATTCTCGGCTTTCTTTAATTTACTTTTGAGATAATAGACGATGATTGCGGCGGCGATGGAGAGAACCGCACTCGTCATTGTTTTTTTGCGATCGACCGCGAAACCGTGTAGCCCATTGCCGACAGAACGGTCGCGATCAACCCGAGAATCTTGTCGCCGCCTGACTCGGGTGCAATCACGCCGCTTGCATAAAGCAACCCGGCAATTGCCGCGACTGCGCTAAACCAAAACTC
>Ga0208299_1003386_pt1 | contig 10062 bp, 7 predicted proteins | sample 15_taG_FD_184089 | JGI IMG/M metagenome (GOLD analysis project Ga0208299, IMG submission 184089) | Marine viral communities from the Subarctic Pacific Ocean - 15_ETSP_OMZ_AT15312 metaG (SPAdes) (version 2) | ecosystem: Environmental > Aquatic > Marine > Oceanic | place: Pacific Ocean | collected...
CTTATTTCATTAAGGATGGCAATTGGTTGGCCTTCCCCAATGTAAGCTCTGCGGATTACAGTATAGCGTCGTACGGAGCGATAATCACCGGATCCTACCCTTTGACTGCTTCCATTAGTCGCCAACTGTTTTCTTCTACGACATATCCTACCACACCAGCAGGGTGGGACACTTATGCAACAGGACGTCGCCAGTTAATATCTTTACAAAATACAATGAATTACTACCGAACATGGAGCGAAAGCTATCATTATACCGGAAGCTATGTATCTGGCGCAGTAAACCTTGTCCAAATTCCTTCCATATTTTTCGAGGATGGAATCGAAAAAGGGACGGTAAATCTAAAATTCTATTTTACCGGCTCCCTAATAGATGAAGTAACTGACCATCGCAAGAATGGCGAACTCATCTCAACCATGGGCGGAGCCAGCGGCTCAGTAGTGGGAGTTGTCCTGTACGATCAAGGTTTTGTGTTACTTACTTCTTCTGTAAACATTTCTTCCAACGAAGACCATTATCTGGGGGGAGCCTCTCTCCAAAACCCAAGTTGGAAATATTTTGGCGCATATTCAATAGAAAGTATTGGGTCCACGGCCACCACTTATCCGACATCCAGCTTATATGAACTAAGCTTCAAGGGAACTCAGAAAATACCTAACATGATGTTATTTGCTAATGCGCAGCCTGGTCACACCAACAATTCACTGAATCCCACATGGATAAGTTCGAGTGCGGGGGACTGGCGATCAGACACCTCGGTTAGTTCTACTGGATATGTCGAGCCACGCCAAATACCTATCACCAATACTATCCAAAGCCAATATTGTAATTACGAAGATTCTTTCGAGAAGCAAGTCTTTATTTCAGAGATAGGAATTTATGACGATGAAAAAAATCTTATTGGGATAGCCAAGCTTGCCAACCCAGTGATGAAAAAAGAATCTGAGGACTATACCTTTAAACTTAAGTTGGATATGTAGTATACTATCATATGATCTTAGGTTTAGACATTTCTACTTCGGTTGTCGGAGTAGCTGTTTTAGATGAGCGGAAGCTCATTCTTAGTGCCCACTGGGATATCTCTAAGGCGGACACGCTCTTTTCCAAAGCTGAGAACATAGGATCAGAGCTTTGGCAGATTCGTAACAATTATAATATTGAGCACGTTTTTATTGAAACGGCTCTGAAGAAGTTTATCCCAGGTCGCTCCCGAGCAGACACTATCATGAAGCTTGCTAAATTTAATGGGATTGTTTCTTGGATGTGTTATGATAGTTTCGAACTGGAGCCAACTTATATTAATGTGAATAGCGCCCGATCTTTATATGGGCTATCTTTCCCTCGCGGGACCAAGGGACCAAAAAGAAAAAAAATGGTCATTGAAGCAGTCATTGAAAAAGAAAAAAGCGCATTTACATACGAGATGGCCCGCGGGGGGAAAAACTTCAAGCGAGGAACTGATGACCGCGCTGATGCAATTGTTATTGCAAGAGCCGGTGAATTTTTGTTACGGAACAAAGATAACGAAGGGTTCCTAACGGAGAAGATAGTTTTAGTGGATTAAGGGACTATTTACAATATGAAAATCACCATGTCCCAATTACGCCAAATGGTAAGAGAAGCAATCTCTGAAGCCTCTACTCAGGGGCAGAGAAGGTGGGCTTGCGCGAATATGAAGAAAAAGCCTGAAGTGGCTCATATGTGTTATGACACCCAGCTTTCGGGCAAAAAGAAATAACTTCTTGACTTCTATAAAATATATGCGATAATATTCATACGGAGGAATATTATCATGAGCCATCAAGTCTTTATGGATATGGATGGAGTACTTGTAGACTTTGAGTCTGGAGTGCTTAAATATATGAATCAGGTTATGCAGGAAGCAAATAGAAACCCGCAGCACCAGTTTTATAAGTTAGCAAAATCTACTGCCAAAGAGATTGGCGGCTGGGATGTCGAGATTACTCGCTGGCACATTGCCAGACCAGACAGTTCCGAACAAAGTTTCCCACGAAACTATCGCACCCGAGATTTTATGTATCGTCTTGTAGAGGATGATGTGGAGTTGTGGGAAAACCTTGAATGGGAACGCAACGGCAAGAAATTGTGGGACTACGTAAAGAACATCCCAGGAGTTGAGATTTTATCTGCCCCGATGGCAGAAGGTTCGCGGAAAGGTAAGATCTTGTGGGTTGAGCGGGAACTGGGATTAGATGAAGATTTGGTAAATCTTTCAGAGACCAAAGAGCCGTTTGGTACCCATAACGGAAAACAAGGGCTTCTGGTTGATGACCGAGATAAGTACATCAACGAGTTTGTCAAAGGTGGCGGCATCGCCATTAAACATAATCCAGATGACGTGGATAATACGATTAGGCAACTTAAAGAACTCGGATACTAATTGCTTAACGACCCCAACTCGGCGAAGAAAAAGAAAATCCTTGATGAGATCCTTGGCAGACCTCAACGCCAAGGCAAGGAATATCTTTACACTTCCCGATGTTGCGGCCATCACAAAAAGAAATTATCAGTAAACTTTGACAAGAATGTCGGCAAGTGCTGGGCATGTGACTGGAGAACCAAAAATTTACGACGCCTTGTCAGGCGTTGGGGCGATATAAGTCACATCCATAGATGGAAAGATTTTGACGCCGATATTGAGTTAGGCGACCTGGACAACCTCTTTGCGAAGGAAGAGGAAACAAATCAACGAATCGACCTTCCAAATGAGTTTCAAACGCTTACGGGTCGCTCTCACCCTGCCTCGGCAAGAGTTCCCCTAAACTATTTACGCAAACGTGCCGTTGTAGAGAAAGACATCCTCTTTTGGAAGATTGGCTATTGCGCTTCCGGGGAATACAAAAATAGAATTATTCTCCCCTCATTTGACGACGAAGGTTATTGTAACTTTTTCACGTCCCGCACATACGACCCAAACATCTGGCCTCCGTATTTGAACGGACCAGGGAACAAAGACATTATCTTTAACGAACTCCTGATTGATTGGGAGCGAGAGGTGACTTTGGTTGAGGGCGTGTTTGATGCTATCGTTGCTGGCGAAAACAGCATCCCACTCCTCGGCTCAACCCTGCGAGAAGACAGCAGACTTTTCAGGAAGATCGTAAAGAACGATACACCAGTTCTGTTGGGATTGGACGCTGACGCACACAAAAAAGCGATGAAACTTGTGAAGGCTTTGCTGGCTTATGATGTAGAAGTGCGCTTAATGGACACATCTGGATATAAAGATATTGGAGAAATGCCCCGAGAGGTATTTAGTGAGCGCAAACAGAAAGCGCCGTTTATTGATTCTGATGCCTATTTATTCAAGATTGCTTTAATGGCGTGAGGAATCCCATAAATGAATTTCGAAGAAGTCCTTGACCAGCTTATTAGCGAGGCTATAGAAGAGGGTCCGAGCCCCACCCAACTCCTTGTCGAGATTGACGACGAGACCTATGACTATATTGTAGGTCAGGCTGAAGACCTCAAGCCCGGCACGATGAACTCTTATTTCGGTGGACAACAGAGAGTTGTTATTCCTCTTGTCGCATCAGAGAACGAAGAGATCCAAAGGTTCTATGATGAAGTGGTCATTCCCCTCGCCTCCAAAGGGCTGCGAGTAGATCTTGCTGACGGTGTTGCTGTCAAAGAGGTAGAAACCCAACGAGGGAAACAAGAAAGAAAAATAAAACTTGGCAAGGTAATCGGAAAGCAGTTACCGGAAGAAACCCAAAAGTGGTGGAACAAAGTCCAGGCAAAATTCTTAGGAAACCCAGAAGTTCTTGACAACAAGTATTCCATTGTGATTTCTCAGAATCCTGTTGATGTGGCTCGGATGTCCGACCATAGAGATATCCAGTCTTGCCATTCGCCAGGTTCTGATTATTTTGAATGTGCTTTGGCAGATGCTCGCCGTGCCGGAGCCATCGCTTATTTGATTGACAGCGATGATGTTCCTTATATTGAGTCTCATATAAATGATGCCGAAGTATTTGCAGATAGAGACCGAGGCGTGGAAGGCGTAACTCCGCTTGCCCGAGTTCGTCTCCGACGGTTTGATTATGTTGATCCAGATAATGGATTTATTGATGCTTTGTTGGTTCCTGAAAGTAGAATCTATGGTCGCTCTGTTCCTGGGTTTTTAAACAGTGTTATAGACTGGGCCCGAGAGGAGCAGGATAACCACCCCTTCTTTGAAAAGAAGTTAGACCCTCGTCACATTTATCACCGTGGCGGATCATATTCTGATTCGGCATTTTCGGCTATGTTCAATAATTTATTGGGACTGGAGAATATTGAACTCAATGATGATTTAGAAATGTATCCTCAAACCATGATGATGCTCAACGATACAACTGATGAACAGTATGTCAATTTTACATCTACTAATGGTATAGCCGCTCAGATTGACTATGCCGAAGAAACAATGAGTGAAATCAAATACGACTATCTCAATCACGAAGATATGAAATTTGAATATGATTTAGAGTGGGATGATTTTGGCGAACACCCAGCAATAGAATCTTGGAAGATAACATTAGAAATTGATCTCCCGCTCCAAGCAATCATTAATTCGGAATTTGTAAAAAACAATGAAAGCGTAAATATTGATCCTGACGATTCATTGGATGTTATTCAAGATGAAATAAATCATAATAGCGTGTGGTCTCATATAGAGACGGCAGTAGAAGAAGCCTATGAAAATTCGGATCACTACAATGAATATTTAGAACAACCAGAGATAGATGCCCAAGCAGAGCGGATCCGTTTTGGGACTGATGGTAAGCTGATTTACCGTATTAGGTTAATTTGGGAAGGCGGCGGAGATTTAATTCCTAACTTTAGAGAAAATGTTGCGATGGAAATTAGTAACCTTTCTGACTACTATGATGAACTCAAGATAGAGATTATTGAGAAACTTATAGAAGAAGAAGTTTATTCTCCCACCAAATATCAAAAATTTCGTCAATCTATAGAGTTTGATGAAGACGAATTTCTGAATCGTCTTGATGGTGAGGCACTGGGGCACTTTCGCATAAAGCTGGAGGGTGATAGTCTTACTGCATACAGCCACGAAAAGTTAGACAACTATCCTCTGCCTGGGATCCGCAAAATCGGCAAGTTCCCTGAGTGGGTAAAATCTAATGAGTCTCCACCTTTAGCTCATGTTATGGGGTTTGACGCTAACAATTTTCAAGGAATGTCCACGACTATTGCTTACGCTCCCAAAAAAATTATTGGTATGCTTCTCAACCCAATGTGGTCAGGTAAAGTAATACAGTATCTTGAGAAAGATCTTAAAGAAGCAGCCAAAGCTGCCGAAGCGCAACTTACTTTAGCATTCAACGATTCAGAAAAAGATACAGAAAAAGAAGAAGAGTGGGGTACCCACGAAGATGCTTTGCAAGTCCTCAAGAAGATATATGTTTATTTCAGTGCTGATGTCATTTACACCAAGGGTTCACCACAAACAGCAAAGAACTCTCCCAGTCGTAATGCGACTGGCGGACTCTATTTCAAATTTAATGAAACGGACAATGAATATACTCTTAAAGGGCTTGTTCAATTCTTAAAGTATTTTGATGAAAATTATGATGTAGTCCAGGCAGCCATCCAGAATGTTTGGGACGACTTTGTTGAAGCCTACAACGAAAACGCACCCATCGTTCAAGAAGAGGGTCTGCACTTTTTGCGCAAGATGGTCCAAGAAGCGGTTAACGAAGAGATAGATATCCGATCGCATCCTCAACGAGAGAGGGTTATGGGCGCGTTAGGTGACCCTAATTATCTTATTCATTTCAGCGACATTAATAAAGTCGGGATTAATCCTGGGACAAAATATAAAACTCCGGCTGGGATTTACGGCTGGCACTGGACAACTGATGTTTTAGAGCGCGCAGCCAAAAACAAATTATTTGGAAGCAAAAGAAACTTTGCTCACTTGATGAAAATCAAAGATGGCGCTAAGATTCTGTGGCTTGGGGATGATGAGAGAACTGGCGATGTCCCTTCCCGAGAACAGGTCAATGCTGCTATTGCCAGTAAGTATCCTGCGTTTGTAGAGGACACACTCCCAACCCGTGAAGGACCGTCAGGACCCCCAGGGTCCGACGGACCAACTAAGAAGTTTTTAGCCTATCAAATGGATCACCGCACTGGACCGATCACTAACATCTCCCCGGAAGAATGGCTTAGTGATCCTAAGAATGTTGAGGAGATGGCTAAGGCAGCCAACCGAAACTATGGGGGCGAAAGCAAATCCGAACAACTTTATGATTATGTTCAAGCCGCAGCCAGTGTTTTGGAAAGGGCAACCAACAAGCCACTTACTCTATTGACCAATAGTATCTTACGAGCCATTGGTTATGATGGAGTGATTGATACTTACGGCAAAGGGGTTATTCATAAGAACGAGCCGCAACAAGGATTCTTCACTCACAAAGGTGGTTTAGAAACTGTTGCCACTCTTGACAATAAGATTTATAGTCTTCCTTCTACCGCCGTTTATAATATCTTAACTAATGCTGACGCACCAGCGGAGGCTATTGAAAAAGCCTTGACAGCGGTATTGGAATCTGATAAGGATCTCGTAAAAGGTGGAGAGCCCGGAGACGAGTCAGAAATTGATGGAGAAGCAATTCTCACTGTGGATGATCGCCTTGATCTTTTAGATTACGCTACTAAAAATAACAAGAACCTTACGACTCAACAACTTGAGCGCATTTATGAATTCATAGACAAGTTGCTTAACCGACCTAATGGAGATTATTATGTATTGGTCGGCGGCGGCACTCAAAACCAGATCCTCGCTCACCCTAATGTTTCCCAGGAAAGATATGATATTGCCTGGAAGAAAGAGTATACGGCAGCCGAGCCAGACACATTCCGAGTCAAGGCCCTTATCAGAAATCCTGAAAAAGCCTCTCCTCAGTTCTTAAGTTCTGTAGCGTCAGGACATTTAACTCAAAACCGAAATGATCAAGTGGCTGCTCTTAGTAACCCAAAGATGCCAGCAGCAACACTGAAAAAATATATTAAGGACTACCCCCGACACTTCCGGGGCCCTGCACCAAAGTGGCGACAAGCCGCTGCGGCTATGAAAAACCCAAGCCTTCCTGAAATTGCGCTATTGGATCTTTTATACGATGAAGATGGGATTGTGTATAACAATGATATCCTGAGAGACATTGTTCTTAGTCCTAATCTTCACAGAGAGAGTATGGAAGACATTCTGGAGGCATTAAAAGACAAAGAAAAAATCAGGGAAAACATAATTTTTGTTTCCGATATATTAGAAAGTTTTGTATCAGCACCACATGTCCCTGAAGATTTAGCCATACAAGCCTTGGAAGATTTCCCAGAACTGGCGAGCCAGGGACAGTGGGAGCTGAGCGCCGGGGACCTTATCCGCCGGGCCCTTCAACGAAATTACACTGGGACTAAGCGAGGAAAAGTAAGTCCGAAATTTTTAATGTATCTCCGAGATCTTTATGAAAGCATAAAAGATAATCCCGAGTATGATCTGAAACACAGCCAGGGCAGTGCAATTGAGGGATATTTAACTGCTCAGGGTGCTTACAAAAAGAAGAAAAACGAAAGCCAAGACTTCTCTCAAGTCTTAAGGAATATGATTGGCGAACAAATCAAGGTTGCCATCGGAGAAAAGCAGGAAGATAGCCCAGAGGTAACAAAGGTGGTCATCCAAGATGGACGCCGAGTCTTGCTTATCAAACGATCAGATCTACACGAGAACTTTCCTAACAAGTGGGATTTGCCTGGTGGACATATTCATGTGGGCGAAGATAAAGAAGTTGGACTTCGGCGGGAAGTAGAAGAAGAAACTGGGTTGGTAATCGGCGAGGTCAATGAACTCTACCCTCTTAAACATGAGACATTTTATATTACAAACCTCCCAGAAGGCAAGATTAAATTAAGTCCAGAGCACACTGAATATAAAATGGTTGACATCCGAGAAGTACCAGGCTATGATAATCTGACACCAAAATATAAAGATGCTATTTTGACAGCGATGGAAGATATACCTTTGACCGAAGGTAGGATACTTTCCGAAAACTGGCAAGATTTTATTCAACAGCATATTGAAGAATTTTTTCCCGAAGCAGAGATACGAGATATCCAAAAGATTGGTTCTTCTGCACTGTCTCGCGAAGAACAAATAGAACAGGATCTGGAAAAATATGGATTTGTCCGAGATGAAGAAGATCGAGACATCGATATAGAAGTTCAGATGTCAGGAATTTTTCCAGAAGATGTTGAGCGGTGGGCTTTCTCAGAAGAAGCAGAAGAGTTAGAACAGTTCCACAATTATGATGTCCAATTGAGAATCGTGGAAAATAAAATAATTTCTGAGATGTTCGTTAAGGGTGATCCCGACGGCGATAACATTGTTGCCTACAGAGAAAACATCTGGCGTATGGGAGATATTCCTTCCGACGAAGTTCGTGAGGATATCAATAAGGCAGTTGGAATAGAGGCAGAGTGGGAAGGGTTTTATGACCTCAAAGACGAACTTGACAATGAAAGCCGTATGGATGTTTTGTTTGGCTCACTTCTTGAAGGTGGAAAGACTTTACACATAGAGCAGATTGGAAGTTTTAAGTTAGATCCTAAATCTTCAATTCTTGTCAAGAAAGTAGTTAAAGAACTTGGCGCTCGTAAAGTTGTATATGCATCCGGTTTTGATTCTGAGGATGAAGAGGAAATTCCTTCTTACGGAGCCAAGGGAAAAATTGCGGATGTAATGTATCACGGAACGACCAGTAACTATCTTGAAAACATTTTAAAGTTTGGATTGGTGCCCGGAGAATCTAAGACCAACTACGAAGGCATATCTCACCCCAACGCCGTTTTCTTTTCTTCCCGAATAGATGAAGCACTTCATCACGCTATACATACCGCAGGCAAAGTGGGTGGTGATCCTGTTATAGTAAATCTTAATGTTCCGGATCCTGATCTATTGATTCCCGACTATGATGTAGACATGGGCGCTGGCGATACAGGTTGTTTTGATTATATTTGTCATACCCTCAGAAACCGCCAAGCTGGCAACTTAGACACTGATAGTTTTTCTTTGTCTCGTGAAGTTGGCGTCTATGGTTACAAGGGAAGAGTTCCGGCCTCTGCTATTTTTGCATACGATATCTTAATGAATGCAGAGGATAGAGGCAAAGATGATGTTGCCTACGCCGGCGTCACAGACTTTACAGAAGCGACACCAGAAGAAGCTGCGACCTATATAGAGACAAAGGACAGTTTGGGATTCGGCGCTCTTGAGTACCCGGAATGGTATGAGGATGAGGAAGAGTGAAAAAACTACTAACAGAGTGGCGGAAGTTTTTGAAAGAACAATCCAGCGAGGTAGGCACTATAATTGCCCTTATTTCTCCTAGTGGAACAGATTTTGTAATTACTACAGGTGAAGGAAGGGTTGTCGGGATTGAACATCTGCGAGACTGGCATGACCCACGAATGAATCAAATGGCGTCCGACCGAGGATTTGAGTTGGACAGACCCTTGGCGGACTTTTCCTATGATACCGCAGAGGTTATTAGTCAAGGTGCGGGAGAAATCCCACAAGAGGATACTGCCGACAGAAAGATTAGAGGCTGGATGAAAAGTTCTGGGATTCGGAAACAAATAAATAAATGAAAAAACTACTAACAGAGTGGCGGAAGTTTTTGAACGAGGGGAAGAAGGTAAAAATCTTCCGAGCACAACCTGCCTTCACAGAAGTTATCAGGAATAATGATTATGTAACTTTGTCCCGCAAGTTTGCTGGCGACCACGCTGTTACTTCGGCAATCTATAATGACGAGGACTTCTATGTAGTTTATGCGTTTGTAGATGAAGACGATATACAAGAGGCAGACAACCCAGGGGAATATCGCTATGTTGGTGAAGACTTTGAAGCCAAACCAAGCCAGATAGCCAATACCGATGGTGATTTGAGGTTTATAAGGCGATGAAAAAACTACTAACAGAGTGGCGGAAGTATGTTCTGACCGAAGGAATGAAGACAGTAGCCAACCTACCCCAAGG
>Ga0208299_1003387_pt1 | contig 10061 bp, 17 predicted proteins | sample 15_taG_FD_184089 | JGI IMG/M metagenome (GOLD analysis project Ga0208299, IMG submission 184089) | Marine viral communities from the Subarctic Pacific Ocean - 15_ETSP_OMZ_AT15312 metaG (SPAdes) (version 2) | ecosystem: Environmental > Aquatic > Marine > Oceanic | place: Pacific Ocean | collected...
AAACCTTAACGGAGCAAATTCTACCTCAACACAGCTGCCTTAACCTAACGCATTTTAACGCACCTCATAATGACGAATCTTACCTCAACACAGCTGCCCGACCAAAAAATAATTCATCCCAATCTACTCTAACATTCCCCGACTGCCTGAACATAACTAATTCAACCTAATACCAACTCATCTTAAATAACCATGCCTGGACTGCCTTAACACATCTTAAAACAACACGATCTCACAGCAACACAACTCATATCAACACACCTTATCTGCCAGAACAGAACTCAAAACACCTCATTCTAAAACGACAAACCAAAGCTGCCTTAACTTGACTTAAAATAAAACACCACAATCTAAGCTTAAATTACCTAATTATGCCGTAGCTGCCTCAAACCAACAAAACACATATAAACGTTCCTCTACACACCAAGAACTTACCATAGCTGGCTTACCATATCTTAACCCATACGAACGGAATATAACTTATCCCAAAGCACCTTACCTTGGCTGCCTAAAACTACCTTAACTCGTCATAATGGAATCTAACTTAACATGCCCAGACTCAACTTATCTATACTGCTACTTCTTGAGCTTCTTTAACTGCAGTAATCATTTCTACAGTAGTATCTAATCTCTTTTTAGAGTTTTCGATTGTCAGAAGAGAACTGAGACGTTTTTCAATAGATTGTAATCTATCTTTTTCTTCAACCATGACTTTCTTCCAGATATCAGGTTGTTGTATTGCTATAGAAGTCTTTTCGTAATATTTACGATTTCCATCTGTAACATGAACAAATACAGGTTCTTGTTGTTCCTGATCTGATTCTATGACTAAAAATCTAATAATCCTTCTAGCAGTGTCTATTCGGTGTAGATTAGCAGCTTTAGCATCATCCCACTCAAACCCTACATGTAATGGATTATCTTCGCTTATAGCACGTTCTAAGACCAATTTAGGGGTAACTTCACCATATCGTTTATGAATAGCATCTAATTCTGCACCAGCAAGATTAGGATCAATCTTCATTCTGGTATTCTCTTTCCATGTATATTCCATATTCTTAAAAGGCAAAGATTGAGGCCGATTTTTGCTTTTTCGACCTCAATACGTTTACATTAAGCAGCTTCTTCTCTTTCAAGAACTTTTTGTTCATATGAATTAAGAAGACTGAAAGCACCGAATGTTCCTCCACGTTCCATTCGCCATTCACCAATTCCTGATGTAAATCCTGCTAATTCAAACAAGTTAAGCAACTGTTCTTGACTGATTGAATCTGCATTGTATTTGACATTCAGATTGACATTCCAATTATCAAACTGACCACGATACCTGATATCAGTAGTCATATTGATCTTGACCATATCTTGACGTAGATGAGGTCTATCACCATGTATCTGAACTAATTCTCCATCATCAGGTACTACATAAAACAATGACCTAGCATCTGTCATTGTCATTGTAGTCTGTTTTGCTGCTCTAACTGCTGCTGCTTTAAAACCACATGCAGGAAAACCATAAGGTCCATCAGGATGTTCTCCATGACTAAGAAGATATAAAGAATCCCTATATTCCTGTTCAGGATCTTTTGCTGGTTTCTGTTTAACAGATTTCTTCATCTGTTTATCCAACATCTGCTTTTTAGCCTTTTCAGACCACTTATGACTGATTAATGGTGTCAATCCTGTAACTGCAAACTGAACAGTTCGTATATTAGGAGGATTGATCTGCATTTCTTTCATTGCCATAGTTCCTCCTTATATTTTTATTTTAGTTGCTTCAGATGGACTGTCATCACTTTGGAATGGTACATCATCAGTAACTTCTTCTTGCTTACCTCTGTTGTTACGGAACTTCACTTTATTGACAATGAACTCATACTTCACATGATGAGTACCATTCTTGTCATCGAATTCCCTCTTTCTAGGTTTGCAATCTCTTACCAGTAATTCATGTCCTTTCTTGACAAACTGGTTAATTGCTTTTGCAACATTGTTGTATGCTACAAAATCGATCCATGTAGGATCTTGTTCTCTATTATCATCCTTGACTGCCATACTGAAATTAGAGAACTCAGTACCTTGTGTTGTTTGACCGCTTATTGGGTCGTTACCTAAGTTTCCTTCAAAGATACAAAACATCATATTACTTATCCTTATTTATAGATTATGAATTAAAATGCCTCCTGTAAGACTCCAATGTTTAGAAGCAGTGATCCTATATAGGTATTTGTCTTCTTCCATTAAAGCATCACAAACGGCTTTAATAAGGTTATCTAGATCTGGACGTACATCATGTGGCATTCCATCTCTCAACAACCTTTTCTTCTTCGACCAAGATCCAGGCATAGGCATACAGAATTGTACGCTTATTGATCTTGATAGAATGAAGTTGTGTTTACTTGCGATTTCTCTTATTTCGTCTGCGAATTTTCGGTATCTCATCACTACTGGACGTTGTTTCCAACGATCCGCTTGAGTCTGCCTTGGTTTCGCTACTGGAATTAGATCGAATTTTAGGAACGAATTGTAAGTGTTCATTCGTCTTTCTTATTGGTTCTCCACTAATGTTGTATTCAGTCCATGATTCAAGATACTTGTATAAATAAGTATTCTCATCAACATCTACTCTTGCAATAATTTGGTTGTCATCTTCTGCTTTATCTCCGTAATTGTTTGCTTTAATAACATCAAAAATAAATGAATAAGTTTCTTCTTTCATTGTTCCTTTATGTATGAGTATATCCATCCAACTGAATACCAACCCACATATAACACCAACGGATCATAATATGATCAGCCGGTATACCGTAATGTGCTCTTTTACGGAATTGACGATAGGATGTTGCACCATCAGGATTCCTGTCAAAAAGATCTTTAACTGCTTTACGTTGAAGTTTTGTTAAATACATTTATTCCTCTTCTTGCATATAGTTTCGTTTTACTTCTTCTAAATGAAATTCTATCCAGGTGCATGAATCCACATCTGCTAGTCTAGAATAGAATGCTTCTCCGAATATGTTCTTGATCTCTCGTCTTTCCATATTCGTTGTTATGATAAATGGACGTTCATTACCATGTCGTTCACTTATCAAATACATCAACTGCTCTATTTCAAATTGAGATGCAGTCTGTGATTTGTCTGACTTCAATTCATCAATGAATAAAAGATCAGCCCAAATGGAGGGGCGAAGGAATTGTTCCATGTCTTTTATAGTATCATCTTGATACACACCCCTCATTTTCAGAAGCCAGTTATACCAACGCTTAATCATCACTGACTTGTTGTTGTGGTAGAACTCTTTAGCTATTGCTACTGCTAAAGTTGTTTTACCTGTACCAGGAGGTCCAGAAAGAACTAATGAGTAGTTATCCCTCACATCTTCATAAAGATGCCGTGGCGTTCGATCTAAGCCTTTTAAGAAGTTATAGTTATCAATGTTATCCAATGTGAAAAAAGCATGTTTCAATACTCCTGCTTCTTTTAAGAATTCAGTGAGTTGTTTACTCTTTTCTTCTTCACTAGGTACTATCTCCAAAAACTTAATCTTCTGAACTCCATCTTCTGTTATCCATTCAAAGGGTCTATCTGAAGTTTCATATTTACCTAAATTTGATTTATCAAACTTTGAAGCATTTGCTTTACATCTCTTAATAAGATCTAAGAGGACGTTCTCTGCCAATGATAAGTCTTTTGTTTCTTTCTCTAACAGCTTCTTTGATTCTGTGTTTTTCTGTAGCTTCTTTCTTAGAGTTTCCATGTTCGCTTTGATCGTAGAACTCTCTAAACTTTTCTTCTCCAAAGAAGACTTCTGATCTTCTAGACCACTTTTCCCATTTATGTCCTTCGGGGAATTTTTTTGCAACATGTTCAGCTACTCCGATGATGTCTTCTGCACTATATATCTTAAGTAATATACTAAGTCTTTCTTTACATTGTATGGTTAATCTATATTTCTTCTTTAGTATAGAGTTAACCTTATTTATTAATATAATATATATATTAGCGTCAACTTCCGTCATAAGCCTTTTTCGGTAGCCTCAAGAATATCTTGTAAATGCCATGAGGACTTGGCAAAGGCTACCTTTTTTGGGTTAAGTAACTATCTTAAAGTAATCTTTAATATCAGCAGAATACTGAAGAACTGTTCTCAGTTTGTTTCCATCTTTAAAGGACTTATAAGATACACCTTTTAAAACTGCATTGTATGAACCTTTATCCAATCCTTTTAAGATATCATGGAAGGTTGTACTATCTGCTAATTGATCATACTCTTCTTTACTTATTTTTGCTGTTGCATACATTATATCTATACAATCTTGAACATCTTTATCATCATGATTAAGTTCAGGTAATTCTGGCTCATCAAATGTGATTTTAGGTTCAGGTTTTTCTTCAGAATTCATTGAATCTACTTCCTTGAATGACTTATCTAATTGATCCTTTTCAGGAGTAGAATGAACTGTCAATTGAGGAGTAGGATTAACAACATCTGGTGTTTCAATATGAACTTTTGCACTGTCTGGAATATCATCTACTTCTGTTTCATCCAGCATTCCCATACCACAAATAGAAAGTGTTACTCTACGCTTTGCTTTAGTAACTGCTTTAAGCATTGCATTACCAAGATTCTCACCTTTTAATCCTGTTACTTTTGCAAAACCCATATCTGAATCTTGCCTATTTGTATTCTTTTCATTTGCTACTACTGTTACTAGATAGATATCTTCAACTATTTTTGTATCAGTAATGGCTATTGAAATATCATGAATCTTCCTCAACTGATCTGTACAATCTTTAGCAGCATACAACTGTAATTTCCCATTCAATTTGATATAAAGAAATGGTTTTGTAAGAGGATTAAGTCCTACTGAATCACATACTTTTGTATAATACTGCAACCTATCTGCAGTTGATAAAGGTGCTAAATCTCCACCAATTAATGCTTTCTCAATGTTCTCATTATTGATTGCTACTAATGCTTTACTGCTCATCATTGCCTTTCTTTTTGCTTAATGCTCTATATGGGTTTCCAACTTTAATACAATCTTCATAGATTTCAGGGTACTCCTTCTTTAGTTTCGCTGAATCTACTGTGGTTTTTCCTTTTCGGTAAGTGAACGTATATAAGACATTCCCTTCTCCATCATGTACTGTCTCTGCTGATCCGATAGCAATCTTGGCTTCACTTTTAAGATCCTTTGACTGTTTTCCAAGTCTGGAGATAAGTGAATCCAGTTGATTTGCTTTCGCCATTTTCTTCTTGATATCCTCAGTAATAAGAACTGAACCATGCGTTGCTTCTGGTGGATAAACCATCCGAAGATCGCTTTCATTTTGAATTTCAGGTGCAACATCTTCCTTGACGTTTCTGTTCCAGAATTCATTAGCACGCATCAATGCGAACTGAATATCATTAAGACAGTCTTCCCTATAGATCGTTCTATGAACTAAGTTCTGACCTCCTAATAGTGCAAAGATGTGCCATGCTTCTGCTTTTGTACAACAAAGCATTGCTGCAATTCCTTGCCAATAATACCAAGGTGGAATTTGACCATCATCCCAACTTGATGTCTGAAAAATACTCTGGTTCTTTATCTCTGCTATGTCTTTACCAATACGACCATCTAAATGAGCATAAATATGATCGTTGGCCCAATAAGTTCTCTGATCTTTCCTTACCTTATTTGGAAGCTCTGGAAAGAACTTAGGTATAGCTCTTAGGATAGGTTCTTCTAAATGTATTCCCCAAAAGACTGCATCCTTCTTGGATAGATCTTCTGGTTCTACACGACCTGTTTTCTCTGCCCAAAGATCAACAGGAGTTTTGTACTTGCTTGCTTGCATCAGAATTGGAAAGTCGCTTGTTCCCAATCCTAGTTTTCTCATCTCTGCATTGTCTGCGGAGAACTTTATTCCTTTCGGCATTTTTGTTCCTCTTACTTAAAAAATTTCTTACATCAAAGAGACTGCGATCTCGTTCTAAACGAGCAGTCTCCAACTTCTCATCGAATCTATGGAAAGCGTTTATCGCTTGCTTTAGTTCTCTGATTTCATGCGTAAGTTCCTTCAAGCTTTGTAGCAAGATCTCGCTTTCGCTCATTTAATAACTCCATTGCTTTTGCAAGAATCTTTGGATTCTGTCGTTTCCCACATAGGACTTGAGAAACATAAGGTTGTGTATATTTAAGACTTTCTGCGACTGATTGGATTCTGACTCCGAAATACCTCATCTCTTCCCTGAGATTTTTGAAGTGTCTTTCCATGATCCTCTTTAATTTTTTTGTTGTACTGATAACCCTGCTCTGTTACATTACAATAGCAGAATGATTAGTACGGTAAACGAAACACGTACTCTTGTCAACATAAAACTTATTTCAATAAGAGAGGAATGAAAGTTGAAGAATTAGGTTTGTTTATAATTAGGAGGATCTCTGGCAGAAGAAAGAGGTTTACATACAAGCATCCACCACCAAAGAGGCTATATGTGGGAACCCTTATTAGAAGATATTTTAGTTAGACTAAAAAAACATTGTAATTTACATACCGATGCGGAAGTAGCAGATAGATTGAATATGAGTAAGCAGGAGCTTCACGGCTTCAAGAAACGTAATAAAGTCCCGTATCGGCATATAATGCATTTATGCCATGAGGAAACTATGTCAACTGATTATTTATTATGGGGTAAAGGAGAAAAACTTGCCTCTGAATCTGAAGGAATGAATTCCAGAGATAAGGAAATAATTAGATTACAAAAGGAAAATGACAGGCTATGGAAGCTTGTTGAAGGTTTTCAATCTGGAAAAATACAAGCTAGAGATGGGCAGGAAGAGAGCGAAATATTGGGAAGATCCTGAACGTCTGATTATAGTAGGTCGATTCTATGTTCCTAAACTGCGTAGAATCGATCTCTGTACGTCTGAAGAGCTTGATTACAAGATCTCTAAGAAGAGTCGTATTAAACGATCTGACAAGGAAAAAGAGAACTATCTGGATACTCTCTATGATAAGACTCTAAAGGAATTGTTAGATCCTAAAGATCTGGAAACTTCTGGTCAATCTGTACAGAAAGTCTTACAGGATTTTCTTGATTCAATACATGTAAGACCATCTTCTAAAAGACGAATGGTTATTTCCTTCAACCATTTTGTCATACATACCAAAAAGATTCCTGTAACAGAGTTGAAGACTTGGCATCTTACGACTTTTGCTAATCGTATGAGGTCTAACCGTCTTAAAGAAAGTACCATTAAGACAAATCTTCAACATGTCAGAACATTCTTAAACTGGTGTTATGATCAGGAGTTAATAGATCGTGTACCGAAGAATCCTAAAGTCAGTCCTTCTAAAAAGGAAAAGAAACCTTATCAGGTTTATCATATTCCTTTAATCTCAAAGCATATTGAAAAGGATTATGATATCTCACAGTTTCGATGCTTTATGATGTTAAAAGAAACTGGAATGAGAATATCTGAAGTTCTTGCTTTGCCTTTACGATGCATTGACAAGAAATGGATCTACATTAATCCACATCCAGAAATTGACTGGTATCCTAAAACTGGAGATGAAGATAAAGTTCCAATTTCAAAGATATTGAGACAGTTTCTGGATAAGGATCAAAGACCAAAGGATCATAAATGGTATTTAGATGATGGATTTGGAAACCAGCATCTAACTTATGGCACTTATTATCGAAGATTCAAAAGGATAAACCGTGAATTAGGTTTGAATGTTAAAGATCCAACTCACGGTTTTAGAGGTTACTTATGCTCTAGGTTGCTTGCACAAGGTGTAGATTCTTCTCTGATTGGTCAGATTGTTCGTCACTCTGATCCGAAGATGACTGCTGGTCATTATTTTGAGAAACAGCATCCTGCTTTACAGAAGGCACTAGATCTTCTATAGTCTTTTCAAATATCAATGCAAAATAAATATCACTAATTTGATCTAGATCCTTTTGAAGTTTATCTCTTTCACCACTAATTTTTCTTTTAAGAAATAAAAGCTGTTCATCTGTAAATTGGATATATTTCATTGTCAATATTTCGTCAATAAAAAGGTTGTTATTGCTAATATAGTCAATTCTAAGATGCTTCTCGAAATTGCTAAAGTATTGATTTAATTAGATTCCTACCCAATAGTGGGGTCGTAGTTGAGATTGGTTACAACTCCAACTCCCACTGATATCATTAGGTTATTCATTGAAATTCCAGTTTATTGTCAGAATATCGTCAATAAATAGGAAAGTTATAAAGGGTGCGTTAGTATCAGGAATTTAATGTTATCTGCGTAGCTCAACGTTCTAGAATGTATATTGCCAGAGTGATCACCTTTATTCGGATACTATGAAGGAAGCGATCCAACGCACCCTAATCTTATGAGACTACAATCTCATCTCCTTCTTCTGTATTTTCATCAAGAAGGATCGATGTGTCCAATCCTACAGTTGCATCACATAGAACTGTAAGCTTAGTTCCTCTGCTCCAGACTTGGTTAGGATTCGTATAACGCTTCATTACATGCGTGAAGGCATTATTCAATGACCATAGTGTACGATCACTGAAATCCTCATATTCTGGTTCATCCCATTGATCCAGTACAGGTTTGATCTTATCTGAAGTAATGATATTCCTTCTCATTGCATCACATACGAAATGATCAACCCATTGCTGATCTTCAATCTTATAGTCTTTGTACCAATCAATCCTGTTATTGCCAATCTCTTCTACAGCTCTTAATTTAGATACTGCAGTAGCAAGTCTAGGTTTGATTCGATCAAATAGATTGGTTGTATGCTTAACTTTGACAGTTACTTCACCACCAAATACCAGATTGTTGCAAACATTGACTTTCTTACCTATAGCCAAACCTACTGGAAAGCTTTTGTCATGGCTGTTTCGCAATGCAAGAAATGTTTTCGATTCAGGATGAATCAAATCTGTTTGAGCATCTACAAAGGCAAAGAATCTTTGGTGATCCTTATCCGTTCCAAATTCTGGATCTCCTAATTCAAATCCAAAGTTCTTTGCTTCTTCTTGGACTAAATCCCAAACTTCATGATGAGGAATTGGAACATGAGATCTAGTTGATGTAGGCATCCAAGATCTAGTTGCCATTAGATCCTGATAGTTTAATGGATTACCTAGTTTAACGTAGTTTCCTTCGATCATAGCCATATTATATCTTAGCCTCTTCTAGTATTTGATTAAGTTCTTCGTCTGAAGACACAAATGTATCTTCATCAACGAGTTCTGGATTTAATTGATAATAATCAACTTTGATTTCCCCTCCTTTCTTCAGGAAAGCATCTGTAGCAGCCTTTATATCATCTGAACTAGGTCCAGGGTCTGCTTTAGATCTCTTTTTGAATACAATAGGTTTTGGAATGAATTTCTTATTCTTCCAAGGTGAATGATTGTTCTTATAATTAGCCATTAATTCTCCATTCTTAAATAAAGACCATAGAATTCTTCTAATTCATCTTCTGTTGATATTTTTTCATCTTCTTCATCTAAACAGCTATTAATATGATCAATAGCATTATTTACTGTTTCAAATATCATTATTTCTTTAGTTTTTTCATCTAATAGATATTCTTCTCCATTAAGTGAAATACCTTCAGGATGTTTATAAATTATGTAATTAGCCATTATTCATCCTCTTCTTCATAAAAGAATTCATTGATGTGACACATATCAGCAACATCAGATTCTGACATGTATTTAACACATGCCATTATAACTTGGTCTTTTGATAATACTTCGTCTTCTACCATCTCTAGAAGCTTGTTAGTATCTTCACGAACATTTATTGGTTCTTTATTGTAAAACATTATTCCTCCATATATTCGATCCAATCTTGTTCAAACTTCTCTGTGTCTTTTTCATATTCTTTCTCCAGTACATCACAAGTATATTCTCTCCAATCATCAACTGTCATTTGGTCAACAATTTGGTGACATAACTTTTCAATGCGTTCTGGTGTTTTCTCTATAGATTCAGGTAAATGACTATCATCATGGTGTGGATGGTCCATTTTAACTCCATTCGGGATCAATAAATTTACG
>Ga0208299_1003388_pt1 | contig 10061 bp, 14 predicted proteins | sample 15_taG_FD_184089 | JGI IMG/M metagenome (GOLD analysis project Ga0208299, IMG submission 184089) | Marine viral communities from the Subarctic Pacific Ocean - 15_ETSP_OMZ_AT15312 metaG (SPAdes) (version 2) | ecosystem: Environmental > Aquatic > Marine > Oceanic | place: Pacific Ocean | collected...
CAGCCTGGCCAGTAGGACTATGAAACCCCAATCCATATGTGTACGGTATTTTATCATTCCATGCACGTTGGCCAATCAGATTCTCTAATGTAGTTAGCTGTAGATTATCACTCATTAATGACGCGTGCAAGAAGTAAGGACATCCGGTGGCTGTTGCCATGTTGTCTCTTATCCACTCTACAGCATCAAGGGGAGTACGATAAGGAATAACTACTTTAATCTCCTGCTCATGGCCAACATTTCTCATATCAACTGATTTGTTCAGATGACCAGATAATATACTAGAAATAATAAAAGACGGGTATCCTCTATATGCCTTACTAAACTTCTTCAAAGAGCTCAGGAATGCATGTTCTTCCACTAGCTGTAGGGCTCTTACATCAGTCCTTTCGTTGGCCGACACCTCTTTCTGAACACTCGATATAATAAACCTCTTTACAAGGCTTGTGTTGTCTAGCTTGACAATTGTAATCTTTACACGCTCGGTTCCTGTGATACCCGCAAAGCTCTTAAATTGCAAATTATCGACATAGAGTAGGTTGCCTGTTAGATATGGCTTTTCAATATCTTCATATATGTTGAGCTCAACTACAGCCTTTGATATATCAAATTCTCGGGCGCCCCATCTTTCAGACGTAAGCACAATCTCTTTTATTTTATATTGGCTTTCTGTAGTCATATTATTCGCTTAGTAGTTGGAAGAACTCATTGGTAATCGCTGCTATCTGATTAGGCTTGATTACCTTGATTCTCTTCAGATTATCATTGAAGTCTAAATGATCTTCCATAATAGTTGTGGGAGTAAGACCAGCTGTAGACTGATTATACGGATCAATGTCAACTATGTCACCACTAGAATTCTTGTAGTGAAGCACACTGTCATATTGAACACTCTCTGCAGTAGCTATAATAGTATTTGATGCTTGTTCTAGTGCTGTTGTACCCGCGGCTATCTGCTCCGTCTGGCCAAAGTTATTATTGAGACCAGCCTCGTTCCTATCAGAAGCAATCACTATCTGACCCAGATCCAGGTTACGCTCAACCACTTTACCTGTTGTACCTGATGTCTTACCAGTAACAAATGTGCCTGGCAGGAAGTTATGAGCAAATATGCTTTCTGATGTAACTGTTCTGTGAGGATACCTTCCCTTCACCAAAGCTCTTAACTCACGCTCTGGCATTGGCCATCCTGACTCTCTCAGACTATCATTAATGAGGAAAAATGTCCAATGATAATCAGGGGAGCCATACAGCTTCTGCGATGTTATGTCTGGTCTATCACCATCAAGAATAGTATACTTCTCATAGAAGGTTATCTGATCCTTTAACTGATCGATGATGTCTGCATATACAGAGAGGTTGTTGAATAGTGTTGTACCCAACTCATCCCCAAATCTGTAGTTAGTTGTTGGAAATTTGTTAAAAAACATTAGTAGCCCTCACCTATAAGACCTTTATGAAGAGTTGCGTGTTCCATAAACGTCATGGATATATCAACTTCTGTAAAATCACCACCTTCATGGAATCCCATACTAGATGCGTTATATGTTGCTGTGAAGTTTCTTAGATAAGAAGGAAGAATCTTAGTAGCTATTTGGTCTTTATCCTTCCAGTTCATTGTGATCTCAAATACGTTTGGAAACTCATAGCCAGCCGCTATGGCTTTAGCACCATCCCCAAGTGGGATTATTGCGGGGTATAGTTCTGTTCTAAAGAACTTGATGATATTCTTAATCTCTTCTGACTCTTTTTTAGATGTTGGAATCATCTTAAATGTAAATGTAAACTCACGAAGAGGTACGCCTTTAAACATGGCTCTGGTGTTAGGATTAACAGCAACACGTGTACCACCTTGTATGGCCCCGGTAAGTCCCTGCCCTGGAATTTTAGCTGCAGCTCTCGATACAGCCAATCTAGCCTGAGAACTTCCCATAGACTTTGTTCTAAAGGCGTCGAGAAACCCTGCAGCTCCTGCCTTCACACCGTCCCAAGCAGCACCCATAACCCCATCTCCAGCATTCATACCCGCTGCGGCCGTGGCGCCCATTATACCCAAATTAATATTATCATACTGTGCACCATCATTAATTTGAATGGCTTGGGGTAAATATAATTTACACACGTCCAATCGTTTTTTAATATCTACGTGGGATCCTGCGAGAGTCTCATACTGCTGGCCATGGAAATTCTGGTGATTATTATTGTGGGCCCCTCTATTATACGCGTTCTCAGCATCATGCGCAGCCTTAGCAATACCTGTTACATCCGCACCCGGGTCCTCAACGCTTTGATCCACTTTACTCAGTGCTCCTAGGAGCGTAGCAACATCATATGCCTGCAGTTCAACTGCTTGAAATGATATAGTGGCATTATAGTTTACTTTTTTTAGATCGAGAGGAAATTGATACTTGTGTTTGACCGACATATTATTTGACCATAAATAGTTAAAAACTTAAAAGTATTTATATGGCTTATTCAGGAAAGTATACCGTAAAGAACCGCATAAAATACAAAGGTGACGCAGATAAGGTTATTTATCGCTCAATGTGGGAGCGTCACGCATTTTATTGGTGCGATCATAACACTAATATCGTGAGTTGGTCTAGTGAGGAGGTCGTCATTCCATACAGATGGGACATCGACAAGCGAATGCACAGATACTTCATGGACCTAAAGATAACATTCAAGAACGGTAAGACTATTCTTGTTGAGATAAAACCTGCAAAGGAAACGGCTCCTCCCAAGAGGCCTGACAAATCAAAGCGTTATATAAGAGAGGCCACAACGTATGTGAAGAATATGAACAAGTGGGAAGCTGCATCAGAGTATGCAAAAGATCGTGGCTGGGGCTTTGAGATATGGACAGAGAAGAATCTGACGGAGATGGGCATTATGCCTACTCAATCGAAGAAGGGTGCTATAAAACCATTAAAGCCAATGAAGCCATTTCGCAAGAAAAAACCTCGTAAAAAGATATAAATAACAGCATGTCAAATTTATTTTACAAACTGGAGATGGAGGCATTCCGCAAAGGAATCACTCCTCGTACAGAAGAATCAAGAGAATGGTTCCGCAAGCGTGCAGCCAAGCTGCGTGCCGCTCGTATGAACCGTAAAGAATTAATGAAAGCAGAGCCTGTGGAGCAGACTGACAAAGTCACTCCTGGAACTATGGCAATGTTCTTCTATGATCCAAAGACAAAGGATACGTTGCCATACTATGACTCATTCCCTGTCGTGATCGTGGTTGATAGCGCTCCTAAAGGATTCTATGGATTAAACCTCCATTATCTTCCCCCTGTGCTTAGAGCTAAGTTCCTAGATGGTCTGCTTGATAATACAAGTAACAAGTACTATGATGAGAAGACTAAGATAGCGGTAAACTATCAGTACCTCAAGAAGGCTTCTAAGATGAAGTATTTTGCTCCTTGCTTTAAACATTATCTAACAGCTCATGTGAAGAGCAGGTTGGCAGTAATAGCTGCGCCAGAATGGGAGATCGCAACATTTCTTCCAACAGCCCAGTGGAACAAAGCGGGTGCAAACAAAGTGTACTCAGACAGCAGAAGGATGCTCAAATGAATGGTATAGACAGTCTCAAATCATTGGTATCAAGAAAGGGTGGATTTGCGCGTAGTAATCTATTCCAGGTAGAGTTGCCAAGTATTCCCCATTTTAACAAGTATGGTATGGAGTCTATCAATATACTGTGCTCTGATGTTAATTTGCCAGGCCGTCAGATTATGACCCAAGAACGCTACATAGGTGTTAAGGGACAGAAGGTAGCAAATAGCTTTACATCAGATGATGTTAGTATGACATTCTACTGCCTTAATGATTATGGTATAAAAGAGTATATCGAGGCATGGCAGGATTTGATTATAGACCAGGACTCATACATCATTGGATACCCAAATGGTACTGATGGGTATGTGAAACCCATAAAGATATCTCAGCTAGAGAAGGGAGTGGGAATTGACTTTCCTATGGATATTAACTTCTTCGGTATTAATGTTGACATCGACATCTATACTAAAGATAAGGTGGTGTATAAGGTTGAATTGGAAGATGCATTCCCAACCACAATGAATTCCATATCCCTAAATAACGAACAAGACGGACTCGTGCAATTGAATGTGCAGATGTCCTACAGAAACTGGAAGCGAATTGACCAGAACTCAGACTTTGCTCGGCTACAGAAGCGAAATCAGAAACGTGAGCGTAATACCCCACGTGGTATATAAACACAACATAGGATGAATAAATCATGGCCTTACCTAAGATAAATGCCTTTCCAAAATACAAGATGAACATTCCCTCTACGGGCAAGGAAGTGCGTTTCAGACCATTCCTCGTCAAAGAGGAAAAGATATTGATGATGGCAATGGAGTCTAATGACACTGCTCAAATGCTCGATTCAATTGTTGATACGCTGGATGCGTGTATAGAGGAAGGGTTCGATAAGAAAGAAGCGACTACATTTGACGTGGAGTATATGTTCACCAAGCTCAGAGCAAAATCTGTGGGTGAGACTGCTGAAGTTAGTGTCAAGTGTGACGATTGTGAAGAGGAAAACGAAATTGTAATTGATGTAGACTCAATTGCACTGGAGGTTCCTCAGCTAGAAAAGATTATTGAGATTGATGATAACATACGAGTGGAGGTTCAATGGCCTTCATACAGATCTATCAGTAGAATGAATCCTGACAACAACCAGACTGATCAAATGTTTGCTATACTAAGAGCATGCTTGGTTGCTGTACACACAGAAGATGAGCGCATTGACCTAGTCGATGTTGCTGCTGATGAAATTCAAGAGTTTATAGAGTCAATGCATAGAAGTCAATTCAGCAAGATTCAGACTTTTATTGAATCGATGCCATCACTAAAACATGATGTTGAGTTTAAGTGCAGCAAGTGTGAGAAGGACAACTCTATTGAGTTGCAGGGCATGCAGAGTTTTTTCTAGTATGTCTATCTCACAATAACCTAATTAATCACTTTCAAACTACGTTTTCTTTAATGCAACACCATAAATACAGTTTGAGTGAGATAGACGAAATGATGCCATGGGAGCGAGAAGTTTACATTTCATTATTGATAGATCATATTAAAGCAGAAGAACAAGCCAGACAAGAGGCCAGGCAATGACCACACTACAAGATGTTGTAGATCAGCTAAAAATAAATAACGAGGGAATCACAAAGACGGCGACTAACATCGAGTCCTTTGTGCAATCAATCGAAAGAAATCGACTTGACGATCTTGAAAATAGAAAGAAAGCGCAGCGGAAGATAAAAGGTCGCGGCCCCGCTGCGGCCGGTACGGCTGCGGCTATGTCTGGCTTTTCGATGCCCAACCTGGGTCTTTTACTTAATCCCATGTCCTTGCGTTTGTTACTCAGACCACTTCTGGCTGGTGCGGCCGCCGTAACAGCATGGTTTGCTGGGATGCGTGGTTGGGAGCTCCCCCTCCTCAAACGTCTTGCTACAACAGAACTCAATCTAAAGGCATTGTTCCCGTCCTCAATAGCGGCCGCTATCACTCAAAAGTATGTAAATATGCGGGCCAATATTCTCGGGTGGTTTGGCCTAAGCGCTGATCTAAAGGATTTAAATTCAAAAGACACTACACTAAAGACTCCCATAACTACTCAGATAGCCACCCACTTCAAGACCATGAAAGCTAACATGTTGTTAAAGTATTTTGGTATTGGTGTTGATGGTTTACCAACAGTAAATATAACAGGCACGGGTAAGGTTTGGCTTGCTGCTGAGAAAGCTGTTGAGTTTTTATTAAAACCACTCAAGGCATTGTCGGCTGGTGTAGTTGCATTAAAAGCTTCACCGCTGGGATTGTGGATCATGGAGAAATTTGGTTTGCTTGGCCGCAAAGCAGGCGGTTTTCTGAAATTGATCAATAGAATCCTATGGCCCATATCGATTGTAATGGCTTTATTCGATGGTGTAACAGCATTCCAGAAAACAGAGGGAACATTTTATGAAAAGACAAAGGAAGGTATAAAAGCAACCATGGTGGATTTTATTGGTTCACCTCTCGAATTGCTAGGGGATCTTGTAGCGTGGTCTCTGATGAAAGCTGGCCAGAAGCAAGCAGCTGATTGGGTTACAGAACACACACGATTCACTACTTTGGTTGGGAAATTGGTTGATAAGGCGTTTGCAATTTCAGAAGATGTTGTCGATTGGTTCGTTGGCGAGTCTGGCCCAGAAGGTGATGTTGCTGAGATAAGCAGGGGGGCCAGGGCCAAGAAGTTCATTAATTGGAGGACAAGTGCTCTCACGTTAGCGGCTGAATATGTTACAAACAATATTTTGCAGCCGACCCTCAAGTGGGCTCTCGAAAAGGTTGGGGTCGAATATGAACCAAAAGATGTAAATCTGATGCAAGCTAGGCAAGAATTTGCGCAGAGTATCCACGAGAAAGTTGGTGCTGCTTACAACAGAAGTTCTGTTCTGTTTAATGAGGGCCTCGAAAAATTGGCTAACGCAAAGGATTATGCAGTTGCTACGATCCCGCTTAGTATGGACCTGCTAATGTTGGATATCGAAGAGGCGTGGGTAGAGACAGTTGCAACTGTGAAGACAGGGTTTTATAAGTTTAGTGATTGGGTTGGTAAATTGCCCGCCGCCTTATTGGCGGCTGTAGTGACACCACTGATCTCAGCGATGGAAAAGGTGCCAGGTGGTGCACTACTTGCGCAGGAAGCGGGATTATATAGTTTGCGAGATTGGAGTAATGAGTCTCTAAACAAAAAAAGTGGGAATGCAGCAAAAATTGCAGCTATCGAGGACAAGCGAATTGAAGATATATTGGCCATCAATGGCCAAAGGTATCTTCTCAATGAGAAAATGGATGGAATAAATGCCACGCTATCAAACAATCAAACTACCAATGTTGTTAACAATACCGCGTTGATCGAACCGGATATTAATCCGGCCGATCGTTTCGATCCACACTATCCCATTGGGGGTGTGGTGTTACGTTAGTCCTCTGCGGCTAACTTTGCAAAGTAACTCATCGTATCGTCTTCACTCAAGTCGTTCTCTGCAGTAGCTACTTTAGGTGGCTCTGCAGTTCGCGCTGGTTCCGGTTCAGCAACAGCTGTTGGTTCAGCGGCACGTGCAACAGGCTCTCTAAGAGTCCGTTCAACAGGAGCTGCTTCACCCAATACCATATGTAAGCGCTTCTTCAACTCATCATAAGACTTGTAGTTCTTAGGATCAACCCACTCACCCAATTCGTGTTGCTTATTATACATTGCTTCTAAATCAGCATCATCATCGCTGATTGCAGAAGGTGCCTTAAAGCTCGACGCATCGTAATTAGGATATCCCTCAACCTTACGAATCTTAATTGTAAAATCGGCACCTTCCCACATGTCAAAAGGATTGACAGGCTTCTCATCCGGGAACTGTGGCTGCATAGAGTCCATGATCTTATCAAAAATCTTCTTACCAAAGCGGTACAGTTTAACCTGACCTTCATTCTCTGGAGATGATGGATCTGATACAATTAGAACATTGGCAACATAACGTAGGTTACGCTTACGTTGACGTACAATAGCTTTATCAGACTCAACGCCTGAGTTCCACATCTTGCTGTTCAGTTCCGATAGAGGATCCTGTTGACCAATGGAAGTGAGAGACTTCTCAATGTACCACTGACCAGATGGTCCTTTAAATCCGTGATCCCAATAGCGAACCCAAGGCGTTGCTGCATCTGGATTGCCAGGAAGGAAACGGATGATCGCGTAGCCGTTACCAGCCTTATCGCGTGTGGGTTGCCAAAAACGAGGATCATCTGACTGACGCTTAGACGCGTTGCCTGATGTCTCTTTGGCTTGCTCGACCAGCTTAGATAGGTCGGCGCGGTTAGATTTCAATGATGCAAATGACATATATTTTCTCCGTATGTTTTAATATGTGTGTATGTTTTTGTTCACGTTATACATGATAACAACCATTATATATCATTTTTACTCAATAGGCAACTCATTACCTCTGGGTAAAAAATTGAGGCGCATTGCCTCGGCTTCAATCTTGGCTTTGATGGCGGGGGAGATAAACTTACGTACCTCCTCCAACTCAACATTCATTTGTTCACAAAGATGGATGACAGCGTCCATATAAGATAATGAATTATCTCTGGCTACAACTGCCTCTATCATTTTCGCAAACTTAGTTTTCGTCAGGAACTGCTTTTCTTCTTGCATCGTCGTCCGCCATTTTCTGTGTATAGATACCGATGTCTGAATAATACCAGCCAACAGTACGTTTAGGATTACCATCCTTATCATAGGCCAGCGAAAGTACCTGATATACGATTTTACCCTCTCCCATAGCACCGAAACGATTGTCACGATATACACCATCTCGAAGATATGCTTCCAGATTGGTTACATAGATTTTGGTGTTTCTATACATTCGACGCTCAGACTCAACTTTTGAGAACTGATAGTTACGAATGCTGCTGAGAAGGGCTTTATTTTCTTTAATCCACTCACGTACTTTTGCAAGAGAGAATGGATCATCGTCAGGTAGGTTACGTACCTCTTCATGAATATATTTGTTAGTGGATGGAGCACGCGCTGCACGTGCCTTTTCTAATCGAAGACGAGCAGCTTCTTTTTGCTCATCTGTCATAGGCTTGCGACGACGTCGAATCTTCTTCTTCTTAGGTGCTTCAACACCAAGAGATTCTAACGCCGCCTTCTTGTTAGCAGCTTTGGTCGCTTTCATCTTAGCTACCTTGGCAGCCATCTCCTCTGGAGTAAGTTTTCTACGAGCCATAGTAATTCACCTCATTCATTATATAATTACATTATACCATAAAATCTAACTAAAGTCAACAGTTATTTTTCTTCTTCTTCTTCGTCATCTATGGGATAAAGATCCCACTCACCATCTTCTGCTTGTTCTGCCTTCAAAAAGCCATTCTGTATTAACCATTCTATAGTCTCTATGGAAGCGCTCTGTCTCCGAATGCCTGCCCAGTTAAATCCAGCCATGAATACACTGATACCAAAGCCAATAAAGACTGCCCATTTAGCTAACAGAGGATCAATAAACATGATATTCTCTCCTTGAGTGTGAGTGGTAAGACTATTTATAACGGGGGTTTACCCCCAATCATCATCCAAACTAGTAGTAGCTCGATATGTCTCACCATAGTGTTGTTCTGCATATGCAGATGCGTCAGTCCAGTAGCGCTCATCCTTGCTACTGTTATCAAAAGCATCGCGTGCATCACGCACCTTCTGTGCCTTAATGCGCTGCGCTGCTTTCTTAATCAACTTTAAACGTGCGTTCTTATCAAAACTCATTCTATTTTTCCTTTCCATATTTCATATACAAGCTATACAGCTCATCTTCCACAGCCAACTTCTCAGCGCGAGTCCTCCAGTGTTCAATCAAGTAGGAACTGTCATTCATGGCTTCCATGAACTGCTTGAAGTTGCTGTACTGCCCAAGTTTTGCTACTCGACGGGCGTTGGCGAAGTATTCATCTTCAAAACCAAGTAGCCGATTTCCCATTCCCATACCATCTCCTACGCTGCGGTTGCAGCGTTTAATTCAATCTGAGAAAAACCAAAGTTATCAACAATGAAGTACTCACCGTTGCGTTCAAAAACATCACCAACAGAAGAGCTACAAACACGCTCTGTCAGCTTCTTAGTCTCTGGACGATTCCACAAGTTTGTTTCTTCAAACGCACCTTCCAGATTATCAGCCAGACACTCAACCGTACGAGTGAAGTATTGAAAGTACTCTGGCTTCCATGCATCACTGCCTGACATTAACAACTTTATGCGTGCATGTTGAGCAGGTACGCTGTCGTGACCATGCTCATTAATATGATCAATCTGATCATCAGTCAACTGAATTTGAAATATTGTAATCATATCTGTATCTCCTATGCGTAAGAGCCAAGCATGTAAGCCAACCACTGATCTTCAAACTGATAGTAGTGATTGTCGCGGCTACGCTGATTTAATTTAACGTCGTCTGTTTCATCACCACCGTTAGCAATGACGTCATC
>Ga0208299_1003392_pt1 | contig 10046 bp, 11 predicted proteins | sample 15_taG_FD_184089 | JGI IMG/M metagenome (GOLD analysis project Ga0208299, IMG submission 184089) | Marine viral communities from the Subarctic Pacific Ocean - 15_ETSP_OMZ_AT15312 metaG (SPAdes) (version 2) | ecosystem: Environmental > Aquatic > Marine > Oceanic | place: Pacific Ocean | collected...
AAAGTATTTCCTCTTGGTAATAAATTTGTATAGAATTGATAAACCGTCTTTGGTTTCAATTCCCAATATTGTTGTATTTCATTTACAACTTCAATCCACTCGGCTTTCATTGATAAAAATCTATGAACCATATAATTGTTCCAAGTTTTTTTATCAGCGTCTGTAATGTTCTCCCAATAGTTTTGGTTCTGAACATTTGTAACTTGTTTTATATGGTCAAATAGTGTTTTTGTTTTCATAGTGAATAACCTTTAGATATAAATAAATAGTTCATAGCAATCTCAAAATGTAAATTATTTAATATTGATTCGTTAATGGAACTCTTTTATAATTAACTCTGTGCTTATCGTAATCTGTGCTATCTAAATAGAAATCTTTTATTTTGTCTGATTTTTTCTTGCTCTCTAAAACTATCGTCTCTTTACAACTAACTTTTATATCTTTACCAAAGAAGTTATCATCTTTACCGATTAATAACCTAAAATTATAGAATAATTTACCAGATTTTAATTTAAATTTTAATTTAAAATGTGAGTTTTCACAATTATATCCTATAAATTTATCTGTATAAGCAAACTCATAATCATAATCGTCTGCAGCATTATGAACTAACCAAGAAAAACTTTTCATTACTTGTATCAATTCTCTTTTTATTATCTCACCAACTTCACTTTCTTCTTCAAAATGAAGAAAGTCTGAAAATATAAAGTCTTCATCATACTTTGACTTTAACTCAATCTTATCCGTTTTAACTTCCGTGAAGGTTTTAAAACTAGCTTCAACTACATTCATACCCAGACTTCTTGAAAACATATTAATAAAATATCCTCTCAAGTGTCTAACCACCAGAGTATTTGTTAAGTCGTTTGAAATCCAACAATTAAATATTTCTTTATCTTTTGCTACTTCAAAATCATCTCTAAATATATCAAGTGGTGTTTTATCCAACACATCCGTAGCTTGCATTAAATTTAATCTCGTTGGTGATGTTGTATCTTCAGCGAGAAAATACTTTGAATTCTCTAATAAGAATTTAATCGTTAATAAGAAATCCATAAAGTTTTCTTTTGGATAACCTGGTATCCAATTTGCATAGATTCCTGTTTTACTTTCATAACTTGATTTCAAGAAATGACTAACATCATCAATAGTTTGATTTTTTTCCATCAATGCCAGAAGTTTGTTAACACCTGCTTCTGTTCCTACTCTCATATGAATTAGTCCGTGTTTTACTGCTTTCTTTAATAATTCTGTATCTAATTTTTTGTGTGTTCTGAAGAAACCACTCCAATGAATATGCATATCTTCCTCTTCGAGTCTTCTAACAAACTCTTTAAACTTTCTCATAGAACCATTAATCAAAGAGTCTGTAAACCAAAATGCATTTGTTCCATACTTTTCAGATTGTTCTTTCATTTCCACGATAATCTTTTCAAAATTCTTGAAACGATACAATCTTGTCTCTTGACAAAATGTGCATTTGAAAGTGCAACCTCTTGATGATTGAATTGGTAATGTTTTTGGTATATCTGCATAATCACACAATTCGAAGTAATCTTCCATTACCTGTTTATCCCAAGTTGGTGGTTTCAAAGTGTCTAATACCATAGCTCTCACTTTTCCATTAAAAACTGGCTTTCTTCCACTACGACCTTTTGGTAACACGGTAGGAAAACTTGGTGTCATTTTATCCCAACGCCAGATACCACCTATATTTTCATAGTGTCCTTGTTCATAATACTTATCAACTAAATCTTTTATTATTAATTCACCCTCATTTTCACTACAAGCCACGTCAACATACTCTCTATATATTCCGTCCTCTTCCAAACTACCACTATCACAATACCAAGAGAAAGGCCCACCATACCAAATCTGTGTGTTCTTATTTTTTTGTTTTATGTATCTAGCTATGTAGTCTGTGATGATAATGTTTGAAGTATAAACTGAAAATGCTACTACATCATAAGTTGCCAATTCATCGATATACTTTTGCCAATATTCTCTGAAAAAAGGTATCACATCATTAATAACATTTTTTCTTTCGTTCCAGGGTTTATCGTTTTCCCAATCATATAAATCTCTAAACTTTTTATCACCCTTTTTTAAAAAATATAATGATGAACCAATATTTAAGTCAAATTGTTTAACTTCAACATTTGGATTATCTATGTGAGATGTCAGACTACCTAAAGCGAAAGAAGGTGTGATGTCTGACCATTGTGGACATATTACGAGTGCTAATTTCATATAGACTCCGTTACAAATATTTTTTTGTGTAGAAAACTTATCATATCTTCATAATATAATATCCTATGATTAGGATGAAGTTCAACTAACTCTATCATTTTTTCATTGGCATTGATAAGTTCTTGTTTATCAAGTTCAATACCTACAAGCTTTTGATACGATTTAATCTGCGAGTCTATGTCCTTTCGAAGTAATAGAAATACTATATCAGAGTAATTCAGAATTTCTAATAAATAATCTTTACTATTTTCATAATCACATTTCATACTTTTCCATTCAGATTTTGACATAAAATACTCAAATCCCATAGAATCAATAATATTCTTATGTTTTTCAAATTTAGGTTCGTTCCAAAACTCTTGGCCTGTGATTTGTTCTAAAGTTTTCTTAAAGTTGGTAGAACCAACTCTATAATGTGATAATATGACGATTTTAGGCATTATTTAAATGTATTACCTTCCATCCAAGAAATGATAGAATATCTAATACCCTTTGTGATAGGTGTAACTCTATGTGATAAAAATGAAGGAAATACTAATAAACAACCTCTGGTTTTGTTTCCTTTAATCAATCCACTACCCTCTTTATCAGTAATACCAAATTCAAAATCTCCACCCTCATAATCATTTTCATTAGATAACTGAATAATTGCTGTAAGTTTTCTCATTGAACACTCATTTCTACCGATATCAGTATGCCAATTATAAGTCCCACCGATACCATATTTTAGAAATCTTAATCCGTCAATACTTTCTACGTCATAATTAAAGTATTGTGTGTTTGCAATTTTGACTGCAGTATTTACTTTGTTGAATAGATTTTCGTCAAGAAAGTTTACATTTAATGTTTGTCTAACATTTTTATTAACAATCTCTTCATCATAATTTCCTGCAAGTTTTCCGTCTGTCAATTCTTCTGTGTCAAGTTTTTTAATCCACTCATCACACTCTGAATCACTTAAAAAATTTTCTCTATATATAATAAACTCAAATGTATCATTCTGTATCATTTAAAGTGGTCTCCTATGAATAATTCTTGTATTACATATCGTTTTCCTTTTGTAACTGGAGTTACTCTATGAGATATGAATGATGGGAATATAGTCAATGAACCTTTTAACTTATTCATCTTAAACCAATCACCTGTTTCTTCATCTTGGAAACCAAACTGAACTTCTCCACCCTCAAATTCATTTGGGTCTGTCAATTGTAGTATTGCTACAAGTTTTCGAAGTGAACAAATGCCAGGATTAAAATCAGCGTGCCAAGTATAATGACCACCCTTTCCATACTCAATCATCTTTAATTCACCATCAGTATCTTCTATGTCAAAGTGATATACTTTATCATTAACCATATTTACAATACCTCTGATTTTATCAGATAACCAATTCCAATCACCATTTGGATAATCAGGTCTGAACTCATTATCTACTTGTGGTAGTAAGTAATACTCTGTTGTTTTTCTTACATTAGGTATAATTTGATTCTCCAATGGATTACCTTGTTCATCTCTTGAACCAACACAACCGGTTGTGCCCTGTTCTGATGTTTTGATAGTTTCTATCAATTCATCACATTTTTCGTGTGATAAAAATGTTGGTATTTGTATTGACCATTGAAAGTCGTTGTTTTGTTTCATTTAAATGTGTTTCCTTGTGCGAATGATATTAACATATGTCTGTCTGCTTTTGTAAATTTTAAAACTTTGTGTGCTGCGAATGATGGAAATATAACTATTCTACCTTTTTTTGATGGTATTTTGTCTCCCAAGATTTGAAGTTCTCCACCCTCATAATCATCATTCAAAAATACAACCGCTGTAAGTTTGGTTGTAGTGTCGACACTTCTTCCTGGTCCAGGTGCGAAGTCTACGTGTTGGTGTTCATCTTCTTTGAAAGTATCAACTGAATATGATTTACCACAAGAGATTTGAATTCCAGATAAATCAAACTTATATACTAAATCATTTGATAATTTAATTACATTCCATAATCTATTTAATAATTCTTCATCTTCATTAACACTACTGGCTTTATTTAATAGACCTGCCATTTCATTTTCGGCAGGATTTACCTCTTTTGTGTTAGTATCAAATAATTGTATTTGTTTATCACACTCTTCTGGTGATAAAAAATTATCTCTTACTAAAAACCATTTAAAATTGTCATTACGTATCAGACTCATCTGAAACTAAAACCTTATTTGCGAAATAATTTTTACCATTATCCGTTCTGTTTATATTGTATGTAATTTCTTGAACATTATCCACTTCAATCTGTTTCACCTCTACCTTATTTAATCCATCATTTAAAACTACATCACCAATAGTTAATGGTCTGTAATCTGAATCTACTTCAGAATCCCCAACTATATAAAATGGATGATTGTCTGTTGCTCTGATTTCTGTATTATCGTCAAACGTATATCTTACAATATTGTCGTGTAAGACTTTTACGGTTTCTAATACCGTTGAATTTTGTAATTTACCAGTTTCCACATCATATGTTTTGATTTTATCATTTGGTCTAATCTTACAAATCTCTTGATAAGTTCCATCAGCTAATGTAACCATAGTGTCATATGTAAAACAAAATTTATTTGGAATATTGTGAACCAAGATATTACTTGAAAAGTAAGTATCAATATCCTCAACATCTAATGAATAGAATTCTGTTTCTTGTGCTACTTCTGATATTGAAGTTATCTCTACTGCACTTCCTGATGTATCTAAAAAGTATTCCCCTATTTCTATGTCTTTTGGTGATTGCCAACTCCAAGTATCTCCTTGTCTTACAAAGAACAATTGTTGTCTGGCTTGAGCTTGTAGTGAAACTGGAAGTTTAAGACTACCATTTACCAAGTAATATCCATAAAATCCCTTATTCATATTTCTAATCACTACTGAACCTGAAGCTGTTGAACCTGATAAGTCTGTTGATGTATAGTTTGTCCAATCGTCTGCGAACATTTCATCTGGCATTCCTGCTGGTAAATAAGATTTTACAACATCTCCGACCTCTACATCTTGAATTTGTTTTGTTGAGCCGTCATACATTGTAACTGAACTACCACTTGGTGTTGTATATGCTACCTGATTTCTCATTTGGAACTCATCTTTTCCACTTGGTAATACCCATTTAAAAGTTTCATCTAATGGAATATTATAATCTTGATATTTTATTTGTTTATCAGGTGTCATCCAATAATATTTTTTAGTTATTGGATTATATCCCTCACTACTCTTTTCACTACCACTTGGAATTATATAATCCTCAATCAATAGTGAACCACTATCTACGGCGTTTTGATAAGTAGGATTTGAAGCAGTGTATTTATAAAAATTCATCTTTCGGTCTTGTAATCCACCATCAATATCAGGGTCTTTTACCACAAAATCTGGGTGGTATGTATTAGATGTTGAAAATGAACCCGTATTGAACAATGGTGATACACTCGCACTTTCAGGTGATACACCCAATATACCTCTAAATATTTCTTTATTAAATGAACCACTAACTATGTTTAATAGTGTATCATCACTAAACCAAGGCGTTTGTAAAAATAAGTGAAAACTACCTGTATGGTCATTACTTCCTCTTTGAGAAAAGTATGGTATTGATGTATTTTCTGTATACTCAAAACTTGAACTGATATTGTGTCGTGCAAAACTTGCACTTATTAATGGTTGCTGAAATACTGACGGGTTTTGTTTTTTACTATCATTTTGCCCATAAACATATACTTTTGAGCAACCCTTTTCATTTGCATAATCTGAAATTAAGTTGTATGATGCTGTTTGTTCATTTAATGAACCATAAACACCACAAGCTGTATTCATTTCATTGAAATATACATTTCCTGAACCACTTTCTTCAATGTAGTCGATACCTGCCATAACACCAATATTGGTATTACTTGGCCACCCACCACCACTTCCTGTGATATAATTTAAATAATTTTCTATTTTTGTTTGAACTGACATAATTTTTTCCTATGTATATAAATATCAGATATCTTCTAATTTAGTATAATAAAATATGTTTTCTTGTCTCATAACCTTTAATGCTGGTTTATTCCAACTTTCTAACATAATTGAAGCATTTTCGTGTCCTTTTTTGACAACTTCATTACATCTTAACCATACTAAATCACTACCCAATCCTTTATTTCTGTGTTCTGGCATTACATAACGATTACATAAGTAGGGATATTTTTTATTCCAATCTATAAAACACCAACCACCTTCAACTAAATAAAAACTCCAATTATCTTGTAATCTATCTCGTAAATCAGTTAAAGTCCACTCTTTCCAGGGTTTTCCAAATGAATCTTGAAAGTTATCTAACTCTTTTGATATCATTTCTATTTGTTCCCATTTTATATCATTGTAGTTTGTAAACTCTTGATATTCTGGAACTTCTTTTGGTTTATAATTACTTAATTCTATCTTGTAATACATTTGTTAATCCGATTAATAAATACTTTGCCAATCTTGTATGTTGATTTTCAGTTGGATGTATTCTATCTTCAACCAATGTCATAATCTCTTTTGTGTTTAAAAAAGAATCTGGTAATAAATCAAGTTCATTTTCTATTGGCATAAACTGAACTAATTCGTGTCCAAATTGTTTACATAAAGAATCTACACTCCAAATGTATCTCAATAATTTTTCATTATCAACATCATCATTTTGAAATTTTGTATAGTATTCAGATGAATAAACTATACTTTCTTTTTTTAAATTTTCTTTTTTAAAGTCTTTATTAAAATCTGGAACAATTCCTCTGAACATATTTCTCTTCTCACTCCAATACTCTGTTCTATGTGGAAATGTCCATTGTATTGTATAAATAGTTTTTTGTTTATTATTTATCAAGTGGTCAAAAAATGTTCTGAAAATTCTATCGTTGCTACCACCTCTCCAACCATTGTTCTCAACATCAAAATCTAAAAACGAACCCAATACATAAGGATAACTTTTTTTAGATGCCTTTTCATATTTTAATTTAAGTGGCATATAGTTTCGTTTGTCTGATTTATCATTAAACCAATCTGGTAAATCATCTAACTCTTCACCAAATGTGAAACTACAACCGAATGAAGTTATTTGCATTTTTCCTCTATAATTTTCTTTAACTTTTCTGCGTATAACTTATGTGATTTTGGACCTGGATGGCCTGTTTCTGTATAGTCTACACAATCAAATTTTACATCTACAAAATCTTTAGGAACATCTGACTTTGCGTCTCTATGTTTTCCCCAAGTTCCCCAAATAATTTTATCACGACCAACAAATTTATTTATCATTTCATAGTGATGTAATAAACTGAAATAAATATTATACTCATTATATTTGAAATCTTCTGGAACACTCCAAGATTTATAAACAACTCCATCATCATCAAACCAAATTCTTCTAAATGTATGTGGAATTGTAATGATGAATAATTGTCTTCTTGATTCTGGTATATAAACTTCAGTTAGTTTCTTGGCTGCAAAATCTAAACCTGTTCCACCACCAGCGTAATTGTGAATCGCTGTATTTTCATCACCTAATAAATGTGCAAAAGTTTCTTCTTGTTCTAAATCCCAACCATAAGTCCAACTACAACCCAATGTATAGATTTGTCTTCTGGCATTTTCATCATTGTAGATTGGGTCGTGTTGTCTACCACCATCTAATCTACCATTATTTTTTTGGTATATATTTAGACCTTCTTCTTTTCCGTCTTCATATACTCTATAATCATCATAGTAGAGTTTTTCTACATTATATCTAATTTTCTTGTTCATTATACCAACCATTATCTCTCATTATGGTTTTTATTTGTTCAGCGTATAACTTATGAGATTCTGGACCTGGATGTCTTCCAGCGTAGTCGTGTAAATCAAAAAATACATCTATCATATTCTTTGGTATCTCATCATCCCACGTTCCCCATATGATTTTTTCTCTACCGATTAAACGATTTAGAATTTCATAATGATGATAGAAATATAAAAAATGATTATACTCATTTACTTCTGCAGCTACTGGCTTATCCCAAGTTCTACGAGCTGTTCCATTGTCTTCAAAATGCATTCTTCTAAAACTATGTGGAACCGTTATAACATAAACAAAATTTGGATTTTCTTTATGATTAAAGTTATGATATACTTCTGTAACTTTCTTCACTGCCCAATCTAAACCTGTTTTACCACCACCATAGTTCCAAACTGATGTGTTTTCATCACCTAATAAGTGAACAAAACACTCTTCTTGTTTTACGTCCCAACCATATGTCCAACTATCTCCGAAACAATGAATTTGTAATGGAGCGTTTTTGTCATTATACTTTGGGTCTTGATATCTACTTTTATCATCTTGATAAAGATGTTGTGATAGTGTTAATGGAATAGATTTTTTACCTGTTCCTTCTTCTACATATCTATGGTCAATACTTTGACCAATATCTGAACCATCTTCTTTAACGTTGATATATCTTACTTCTTCATTGTAATATTTTTCAACGTGTTTTATTGTTTTGTCGGAATATAATGTATCAGCGTCTGTTATACCACTTTGCTTACTTGTTGGTGGTTTCCAACCTTTTATAACATCAATGATACCCACGATTATTCTCCTGGTCTACGTGCTGGCTCACCTGGTTTTGCTAAACCTGCTGACTCTAACATATTTTGTGGAACTTTTCCACAACTACCACAAGTAAAAACTTGAATCGGAACGATTGATTCTTTACCTGTTGGTGATACTAATGCCGATATTTTCTTTAAAAAGAAAGCCGGTGTGAAAGCTGCGTTTCCACAATCCTCACAAGATATTGTATCTGATTCTGTTAAGTCAATTTGTGGTTGTGCTTTTGGTGGCATTCCGTCTGGATGACTACTCATTTAATACTCCCTATTAATTCAACAAACATAGCCATAACATTGATTTCTTTATCAACTACTACTGCGTCTGATTGTTGGTATTTACTTAAAATCAATATACACTCGGCGATATGTCCTGCTCCCCAATCATCTACGGTATCAAACATCAATCTGAATAAATCAGAAAAGTCCGTTACCTTTGAATCTGCTAACAATTGTCTAATGTTTTTAAATGAATTCTTTTTATCTTGTGTTTTCAATATATCCATCACTTGATTTTTATAATCATTTTGAACAATAGTATTTTCATCAATTGTTAATTTGGAATCTACGACTTGTCTTTGAGCGCCATTGATTACTCTTCTGATATCTGGATAACCACTATTTACAATGGTTGCGATATCTTTGACATCATATTGAACATTTTCATTTGTCAATACGTTTGCCAAGTGTTGTGCTACTTGTTTTCTATCAGGTGGAATTATCTGAAATGATTGACAACGACTTTGTATCGGGTCAATTATTCTTTCCACATAATTACAAGTCAATATAAAACGACAATTCTTTGAGAAAGTTTCCATAAGATTACGAAGTGCGGCTTGTGCGTTTGGTGTAATGTAATCACACTCGTCCAAGATAATCACTTTCATATCTTTGAAACCTAATGTTGATGCGAAGTTCTTGACTTTCTCACGAACTACATCTACACTATTCTCATCAGATGCGTTGATATAAAGATAATCACAATCAATATTATTCACTAATAATTTAGCAAGAGTAGTTTTACCTGTTCCTGCTCTACCGAATAATAATAGATGTGGAATATCCCCACTTTCAAGATATACCGACACCTTACTTTTTAAATGGTCATTACCAATGTAATTGTCCAATGATGTCGGTCTATATTTTTCAACCCATAATGT
>Ga0208299_1003394_pt1 | contig 10044 bp, 13 predicted proteins | sample 15_taG_FD_184089 | JGI IMG/M metagenome (GOLD analysis project Ga0208299, IMG submission 184089) | Marine viral communities from the Subarctic Pacific Ocean - 15_ETSP_OMZ_AT15312 metaG (SPAdes) (version 2) | ecosystem: Environmental > Aquatic > Marine > Oceanic | place: Pacific Ocean | collected...
CGTTTAACCCATAGCATATGGCTTATTTGGGACTCTAAAAGACATAATGCACCCCCACAGGCCCACATGTTTAACCCATAGAACATGCCTTCTAAACTGTTTCACGACGATAATGGGTTTACATAAACCTTATAAAGGGGGTTGCTATAAGCCTAGTACCATGATACAAAAACATGACACACAAACAAGAGCCAGCCATCTGCAATTTGATTACATAGCTTTAGGTTATGAAGAAAATATTGAGGAGATTCAAAATGCTTGATGATGGAAAAACATTCTCCCTTATAGGAGATATGGGTGAACACTATGTTCAATTCTTATTAGGTCGAATGGGTATTGATGCTGTTAAGATAGATAGAGTATATGATTTATTCTTATGGCAAAATATGCACCGTGTCGAAGTTAAGACTTCAAGAATACACGAAAGAGATTACATAAAGAAACATAATAGTAAAACAACCAAAGCTTATGCATTTAAATTTCTTAGGCCTCAAATACAAAAAGATGCCTTTGATTATGCTATCTGTGTAGGTTATGATATAGATTATAATCCTAAAGATGTTTTTGTAATACCTCAAAGTTATATTTATGAACAGGCTAAACGTAATAATAATTTAGAGAATAAATCTGCGTTAATTACAATTCCTACTGAAAGGCCTATCAAAAATGTAGGGTTCTTTAGATTATGTAATAATTATGATAGATTTAAAATATGTAAGGATAATTTAGATGTTTTTAAACAAAGTAATAAGTCCGCATTTACATATAAGAAGAATCAATTAACTAAGAAATTGTTAAATTATGAAGACGATTGCTTAGAATATATGAAAGAAGAATTTTTAAGAATCTATACTGATAAGAATATACATAATCCAAGCCAAGTAGTAGAAGATAAACTAGGTATCAAAACTGATGTTCGATGGCAATGGGCTAAAGAATTAGGGTTAGGCGACCAAAGAAAATCATCATGGGCAAAGAAAACACAACATGAAGATAAGAAAATAACTCCTAAGATATTAGCTTTGTGGAAAAAAGGTTATACTCGAACAGAAATTAAAAAAGAATTAGGAATAAACTCACGCCGCATTACACGGATTTGTAGAGATTTAACCTTGCCAAGAGATAATCCATATAGGCCTAAAAGAGTGGCATGGAATAAAGGAAAACGCACAGGTAATCAATATACAAGGAGATTAAATAAATGATACGTAAATGGAGAGATTGGTTCACTGATACGTGTGATACTTGCGGTGAAGAACTTACAAAGGAAGGAATATTATATGTGATAAATAAATCACAAGGACTATGTGTAGACTGCTACGAGAATGCAGAGATATACTTAGTCGATGAAGTTCACAGGAGTGAAAAAATATGAAAGAAACAAACAAAGAACTGATATCTGTTGAAGAAATGATGCAGATGAGCTTGCAAGAAATCAAAGACTATCATAGGATGGTTGAAGATAATGCCAATAGCGCTTGGCATGTAAAGCGTGTAAAAGAGGCAATGAAAGATGGCGAAGCGTAAACACGTAACACCTGGTGTAGAAAGACATTACCTATACGAACTATGGGCGATGGATACCGAACTACTCAAAGAACATATGTATGCAGTTAACGACGCTGTATTGTATCATAGAGAGAAGATGAGTGATGTAGAACGCTATAAGTATCGCATTGAAAGAATACTTAAAGTTAAACAATGGTTAGATGTGGAGGATAAAGCGCTCAATGACTAGCTGTACAAAGTGTGGTGGCTCCCTGGTACTTGATACTATTAGGAGTAGTGATGATGCTTATGATTGTCTTATACTTAATTGTAATAGCTGTGGTATTATTGTAGATAAACAATTTATGAAAAGGAGTAAAGATGATACTAGAGAAAATTAAAGTAAAACTTGGTGCTACAAGACCTACTGCTAGACAGTATGAATCTGTAAGGGCTGATATTGAATTAGAACTTACTATGGATGAGCAAAACTTTACTGAAGATTGGAAAAGAATCAGAAACAAAGCTAAGATAATGCTACTGGAAGCAATGGCTGACGCTGAGAAGGGAGTTCAACATGGTTAGTGATAATTTTATGGATGATTGGGAATACGAAGCGATGTTAGGCGACAGATGTGTTAAAAGATGTAATTGTTGTTCAGGATGGGAGGAGGAAGATGGCAACTAGAATGGTAAGAGTAAACTCATTGGCTGTTGCTAAACGATGGCTTAATCAAATGAAAGAAGAGTATCATCCTAATCATCATAAGAGATTAGGGATATGGGAAAAGCCCAGACAGTATCATGGAAACAAGTCTTATGGATATAATGATAGTATGATATATATTGTAGGTCATGCTAAAGCTATAGAACCTAAAGTAAGTCATCTGGGAAAGAGATTAGATGTGTAAACATGAAGCCCAGATATGTGGTGATGATGGATGGGAATGTCTTATATGTGGTAAGTTAGTAGATTAGTATGAGCATTACTGAATATGGATATGATGATACTGAAAGGTGTCCTTGCTGTAGCCGTGAGTTAATAGAAGGTTGCTGTAAGGAATGTGGTGAGGTATATTACTAACTACATACTAAGATGTCCTAAGTGTTACACAACAAGAGCAGGCGAAAGCAGATACAAGTCTTGGAGATGCTTTCGCTGTGGCTACTCTATGAATAAAAAGAATACTAAAATCCAAGCAGAAACAATCTCTATTAAAGAAAACCAAGAATTTATTAATTATTTAGATAGTAAATAGAGAGACAGACACCTTCATTTCCACTGGAACTTTTACTAAGACTATTGCTTTACTTTACTTATAGCTAATAAGCCGTCGAATCGTTCTTAAAATTATAAAAAAAATGTATAGACATCTTAATTAATCTCCAGTGGAAACAAAGGTGTGTGTGTCTATCTTATTGCTTTTATTAATTCAGACAAACTAGCTTCTGGGCTACCTAATGTAATAATTGATTCTATTGATTCTCTTATTATATGTCTTACTTCTACTACAGGTAAAATTATATCCTTTAAGGGTGGTGCAGATACTTTAACATAATCTCCTAATGTTAAATGTTCTGCATTACTTAATTGTAATCTATAGATAACTGTAGGTTCTTTATTTATTAAAATTGTTTTGTAAGCCAATTCCTCTAATCTATCATATTCTAAAGTTTTAAACTGATATATCTTAGCAGCAATACCATATTGTTCTACACTTTGCTCATCTGTAACTGTAGCATGTAACTCTGAGTTTAAAGAACTTTGATATGTTGCACTATTAACTAATTGAGAGGTACTGATTGAAGCCATAATTCCTTTACCTAATAAATTATTATCTTCTTCAGATACTTTTATTTTAAAACCCATTGAAGTGTTTTTATTATCTTCTTTATAAAAATCTAATTTATTATTTCTTCTAATTGCATAACGCCAATTAACTACTGAAGGTTCATCATGGAAATTATCCACAATAATCTCTGTCATAAACTTAAAACATTTATCTATAAATTCTCTTCGTGTTTGTAATCCTTGTAAGTCCATATCCTCTGTTGCCATTATACCTGAACCTTCTGTAAGGTCTGAAACATCTACACCTTTATAATTGGCTGCTGAAGCCGCTAAGTAATATAAATCTTTACCAATTATATCTTTTGTTTTATATTCAACAGCAGTAGACTGTGCAAGTTGAGCTATATAATCCATAGCAATTATAGAACCACCACTAACTCTAGGAGTTATTTCATAAATAAAACCTTCAAAATCTAAATTATGTATAGTGTCTCCTTTACCTATTTTAACAGTTATTTTTGAACCTAATGGAGTAGACTCTATAGCATGATAACCTGCTAAATCTAACGCCACCTTACGCCCACCATTTACTATATGAGTATAAGATATACCTACTATATATGGAAAAGGCTTATCATCTACAGTACAATCTATTTCTAAATTACTACCTAAACTTCCTTTTAATGGTAGTGGCATTAAACAGTAACTGCCTCACCAACAATAACAAAATTTATACTGGCAAGATACTCATTTGTTGTTTCAGGACTTTTACGTAAATCGCCAGCAATATATTTCATACGATAAGTAACATAGGCTGTAGTTGGTGTGTCTACCTGTGTACTATCTATAAAGACATAATCATAAGTGTCCCCTTCAATTAATGATATAATACTTCTATAAGCAGCCTGTGAATGTATTCTTAGATTAACAGACATAGTTGGAAGGCCCATAGACGTTCTTGTTACCCCCAATGGATATTTACGTTCACCCAAAGGCATTACTGTAGTTAAACCTCCATCTCTATTGATATCTGCATTTAATATAGAAATATCTGCAGTTGTAAGTTTTAGATGGCCATAAGTACCCACTGTATTCAAATCTAATGCAATAGGCTGAACTAGATTTACTGAAGTTAAATCTAAATCAGTATTAACTAATAAGGACGTAGCATCATCATCTATAACACGTGCTTCAAATAAAATACTATCTTTTTCTGCAGGTGAAGCTACATTAACTGCAGCTACCGTACGTGAAGGATTAGATATAACTCTGATAATATCTGCGCCAGTATCATCTTCATTTTCTAACGCATGAGAAACCCAACTTGGTAAATCATGATTACTTCCATGTATTATTGCCGTTTCATAATCACTATTTGCTGAAGTTATAAAAGATGCTAATTTAAAATATTTAGGGGTGGCATAACTTCCATTATTTGAAGTATTGCCAATAATTATAATATCATCATCAAAGAACCCTTGTTCATACCAACACAATCCATTAAATGAAGAATAATCAGAAGCAATTTCCTGTAATATAATAGTATTAGTTGCCGTGTCAGTACTTCCAGCAAACGGCTCAAAATCTATACCTGCAGTACCACTACCAAGTGTTGAACCTTTAATACGTACAAAACCACCCCATCTATATCTAACCCAATAATCTGAATCAGTAGGTGCGGAAGCCCATCTAATCTCTGAGTTAATTACAATAGGATTTGCAATAGCAACAGCCGCCCCACTACCAACGCCACTATTAGTTGCACTACCTAGATACTGTCTTGTAATTTGTAATCTATTATTATCTGTATCGCTTGCAGTGACTTTCATATATTCTCCATCTATAACTACTACATCTCCTGCTCTGAAAGGTTCAGCATCAGTTACACTTAAATCAAGTTCACTACCATCATCAGCTTCATTAATTGTAACTCCTGTATCTACATAATCCCAATCAGCTATTTTTGCAGTAAGAATATATCTAACTCCTTCAGTATCATCATCATCTACAGTAGTTACAACTGCACTTTCTATTGTTTTAAAATAATTATCACTAGACGTTCCTTCCGTTAGAACTGCATCTGGTGCGCCAATAGCTTCACTTACCATTTTATAATTTCTAAAAGTAGCTGAATTATCAGCAATAGGGTCTCCACTAGCATCAAAAGAAGCTAGACCTGTAAGTTTTATTCTAGCTGCAGATACATCAATATCTGTTAACGCCCTAAGACATACACGTTTAGAAGCACTATCAAAGACATCATTGTTATTATCAAAGGCCCCCATTGTAACAATAGTACTTGCATGACCTGCTTTACATGTAAATAGATAATTTTGTAATTTACTTGTAGTTCCTACTGCTTTACTTTGTGATGCACTTACAATTAATCCAGTATTGTAATCCGCATACTTAGCAGCTAACAATTTACTTTTACTTGTTGTAATATTACAGATAGGATTTGCTTCACTTACAGCAGGCAGTGTAGCCAATGTGTCTATCCAATTAAATGTCAACGTCTGACCTGACAATGAACCTCCTGTTGTTGAAACACTCAATTCAAAATGTGTAGCATCTGTAACAGAGGCAACATACGCACCTGCAGGTATTCCAGTTCCACTTACAAACATTCCTTTTTTAATTGCTGTACTTGAAGCATGTGTTATTGTCGGGTCATTATTATAAGATGCGGAACTAACTGTGAATTGAGTGTCGGCATCATCTATTCTGTGGAAACCAGACATAAAACCATTAGTATCTTCTAAAGCAACCCAAACATACTTAGTTCCAGACGAACTGTAAGTATGTGTATGTGCTATTGACGTAGCATCAGTATCTGTTATTTCTATTTTAGATACTCCATCATCATTTATCGTAGCTCCTGAAGCAGGCCCATCCCAAAGTATATGGAGATATTTTAAAGAAGCTGCACCATAAGAAGACCATGCACCACCAGTTGTTGCCGCTACTGTAAGTTGACCTTCTGAACCAATAGTATTAAATGAAGTATTTATTACAACACTATTTATGTTTGGCCTAGCCAGTTCTATTATATTACTACGTGCAGTACCATACACCGTAGCAACATAACTTGCTGCTTGGTCTCTTGAATACACTGCAACACTATACCTTGTATTCTCTGCACTTAATATCCCTGCATCAAAATGAGTTGCCTTACTTGTATCTAAAACATTAGGATTAACATCACTTACTGAATTAGGATTATTAAGATATGTTGGCGCACTACCATCATCTCGCCATATCGTAAGTAAATCATATAAATCAGCTTCACCCCCAGCATTAACTGTAATTAACGCACCAGCACCTCCTATTTTAGGTGCTGCAGTTATTGTAGGTGCTTTAGGTATATCGTCTTTAAAATATACATAGACTGTAAAATTAGTGTCATCCAATGTAGGATTGCCTGAATAAGTGTCTGCAGATACATCACCATCAGTTGCAGTTGATTCTTTAAACATAAAAGCATACTCAGTGTCCCAATCTAAACCTATCTTATCTACATACGTTGAAAGGTCATAAGTATAATTTGTACTATCAGTAGTCATTTTTTGACTTATTAATCTACCATTACCGCCAAACCCATAATCAGTAGCATCATCATAATCACCTCCTCTATTTCCCCATGCAAGGCCAGTATCATATTCAGTCCATTTTACATTTGCCATATCTATAGATGTTGTTGGAAGTGTAATAGGATGTGCGTAAATAACTGCAGTATCACCATTAGGGTCATCTCCACCAGCTCCTGTTTTCACTTTAAAAAATAAATTAGTAATCTTAGCACCACTGCCTTCAGATGGATTTACAGGAGTTTTAAATTTTAATATAGTTCTATAATGTTTTGTATTAGTGCCACTATTATTATCGCCAGCTCCAAATCTATTAGCATGTGTTTCCCCTATATGACTTCCACTAATATTGCCTGCTATTAATCTTATTTGAAATTCACCATTGCCTAACGCATCTGCACACTCTTCAGCATCAAAATCATACTTATAAAAACCATTATCTATTCCACTATATGTCATACTAAGCTAGTCGTGAAAGACTTACCCCCCTTGTCTCATCTTTAAGCCGTGCGCCCATATTTGATATTGTTCTACCTGGATGCATTATTGCATCTGTAAAACCACCTACTGCATCAGCAGCTCTTTGATATTCCTCTCTTATTTTCTTAACTGAATTAGCTATTGAATCATATTCCATTAATGCTTCTTTAACAGCCTCACGATTTGAATATAATAATCCTGTAAATAGTAAAACAGAAGCTGCCAACGCACCAATAATAATAACTGGAGAAGCTAAAGCCGTACCCACTACTCCAAGTGCTGTACCTACTCCTGTCCAAACACCAGTCATACTTAATCCTGCAGCAGATGCAAGATATGTAAGTGCAGCAAGAGTTGTAACAACACCTGCTATAATTTCCATCGGACCTGCAATAGCTTCCATTGTCCGAGACATTCCACGCATACTATCTGCAGTATCTTCTCCAACCCAACCTAATTCTTCCATAGCATCTGCAGACTTTCTAAGACCTCCAGACATCTGATTTAAACCTGAAGCAAGTCCATTTACAGTAAGTACTAACGCAGCTCCTTTTTTCTCAGCATCTGTAAAAGAACTTCCTAAACTTTCTACTTCTTTTTTATTTCTATTAATATCGTCAGAAGCATTATCTACTCCTTCAAGTACAATACGAAGGACCATTGATTCAGCCATATTTTGCTAACTCCTTCATTTTGATTTCATCTAATTCTTTTAATCGTTTATTATTTATTTCCTGAGCTACACTCATCTTTTCAGAAGTTAACATATTAACATAAGTTGCTAAACTTTCTCTATCATATTCATCTAAACAATCCCATAACTTTTCAACTTGATTGTAATCCATCTTAGGTTCTTCAATCATCAACTCTAACATACCTATGTAAATAGGTAAAGCTTTAACTTTAGCACGAGTTAATACAGCCCATTCGTCTTTTGTTATTGTTTCACTATCACGAACCATTCTATCTGTAATGTTACGTAACATCTTACCATCATTTGCTAACTCTTCTTTTAAATCAAAAAACTTAGCATCTATTTGTTGCCAATCTTTTGTAGATAATCTTTTAATAACTATCTTTGGAGATTTAGCCTTCATTACATATTTACGCCATCCCGTAGGTTTGTTAAAATTCTTTAGGCTATGAAGTATAACTGTTTTTCTTTCCCAGTATTCCTTCTCAACCTGCCCTATGTCAAGCAGAGGGGCGTCTAACTGACCTCTGACGCTAACCATGTTACCTACCTATACTGTCCAGTCTGCGCTTATTGCAAATGAACTATAATTTCTAGTATCTCCAGCTCCTTTAAATTTAATACTTAAAGTATCTACTACTTCTCCTCCGCCTGAAAGCGGCCTGGAGAAAGAAGTGATAGTTCCGTTGGTAAGTGCTATACTACCTGCGGAGCCTAAGTCTAGTCTAATTAACGGGATAACTCCCGCTGTGTTGTATATATTATACAAGTCTTCATTTTCTGCAGTCATTGTAAGGTCTAATGTTATATCAGACTTACCACGACCTACTGATGAATTTTGTAACCACTTGGTAATTGAATTGCGTGTTACTTTACCAGGGATTGAAGTATTGTTATTTGCTATCTTTAATGAAACTGTTTTAAGATTATCAAATGTATTAGGCAATACGCCAGTTGCAACTGCTGTATTTACTCCAGATATAGTTCTTGCCGTATCTGTGCTGTATATTCCTTTTAGTAAATTTACACTAATTGAATCATTCGTGTTGTTTGTAACTGTCCAACCATCTTTACCTGCGCCCGAAGAAGTTCCAAATAAAGTATCTAAATCTGAAAGCGTGTCTGCTGCGGCGTTAGTCATGTCAATTACGCCTGCTGCAGTTACTGCGCCACCTGCATCTACATCAGGGTCCAAAGTGTCGTCGGTTAGATAGGTCTTTATATACCTTTCTCCGATTTCAATATACGAACCTGCAGGTCCATCTATGTTTAATGAAGATTCTAAATCAGAAGTCTTAGCATAACTAATAGTTAAGTTGCTTGGTAACAATGGTTCATCAGTAGGTGCTGATGGAAATGTAAGTCCACCATCTGTGTAATTATCTACTAAGAACCCACTATCATCTGAAAAATTCATATTGTTAGCTGTAGAATCTTGTGTAATCAAAGCAGTACATTGTGCATCAACAGTAATGTAACCTCCAGCAGTATAATCTGCTTCTAATGTAACTTCATTAGGAACAACGCCTGTTGCTAAAGTAAAACCTACTCCATCTTGTTTAGCTAAGATGGCCATAGAAGAAACGGAATTGGTAAGTTTATGTGGGACTAATGTAGAACCACCACCACCATCATCTAAGTCCGTTGCACCTATTGCTCTACCAAGTAACTGTTTCCAACCAGTTCCCTGGCATGCAACCTTAATAGGCAATGCAACATCAATCGGACCTTGCGCATGATGTGCGTCCGTTGACTGCCCCAATGAAGGAACAGGAGTTATGTTCATTTCTATTTGCCTTGGGTCAAACGTGTCCAATAGACCTAAATGTGTCAAAGCTGAATCTGCTGGGTCTCCATACGTTGATTCTACTTCGAAAGCTGCCTCTACTTCTTGTGTTAGTCTTACCATTATACCACCGCCTCGTAACTTGTGATTTCACAATCGAGAACGTAACGGTACCAGCGACGTTGTTTGTCACTCTGGTCTGTGCGAGACAATAATT
>Ga0208299_1003398_pt1 | contig 10037 bp, 9 predicted proteins | sample 15_taG_FD_184089 | JGI IMG/M metagenome (GOLD analysis project Ga0208299, IMG submission 184089) | Marine viral communities from the Subarctic Pacific Ocean - 15_ETSP_OMZ_AT15312 metaG (SPAdes) (version 2) | ecosystem: Environmental > Aquatic > Marine > Oceanic | place: Pacific Ocean | collected...
GGCCTGGCAGATATTGTGCATGAACTATCAGACCGGCCTTACCTTTACAGTGACCACATATTGCCGCATGATGCAAAGGTGCGTGAGTTGGGCACAGGCAAGAGCCGTGTTGAGGTGTTGCGATCATTGGGTATCAATCCAACCATAGCCAAGATGGCGCACGTGCAGGATGGCATTAACGCCACACGTGGTCTATTGCCGCGTGTTTGGTTCGACAAGGACAAGTGCTTTAAGCTAGTTGAAGCACTAAAGACGTATAGAAGCACATGGAATGATGAAAACCAGGTGTTCAATAAAACACCAGCACATACATGGGAGAGCCATTACGCTGATGCTGTACGCTACTTTGCACTAATGGAGCACAGCACAGGCAACCAATGGTCCGAACCATTACAGTATAACGAGGCAGGCATTAGATGAGCACCACAACACAAGCACCCTATACCGAGGATGAGCTACAGTCTGTATTGCAGACCTGGATAAATAACGCTGTTAGCTTTGATGAAACAGACCTGGTTGAGAATCGTACAAAAGCCTGGCAGATGTACCTGATGCAGTATCCAGACCAGGTGCTACCATCTAAGGATGGCTTTAGCTCAGCAATGGCTACAGACCTGGCTGATAGTGTGGAGGCGGTGCTGGCCCAGATCATGCCCGCCTTTAGCTCTGATTGTATTGTTGAATTTACGCCTATGGGCATTGGAGACGAAGATCAGGCAGACGCAGAAACAATGGCCTGTAACCAGATGTTCATGCAAAGCAACGCTGGCTGGACGCAGATGTATACCGCGCTTAAGTCTGCCTTGTTGTTCAAGAATGGCATCATCAAGGTATGGGTTGAAGAGGGTGAGAATGGCCGTACCTTTGAGATTGAGGCGGTTGAGACAGCACGCTTTCTGATTGACAGTAACCACAACGAGCAAGACATCCAGGGCGTGAGCTTTTGCGGTGAGCGTAAAGGCCAGCTTACGCGCTCCGACCTGATAGGAATGGGCATTGAGCCTGAAAAGCTAGAGAATCTAGGCACTGCAGGCACTGGAGCCTGGCAGTCTGACTTGATAGCCAAGCAGGTTGGTGAGATAACAGATTTTGCAGACTCACCGACTGAAGATCAGGATAAAATAGAAGTTATCGACTGCTACGTTAAGATAGACCTAACAGGCAATGGCAAAGCAACGCAGATGCGCTACCTGGTAGCAGTGGATAGTGAGTCAGTACAGACCATATTGCTTGAAGAGCCAGTGGAGTTCATTCCTTTTGCAACAGGTACAGCCTTTATAGTGCCTAACAGATGGTCAGGCCTTAGCTTATACGATAAGTTAAAAGAGCTTGTGCTTAACAAGTCATTCACGTTGCGACAGTGGTTAGACAATAGCAATATTGTCAATAACAGTCGCTATGAGGCAGTAGAAGGCCAGGTCAATATGGATGATGCACTTAATGTACGTCCAGGCGGCATTGTACGAACCAAAGCGCCTGGGTCATTAAATCCAGTGGCTGGTATAGACCAGGGTGCGAGCCTGGGGTCATTGCTAACCTATTGGGACCAGCGCCGGACTGAAGCAGCAGGGTCAGCACTTGATCTGCAGGGTGCGGAAGGTGAGCTTGTAAAAGCTAATGTCACGGCCATGAGTGCAGACCGGCAGCTGTCCAACCTGGAGATGCTATCAGCACTTATGAGCAGGACATTGGGCGAGACACTGTTCCGTAGTCTGTATGCGCTAATACACGCCACGCTGCGGACATATTGGGACCAGCCCATAATGCTCAATAAGTCTGGTAACTGGACTGCCCAGGATCCAAGTCAATGGCCAGCACGTTCAGCCATGACTATCAAGGCAGGCATGAGCCCAGGCGAGCGACACAGGAAAGTGGCTAACCTGGACTATAATCTGCAGCTGATGATGCAGTTAATGCAGGCTGGCAGCCCATTGGTAAGCCCGAACAACCTACACAATCTTATATCGGACCGTAACATTGCAGCCGATGTGCAGGGCAGTGATAAATACTTTACAGATCCTGACAGCCCGCAAGGGCAGCAGGCAATGATGCAGATGCAGCAGAACCAGGCCCAACAGAGCCAGATGCAGATGCAGATGCAGCAGATGCAGATACAAATGGAGCAGCAGGCTTTCCAGCTGGAAGCACAGAAGGTGCAGATTGACCGGGTGAAAGTAGAAGCAGATATTGCAGATGATCTATTCGACAATGAAACAGACCGGCTTAAGCTAGCCCAGGATGCCGAGATAAAGGAGGCAGAAATTGTCGCGTCAATACACCAAAGCACAATGCAAAACGATGCTAGCAGAGATAAACGTACCGGCTCAGGTGAAAGCTGAGTTATGCCGTAGGTTCGCTACCGATGGTGATTCAGACGGTGAGTTATACAGACAGCTGCAGGTCATTGACTTGTGCTGGCAGCAGTTAACTATTGCAATCGACAATTTACAGGAGTAATGTATGGAAACGGTTGAGGCAAAAGTGGTGGAGACATCTGAACCTGAACTAACAGACCTGGCTAAAGCCATGTTAGGTACTTCGGAGCCTGAGAAGGCACCAACAGAAGTAGAAGCAGATCCGGAGACGGAAACCCAGGCAGCTGAGCCTGACACCAAAGCAGCAGATGATGCGGACGTGCCGGAGACGGTAGAAACGCCCAAAACCATCAAAGCACTGGCTGAGAAGTTAGATGTTGAAGTTTCAGAGCTATATGATATTGGTATTAGTATGCCAGACGGCACAGAGATGAGCCTGGGGGCATTAAAAGACCAATACCAGGACGCTACTGAACTAACACAGAAGCAAGACGAATTGAGCGACCGAAGGGTCAAATTTGACACTGAAATTAGCAGTAAACAGGCCGAGATTGAAGCAATAGCTGAAGTTATTGATTTATCCCGGTTCACGCCAGAAGAGCAACAGAACTATACGGCGTATCGCCAGGCAGAGCACGACAGAGAAACACGTGCATTGCTTGCGACCACACCGGAATGGGCTGATAAGATCCAGCGTGAAGCAGATCATAAATTGATGGGCGAGTTTGCAGCTAAGTACGGTATGAGTGAAGGTGAGTTGAACGGTATACGAAGCCACAAGGTGGTTAGGATTATTCGTGATGCAGCCCTAAAGTCAGTGAAGGCGGCTAAGCAGCCACCTAAAGGTCAAAAGCCCAAACGAGCACCCGTGAAGTCTCGCGATAACTTATCAACTATTGTAGCCGATGCTAAATCCGGTAAAAAAGATATACGGACGGCATTAGGCGACGTGCTAAGAGCACAAGGGTAAATCATGTCAGACAATCTATCAGGCGCAAACCTAGCAGCCGTTAATCTTAACGGTCTTATTAACGAATCATTTGTACAAGCTATATTTGATATATCAGATATTCCATTGCCGCTAACCAGCGCAATCGGTAAAGGCTCACACGATAACGAGTATCATTCCTGGAGCATGGACCGACTATCGGATCCTGTTACTACAGGCCAGCGTATTGATGGTGATACGACTGCACAAGCCAACCAGAGTAAAATCGGACGGCGTGTAGGCAATCACTCAGAGCAAAAGACCAAGACTTTACGCCTTTCACGGCGTGGTCAAAATAGCTCAGTACCAGCACAACAGAACCAGATGGCGTATCAGATATCCAGGCGCGGAAACGAAATGCGCAGGGATAACGAGGCAGCAATGCTGTCTAACAACGCTTCCGTTGTTGATGATGGCGATACTGTAGCAGGTGTATCAGCAGGCCTTAACGCCTGGATATGTAACACCACAGTAGATGGCCTGGGCGTAACTGAAAACGTGGTGCTTAATGGCGCAACCATTGGTGGCTGGGATGTAACCGTAGGCGATAGCCTGGTTGCAGCAGCAACGCCAACAGCAACACCAGTAGCGCTATCTTATGCTGATGTACTCAGTGTTTGTTCGAGCATTTACAAAAACGGCTCTGATGCCGCTAATGTGAAGATCATGAACACGCCTGCAGTGCATGAGCTACTTAACGATTTTGCATTTGATGCTACCTTCCCAGGGGCAACAATCACAAACCAGGGTGGTGATGGCTCAGGCTCTCGCACAATGGTTAGTGCAGCAAATGTTATTGTTGGCCCGTTTGGTGTCTACACAATGGTAAGCAATCGCTTACAGCCATTGGTAGACACAAATGACAGCACGTGCTTTGTACTGGATACTTCAGTGCTTAAGCAGTCATTCCTTACAGGCTACCAGGTCAAACCTTTAGCGACCGAAACATCAATGGCAGATAATCGCGAGATGTTGTGCGACTACACGCTGCAGGTAGATAACTGGGAAGCAATCGGCGGCGTTATGGGTATCAGTCAGACTGATGCGGTTGTAGCGTAATGCCTACAGCTCACGGTGCATGGGTCCCTGTCTTGGATGGCTCAGGATGGGAACGCTTTTCTACAGAAGATGGCGTTATGCGCCGTGAGTTTAAAGGTATTGATGATGATCTAATAGCCAGGCAGGCAGAGCAGATGCGCAATGACATTTCTGCGGGTAAAAACCCCGAAGGTGGCAACGTTGCATTTCATATGCCAGCCTGGTTGTTAGCTGATCTGGAAAAGCACCACAAGCTTGATGATTTACCTATGCCACAGCGGAAAAAGTGGTGGAAGGACTGGGAGTCAACACAAGCAGGACGCAAATACAAAGTACGGGGCATTTAAATGGCAATCCTGAGGCATGGCCAGCGTATCATGCAGGGCAGAACACCAACCCAGGGCAACCAACAATGGATAGTACCTAAGAGGTTGTCAGGCCCATTATCTGGCAGGCCTGTGTTTGTTTTTGATGGCACAACAAGCCGCATCTTAACGGGTATATCAGATACGGACGGCCCAGGCGCTTGGGAAGCATACGGTTATTCCGCTGTAGATACAGGCAACACTCAGCAATTAATAAGCGCAGGCAATATAAACAGTGTGTACAGGTCCAGTGCAACGAACCAGATTTCTGGAAGGCGTAGCGCGTCATGGGGCGGTGTAGCTAATGGCTCGCAAGAGCTAGAGCTAGATTTATGGCGCATGGAATGGGACGGCGCTGCAGGCAGTGCAGCTGAGCAGCGTCTGTATAAAAACGGTGAGCTGATAGGGACATTTACTGTAGGTGCTGATGCGACATTAAAGGATATTGAGATAGGCGGCGTAAATAACTTTGATGGCCGCTGGCCTGGTGTTATAGCTAATGTAAAAATATGGCAGACAACGTCAGACACTTCAACAGCGCCTGAGTATTTTTGGAAAATAAACGAGGGCACAGGCTCTTACATCAACAATTCTGGCACTGCAGGCTCTGCAGGTAACTGCTTTATCACAACAGGCACTGGCTATTGGGCTAGCTGGCCGGGTTTATCGCCAATATGAATTACACAGAGCTACAGGCACAGATCGCCAGCTATATCCACAGGAATGATCTGGATGCAGTGATACCTTCATTTATTGAGCTAGCTGAAGCCCGTATCAATCGTGACTTACGTGTGCCGGAGATGCAGACGGAAGCAGTGCTCAATACCATAAATGGTATAGCTCAGCTGCCTGCACGTTTCTTGGGTATGCGAGAGTTATGGTACTTTCCAGGTGTTAGGTCCTGGACACTGAGCAGCACTGGCAGACACACGCTCTCACGTTATCGTGGACTGGCTGGTGAGCCACAGGTCTATAGTTTACAAGGTGCAGCTATAGAGATATTACCAGCACGTGACAGTGCAGACTTTAATTTGCTGTTCTGGCAAGGTGTTGAGCCATTAGCGACAACACCGACAAATGGCATCCTGGACAAATATCCGTACCTGTACTTGTATGCCAGCTTGATTGAGGCCGCGTTCTATACGCAGGATTCAGAGCTTGCAGCAGGCTACCAGGCCAAGTACGAGCAGGACCTAGCAATTACCAATGCTGAAGCAGCAGCTACACGCTTTGGTGAGGCCCCAACAATGAGTGCAAACTAATGGCATATATTACAGATATAACTCCCACAACACCCCTAAGCACTGATCCAGTAAGCCAGGGTGATGATCAGATACGTACATTAAAATCAGATGTGCAGCAGTCTTTTCCAGCTGTAGACGGTGCGGTAAGCGCTGATGCAGCAGGCTTTAACAGTGCAATAGAGCCTATAACCACTGCAGAGACAAATGCAGGCCTGGTAGAAGCAGACATTGTTGCACAAGGCTATCGGCCTGCAGATACACGCCGCTATGGAATGAGCCCTAGTGCGGCTGCAGCAGATAACCGGGCTGCACTTCAAAATGCCATTAACGTAGCCAGCTGGATGCTAGAAGGCAGCGACCGGGACGTTATTTTACCCTCAGGGATGGTTGATGTATCTAGCACTGTGTATGGATATTATTTTATAGGCAATACTGGCTATAACCAGGATACGCAGCGAACAGGGCGGTTTACTATACGTGGATGGGGCAGTGGTGATGGCGCAACAGCAAACCAGGATAAGACGGGCGGCACTACGCTTAACTTTCTCAATACTACAGGCCATGCGCTGGACCTAAACGATAATAACGAGACGGCAACAGCCAATGCCTGCAGGGGCATTAAGTGTTATGACTTTGATGTAAGTGTTACGACTGATGGTGCAGCTGTAAGGATATGGGGCCTGGAGGGTGAGAATGCAGCACTACACCGAATGAACATCATTAACAAGGGCACAGGGCATGGCTTATGGTTACGTGATAGCTTTCTGGTGTCTTTTGTTGGCTTAAGGATAGATTCACAAGGCTCAGCATCTGGTAGCGGCATTTTATATGAACCCGTGTCAGTGGGTGGTGGTCTGACTAGCTTTGACAGGGTATCTATTGTAGGCGACTGGGAAGTAGCATGGGATTTTGGCTCAGCTTATCCAGGACCAGGCGAGGAAACAGGCTCTGTTAATATGCTTAACTGCCAGGCTACAGGATCACAGACTGCAGGGCGCTTTAGGAAAGGTGTTGAGTCTATTTTGTTTGATAATTTCTTTATGGAAAACGCATCCGTTAACGGTATGCAATTTTCTGATAGCTGTGGCCTGGATATAACAGGCACACACACACGGGGCATGGCATTTAAGGGCGGCACATTTTCAATGGCAGCTGCAGCTGCTGGGTATCTGTTTGAGTTTGGCAGGGCAGGCGCTGATGCAGACGAATCAAGCATTGGCCCTATGGTTTTAGATGGCGTGCGTGTGCGCACGTTTAGGCCTATGCTCCGTCATAATGGAGAATATAACGGTCCGTTAAGATTTGCCAATATGGCAGGATCCCGGCAGGGTGAAAACTTTCTGGAATTGCAAGATACGGGTGCGCAGTATGGCCCCATATCGTTTGATAATGCCTGGGGCCTTACGGGTTTTGGTGATGGTCAGCTAATTAGTGATAAAAAGCGTGTAGCAGGCCAGCGGATTATCCTGGGCGATATAACAACCATAGATCCAAACTACACCAACGCGCCTGCATTGCCTGAAGTAATGACTTACAACATACCAGGCAATAACTCTGTTACGTTTACACTGCCTGACAATGCGCGGCAGCACGCTGCACACAGTACCATTTATATGCGAGCAAACGGCGGGTATACAATAACGTTTGATGCCGGGACAAAGCAGATAAATGGCGCGGTATCGCCTTATATTTATACTAACACTGACAGCCGTTATCAGATGTTTAAAATCATTTTTCATGAAAATTCAGACACGTGGTGGATATATCCAGTTGTCCAAATAGAGGCCCCATAAGACAGTGGCGCACCAGCTTATAAAGGTAAGGCCAACGTCTGTTAACCTGGACGTGCCGCCAGCTGAATTATCAATGGAAGAGTGGAGCAGTGGACTAAACTTTACTTTTCGTGATGGCTTTGCAGTGCGGGTTGCTGGATGGGATAAGCTATTTGCAGATACCAGTGATACGCCCATATGGACTATTAACGCCAGGCAGACTGCGGGTAGTAACTATTGGATCACAGCACAGCCAGATGGCATATTTGTAACAGACACTGCAGTTTGGAAGGATATAACACCATCTGGTTATGTATGGAATCCAGATCCAGACGCATGGACTGGTGGCCTGCTTAATGGTATGCCCTTCATGAACAATGGCGTGATGCCGCCTTTTTTTTGGGACCTGGACTTTGCTACGCCAACAGTGTGTCAGACATTACCAGGCTGGCCAGCTGATACTTTGTGCAAAGCTATAAGGTCATATAAGTATCACCTTATAGCCATGCACATAACAGTGGATACTGTGGAATATCCTGACCAGATATACAACAGCAGTGCAGCAGCACCAGGCTTAATGCCTGATTCATGGACACCAACAGCAGCTAATGATGCTGGAGATAACATACTTGCAGCAACGCGGGGCGCTGTTATTGATGGCGCTAAATTACGGGGGCAATTCCTACTGTATAAGGACCACAGCGTATACCGCGCTAACTATATTGGTGGCACGTTTGTGTTTTCATATGAAAAGTTTTTAAGCAATAATGGCGTTTTAGCGAGGAATTGTATTGTAGATATTGAAGGTCAACACGCTTTCTTTAGTGATGGCGATATTTTAAGAACAGATGGGCAGAATGTTACCAGCATTATAGATAGGAGGCTTAAACGTAATTTGTTTGAGCAAATTAGTTCAGAAAATTACAAAAACAGCTTTGTTGTGGAAAACAGATCGCACAATGAGGTTTATTTCTGTTATCCAGAAACTGATAACATATATCCAAATATGGCTGTGGCATGGGATTATGCACGCGACCAGGTGAGCTTACGGGAGATAGGCGCTACGCCCTATATGACTGCTGGCACTGTAGCGTATTTTGATCCAGATGATTCATGGGATGCACAGACGGATAGCTGGGAAGTAATGACTCGCGTTTGGGGTCAAACAGAATTTCAGGCAGCTGATGATGGTATTGTTATGCTGCAGGAATCTAAAGACAACATATTCCGCTTTGATAATACAGAGTTCGAAGATGGGTCCGCAATAGATGGGCATATGGAAAAGACGTACATTGACTTTGGCGTGCCCGAACAGGTTAAGACGGTTATGCGCGTCTGGCCACGCACCACAAGCACAAAAGAAAACCTAACCATTAAGATAAGGGCAGGTGGCTCACATACACCAGACAGAGCGATTGAGTGGTCTGAATGGGTGGACTATAAGCCGTCTACACTAACACCAACAGAAGAGAATGACTTCGTATCATTGTTTGCCACAGGGCGCTATTTGTCCTTTCAATTTCAGGTGGCAGGGGATACCAGCTATATATTTGCATTGCTTGGCTTTGATGTTGAGCTTGCACCCAGGGGCAGATTCTAATGCCTACTTATCCGTATTCAGCGAACCCAGTGCCACGTGGTGGCGATATAACACAGTTAGAGCGCTTTCTGGAGGATGAGCTAGGGCGGATAGCCACAGCTATCAGGGCAACAACAGTGCAGGCAGCGTATGGTGGCCTGACTATAGATACGCCTATTACAGATACTGTAGGCACAACACCAACAGCCATTACTGACTGGGAAACATCTTACCCTGCAAGGCCAAGCAGGGTTATCACCAGCACTGATACTGGCACTGTGCCAGATGGTTCAGTGCTTGTGCCAGAAGAGGATGGTGTTTACGAGCTATTGTGCCAGATCAATGTTGAAATTGATTCAGGCAGGGTCTATAACTTGACATTGCACAAAAATGATGATCCAACAATTATTTATGGTACGTGGGATACTAGCAACCAGTCGGATCAGATCTGGATGATTTTTTGCGGCATGGTGGAAGCACAGGCCGGAGATGTGTTTTCCGTATGGGCAAACGCGGACCTGGATAACAGTACGTTTAATATACAATCAGGCAATTTTCAGTGCTTCAGAGTGTCTGAGCTACTAAATCACAGAGGGTAAAGAAATGGGACTTGGATCGTTACTAGGCGGCAGTAGCTCTAATCAATCACAGAGCAGTACCTTTATAAATAAGGACCAGCTGCCTTACCTGCAGAGCTTATGGGGCGCTGGCCAGGGCATCATGCAAGACCAGATGG
>Ga0208299_1003401_pt1 | contig 10021 bp, 15 predicted proteins | sample 15_taG_FD_184089 | JGI IMG/M metagenome (GOLD analysis project Ga0208299, IMG submission 184089) | Marine viral communities from the Subarctic Pacific Ocean - 15_ETSP_OMZ_AT15312 metaG (SPAdes) (version 2) | ecosystem: Environmental > Aquatic > Marine > Oceanic | place: Pacific Ocean | collected...
TTACAAAACGATTTAAGATAGGTGATTGTTTAGATGTTTATAACATTGAAGCGAATATCGTGGATGGTGTTTTATCAGTATCAGTTCCGTATCTTGAAGAAGTTAAACCCCGTAAGATAGAAGTTAAAGTTAAGTAGTGATTGAAAAGCTTGAATTTCAAGGAAAGTTATGGAAGGTCATCAATAAGGTTAGCGTTAATCACATTGATAACCACACCAAACTAAAACAGAATTACGGTTGTGATTTAGTAGTAAAAAATAATACTCACTACTGGGTATTAGATGAAATTCTTGAAGGTGAATTTGAAGAATTAAATTAGGTTATAGTACAAATAGTCCAACATCACATTAAGGTTCTTCATAGAACCTTTTTGTGTTATTTGACACAAAAACATAGGTATATATTTAATTACCACCATTATACTATTTAACTATATATTTATATTAAAGATGGTTGTGGGATAAAATTGTGAATTATAAATTCCGAAGATGGTTAAACTTGAAGATTTCCCGCAACTTCTTACTAACCAATACATCTTCGGAATTTTTTTTTCATAACTGCCGGAGAATATGAATGAAAAAATATATACTTATATATTTATTAGTGTTAATAGGTTTTGTATTTCCAGAATGTGAATGTGGTGAACCAGTAAATACTTGGTTCAAATATTCTAACGATGTCAAGAGTAAAGAAACCTATGGCAAATTAGTTACATTAAATATGGCAAGTGGATATGCTGATACAGATGGTCAATTTGTTTATTTGATGGTAAAAGATTTTAATAATGGCGAATGGGTAAGTATTGGATTTCCGATTGGATACTGGGAATCGTGGAAACCTAAAACTGAACAAAAAGACTTTATTGATTTAGAAGATTACTTGAAATCATTAAAGAACAGTGAAGCTAAAATAGAAAAAAAATAATACGGGAGAATAGTTATGGCTAAAGCAAGTAAGAATATAATAGAAAAACACGAGCAGATGTTTTACCCAACTGTCAGAGTTAGAACAAAACGAGCGGGTGGTAGTGGAACTGTTGTTTATTCAAAAGAACATAATGGTGAATTTCATACTTATGTAATAACAAATCATCATGTCGTTTCAGATAGTGTTAAGGTTGAAAAGAAATGGGATCCAGTCCTTAAACGAAAAGTTGATAAAGAAATATTAGATACTGTATATGTTGAATTTTTTAGATATAATAACTATTCACATACGGTTGGTTCATTCGCGGTTGAAGCCGACATTGTTGCTTATTCAGAAGTAGAAGGTGGACAAGATTGGGCTTTATTAAGAGTTCGTGATAAAGAAAATAAAGCTGATTGGGTTGCTAACTTATTCCCGTTAGAAGATATTGAAAACATTCACATATTTGATAAAGTGTTTGCTGTCGGTGCTTCATTAGGGCATCCACCAGTTGCTTCTGAAGGTCATATATCTTATATGGATGATGAAATTGAACACTTTAAATATTGGATGAGTTCAGCTCCTACAATATTTGGTAATAGTGGTGGAGCAGTTTATCGTTGGTCTGATACAAGAAAACGATATGATTATATTGGAATACCATCGCGAATATCAATTCAACCAATGGGATTTAGTGCAGATGCGATAACTCATATGGGTTACTTCATCCCATTAGATAGAATTTATAATCTATTAGAAACTAATGATTTCCAATTTATTTATGATGATTCTATATCAATCAGCGATTGTAAGTTAGCTCGTAAAGCAAAACAAGAACCCGAAAAGGAAGAAGATGAATGAATATAACATAATCGAATTAAAGCATGTTGTATTAATAAATTTATTTATGGGATTTTATAACATTTATCTTTATGTTGAAGGGGATTGGTTGTTTAATTTAATAATAGGTGGTTTGAATATAGGTGTTTGGGTGTTTAATAGAAATAAATAGTGGGAGTTAGTAAAATGAAATTAAGTCAAAAAGTATTACGATTTATTTTAGATGCGTTTGGATTAATCTACATATCAATTGAACGGTATGTAGAATATCCTGATGATGATGTTATATTAGGTGTAGATATGGATGATGATTTACATCAGATGAGCCGTCAACAATTATGTAGATATATGGACGCTGTGTTACCAAATAACGGTTTCTTTGAATTACAATCAACAACTAAAATTAGATTAGGTTGTCAGTTATTAAGAAACTTTCATTTGATAAAAAAAGAATTACAAGAAAATAATAAAAAATAACACTTGTTTCATATATATATTATATATTAAATTATACTATGATGAAAAAACAAAAAATAACATATCACAGTTTTACAGAAAACAATCAAAAGTTTATGCAATGTAAGCAATGTTACCAATACACCGAAACATCGGATGATTCGGTAGCGGTAACTTGTAGTACATGTACAACGGTTATCAATATAACCAAGTACCCCGATTCATTACCTAAAACTTTTCAACCATCTGGACGACCTCCGGGATGGCACTTTATGACAGAGTTTGTCGATAAAGATGGTAATGTTTTTCACAAGGGGACTGAACAGACTGAACTAAAAGGTACATTAAAACCTACTAAGATTAAACCAAAGAAAAAGAAAACGATGAAAAAGAAGTTATCGGCTGATGATAAATTATTAAAAGATATAAGTGATTACAAGAAAAAGCAGAAACTAAAACGAAAACAAGAAAAGGTTAAAAAATGATTATTACAGAAAAATCAAAGTTACAAACAATATGTAAAAAGGTATCATCAGTAAAAGAAGGTGAAGAGATTGGTGTTAAACTTCTTAAAGAATTAACTGATAATAAAAGTGGTATTGGTATCGCTGCAAATCAATTGGGTATTAATAAACGAGTTTGTGTTATCAATGTTAAAGAACCGATTGTATTAGTTAATCCAAAGATTGTAGAATCATCGGAAGAAACATTTGTATTTCCAGAAGGCTGTTTATCGTTCCCTAATAAACATATTAGAACTACACGATTTGTTGAAGTTACAATTGAAGCTGATAATCACGAAGGTCAATTATCCTTTTCAGCAAACAGTGATGATGTAAATGATGCGTTTGAATGCGCGTGTATTCAACACGAATTGGACCATTTAGATGGTATCACGATGTTTGATAGAGAATGGAAACAAGAACCTATCAAAGTTGAAAAGAAGTTTGGTAGAAATGAAAAAGTTACAATTACAGATGGTACAGAAACCAAAACAATTAAATATAAGAAAGCTGAATCATTATTAGAGTCTGATTGGGAATTGGTGGCTGTTTAATCGTGGGTGATAAGAAAAAAAAAGAAGAATTATTAGGTGACATATTAGAAGATATTTACGATAAATTAAAATTTCTGAAAGATGAAATTGATTCTATCAAAGAATATATGATAAAATTAACTCTACAAGGAAATGATATAATGCAAGTTCTTCGTGAACATGAATATAGTGATATTGAACCTATAAAAATAAATCGTATGAAAAACTTTGATAAAGATATTTATTTAGAAAGTTTGATAAATTTCTTAGAATCAGATGATGATTTTCAAGCCTTACAAGATTTATTGGATGAGTATGGGAATGATATTACATTAAACCAACATGGGGAATCTTAAATGGAAGATGAAAAATTTATACAAGATGTTATAAGTTTATTAGAACAAGCTTATGATGAAGGTGATTGGGAAAAAGTTATCGAATCGGTAGGATTATTGAAGAATAATTCAGATGATGGATTTGATTTTTTCTTAGATGATTAAAAAAAACAATTGGGCCTGATTTGGTTTCGATTGGTGTTTTTTGATATAGAAGTGCAAGTAGATTGATTAACTTAAATAATCAAACAGAATGTAATTGGCAACAACTACAACTACGCAATAGCCGCATAGGTAATTGCCATCACTCCTTACTCCGATACGGATAAAGTGATGTCATAAATCGGAAAAGAACCTTTTGTATGTTAAAGCATAACATATCATCTTTTATAGTGTGAGTAGATGTAAAACACATCACTTGACTTTGTTAATAGGAAAGAAATTAACTAAACTTGTAAATGACTTTTATGTTAGAGATGTCAAGACGGGGGTTCGAGTCCCTCCAGGTCCACACAAGGCCGTGTTGTAATGGTAGCATATTAGACTGTGACTCTGAAGGTGTGGATTCAATTTCCATCGGTCTGACCAATTATGCGGGTTGATAGTAATGGTAACTAACTTAGTTTCATAAGCTAAGATTGCTGGTTCGACTCCAGTGCCCGCTACTAATAAAAAAAAATGAATGGTTTCAGAAATTTCTTTATACTTATAGTAAATAGGTTATTTATGAAGATATTATATACACATATCAAAACACAACAGGGTATTAAACAAATACCTTAATTTCCACGGTTTAATAATAGATGTTATCTAAGTTAAGATTGAAGAAATCTTTGTGTCTAATTATGTCTATAATATAAAATAAAACAGTCGTTAAAACAACGGAGGAAAACGAATGAAGAATAGTATAAGAAACTTAATCATATCTTTAGCATTTTTTGGTGGCTTAATTGGCATCACAAAAGCGGATGCATTAGATGTATCAGGTGAATTTTCAACAGATGTAACATTTAGTGAAGATGTATCCTTTACATCCGGATATTCCGGATTAATACTCAAAGGTGATGATTGGGAATTAAGTACAAATCTATCAGATGGGAATCTGAATGTGGAAGAAGCCAAATATAATTGGGCTGTAACTGAAGCAATCACATTGACATTTGGTAGTCAAGCAGAACCATATGGATTGGCGTGGGGTTTACATAGACCATCTAACAATCAATTTGTTTCTATTCCAAGAGAACATTCAATAAGTGAAGGTGTTGGTATTTCATCAGCTCCTTTTGGTGTTGGGATTAGTGCATTTTATGGTAACGATAGTTATTGGGCATCTCGTGTGTCTTATAATGTATCTTTGTTTGGGATAAATTCTGAAGTAGGATTATCTGTAAACAGTAACGATGCTCAACTAATTGATGTTTCCAAGAATGGTAGTATTTTAGGTATTCCATTTGAAACTTCATTAGAAATCGATTTAGCAAACGAAAACGCATATTGGCTGCGTGGTGTCTTTACACCTGAATTTGCTAAGGGTGCTTCAATATTAGCGGGATATAATTCCGATGATGAAGTGCTATACGGAGTTGGGTATAAGTGTTCTGATAAATGTTTCATTTCTACTGAATTGTCAGTAGAAGGTGATACATCATTCAGAATCAGTTATTCATTCTAATAACACTTAATCATAGGAGAAAGTAAAATGAACATTAAAAGTGTATTTTCAACAGTTAGTGATGTAATTACTGGTATGGCAAGTTTACTTGCTGGATTAGTAACGGTAGGTATCTTAACACATATTGTGTTTGGTGCTGGTACTCTCGGTATGAATATCGTAGATAATATCACTGGGCTTGTTAATGTATTCACCACAGGTGGACTAACAGGCCTACTTACACTACTTGTCGTTTCAGCCATGTGGCAGAATAGATAAGTATGTAATACAATTATATCGGAGTGGGTTTAATATCTACTCCGATATTTTTTAATTAATTTTTGTAGTTATCTTCGATGTGTATGATATTTATTAGTATAACGGTATTATATAACAAAAACCTAAATCGGAGGTATGTTTTATGTCAAAACCAAAAAGTATTACTAACAATGGTACACCAAAAAAAGTTACACCCGCTCAATTAAATAATCACACAATAGTAAATAAACGGCAAGTCCTAAAAGACTTGAAGAATATGAAATGGGATATAGATTTCCGAACTACTGCGCAGAAGCGGTTCTATAAAACTATTTCAAGTAAAGATATTACATTTTGTATTGGTCCAGCCGGATGTGGTAAAACTTATCTATCAGTTCATCACGCATTAAAGTTATTAGGTTCTAAGGATAATTCTATCGATGGTATTGTAATTGTTAAACCATTAGTTGAAGCTGATGGTGAAAAGATTGGGTTCTTACCAGGTGATGTTGAAGAAAAGACAGCGCCATTTATGATGTCGTTCTATTATAATATGGAACAAATCATAGGTAAGAATCGATTAGAAGTTATGAAACAGACTAATGTAATTCAAGTAATTCCATTAGCTTTCATGAGAGGATTGACACTAACTGATAAAATCGTAATACTTGATGAAGCTCAAAATGCTACACCAGAACAAATCAAAATGTTCGTTACTCGTATTGGTGAAAGAAGTAAATACATCATTACAGGTGACTTAGAACAGTCTGATTTAAAGAAGAAAAAAAGTGGATTGGAAGATGCAATCAAACGATTCGCTGGTGTTAGAGGTGTTGGGTTAGCATCATTCAAAGAAAAAGATGTTGTAAGACATCCATTAGTTAGAAAACTTCTGAAACGATACCATGATAATTTTACGATTATTGATGATGTATCAGCTGAAGTAACTATATCCAAATGGGTTCATGATGAATTAGAAGTACCCGCTGATGGTTCAATGGATAATTCTGGAATAAATTATAAATTAAAATAATACTACATAAAAATGAAAGAAGTAACATTTGAATAAAAATATAATAATAACAATTTCTATATTATTTTTTACACAAATAATGGTATGGTATCAACTGAATGGTCAATTAATCTGGAAATGGTTTAAGGATAATCCATTAATATTAGCATGTATGGGTTTACCAATATCATATCTTTTTATTCTAACAACTAAATTAGGGTATGAAGGTTTTGGCGCTTTATGGCCAATTAGATTATTAGGATTTGCTACGGGTATGATTTCATTCCCGGTAATTACATATTTTATGTTAGATGAAGGTATTACTCTTAAAACAGGAATTTCAATAGCATTATCTATTATTATTATGATATTACAGTTAATATGATCAATTGATCAATTGATCAACTTAACAAATTAACCAATCAATTAATAAAACAAATAACATAATTAATTAATTAATTTGTACATAATTAGTTACTTCAGATCTCAAACAATGGAAATAAATTGTAACAAAATGTAACAGAAAATAAATACCTTGTTTTATATATAAAAATAGTTATATATTATAACATTAGATAACAACATCAGGGACTTAAATGAGTTTTAATAATTTTTTTGAAGAAGTAAAAGATGAATTTAATTATAATGAGAAGAAAAAAGAACTCGTTGATAATTTAAATACATTAAAAAATATGTCAGTTGAAGAAGCCACTCTGTATAAGAAATGGCAAGAATTTAATAAGAATCACGATTTTCATAAGTTTGCTTATAAGTTCGATATTCTTAGAAAAAAGATTTGGAAACCAACTGATATAAATAATTATGATTTAACTGTTTCAGAAATTGAAGCATTAGATCCAGTTATTGAAATTGTAGATAATACTAATCAGAATGCTGTTGAAAATTGGACTCTACTCAGAAGATTAATTCATACAATGGAATATGTTGCTAATCCAGGAAGAAACATTAAAATAATTGCTAAGGATAAAAATACTAATAAAGTATTGGGTATGATGTCTTTAGGTTCAGATGTCACATCGATAGCCGCTCGTGATAATTTTATCGGTTGGACTAAGGATAATAAATTTAAAGATGGTAAATTAAGATGTACAAGTATTGGAACATCAATTGTAGCAACTCAACCACTTGGTTATAATTTTCTTGGTGGTAAATTAGTCGCTATGTTATTAACTTCAGAAGAATTAAGAGTTCATTGGAAAAAAACTTATGGTGATGAATTAATTGGATTAACTACAACATCATTATATGGAATACATTCAATGTATAATGGAATCCCACTTTGGAAAACATTAGGTGAATCAACAGGGAAAGTTTCTATCAAGCCAGATGATTCAGTTTATAAACCCTGGATGGATTGGATGAAGAAAGAAAGAAGTGAAGATTTCAAAAAGATAATGACTCAAAAAGAAGGTGTTTCAGGACCTCCAACAGGAGTTAAACAACAAATACTTTCTTATATCTTTAGAGAGTTAGGTATCAGAAAAGTAGATTATGATCACGGGTATAAACGAGGAATATATTTCAGTTCATTCTATGAAAATGGAAAAGATTTCTTATGTGGTAATATCGATGATGGTGAATTGATTATGAGAAAGAAATTTGCTGAGGGTTACGATTACATTAATAAGTGGTGGAAAAGAAAAGCAATAAAACGATACACAAAACTTCGTAGTGAAAATAGATTAAAGCCCGAAACACTTTATTATTCAGATATTTTAGGAATGACTTGGGAACAAGCAAAAGAAGAATATCTATCAGAAGTTGGTAGATAAAAAAAAAGCTTGTATCATATTATATAATAGTTCTATATTACAATAGTTAAACAATAAACAATAAACAATAAACAATAAGGTTAAAAATGAAGAATAACATGAAATATGAAATAGTAAATGATAAAGTAACCCCAATACCAGTTGTTGGTCAATTTCAAGGGATAGGCCGCGCTTCTTGGGATTGGTGGCAGGTTGTTGGTGAATTGATTGATAATACATTAACAGTCGATGGTGATACGAAAGTTAATATAATTTTGGATTCTAAAAATAAAACTTTTACAATAAAAGATAATTCGATAGGAATACCTGGAAAAGATTTAGAAAATGTAGTATCATTGGGAAAAAAAGTAAATCAAGGAAAACAATTATTAAGTTATAGTGGTGTGGGGATGAAGTCAGCTATCTATTGGATGGGTACAGATTTTGAAATTATCACAAAACCAAGATCTGAAAATAATCATATGGTTTATAAATTAACACCAAATTTTGATTCAACGGATACATCCGATAAACCAGCTACCTTTACTTTAGAAAAAAGAATGGATGAAATGCATCCATATGGTACAGTTTTAAAAATAAAAAACTTAAAGCATTTCCCAAAGGTAATAAATAAAATGTATGAAGCTCAAACTTATTTGGGAGCTACATATTCTGATTTTTTGAAAAGTGGAAAGTTGGAAGTGATGATAAATTATATACAATCAAAAGATACTAGTACATTTTTATTAGAACCAATAATGCCTTTACTTAATAATAAACATAATATTTTAGATCCGGATAAAAATGTTGGTGGAAATGAATGGGAAGAGGAAGATACATTAGTTGGTGATGGTTGGGAAGTGTATATTAAAGCTGGTAGAAAATTACACCCTAAAAATGCTATTGAATTTTATGGAAATACAAATTTTGATTTGGTTTCTGATGTTTATGGGGAATATTCATCACCATATGATTGGAAAGCTAAAACATCAGGAATTAATTTTAAAATGAATGGTAAAATAATATTATTTAACACAGAAACACCAACAAGTAGATCTGAAAGTTTATGTGTTGAAGTTGATATTATTAATGGGATTGAACCCGCTATGCAAAAAGTTTCAATGAATACATCTACTGTTGAATATAAAGAAATGATGGAAAGTGTTAAGGTGTGGTTAGATAAGAATGGATTTAGACAGCGAACTAAAATTGGAACTCAATCGTTGGGTGAAAATAAAGATGTTCGTGATAGATTCGTTGAAGTTATTAAAGATGATGATATTATGAGAATGGAATGGGGAATATCATTAGATACTTTTGAAGAACAAGTATCTACAGAAACAACTTTAAAGGGTGGTAGACCAGACATTTTTATTAATGGTAATTTCAAAAAAGTTATTGTTGAATGTAAAAAAGAAGAAATTAAAGGTGTGGATGTTTCACAAGCTGCGGGTTATGCTGTTGAAACAAAATCAGATTTAATTTTAATGGTGGCACAGAAAATAACAACTAGTGGTACATATTATCAAAAAATGTGGAAACGTAAATTAAATATAGATATTATATTTGTTAATATATTGAAGCATAAATAAATGAACATATTTCAATTCACAGATGATTTAGATTATGATAAAGAATACAAATACAATATTCTTGTATATCCAAACATCACCTTTATGCGTGATTTGGAAAAAGATTCTTATGTTGTAGTTTTAAGAAATGTCATCAAGGAATTGAATAAAACTTCTTGGGGAA